>ERZ1027032.462-NODE-462-length-14817-cov-5.331188_pt1 | contig 14817 bp, 13 predicted proteins | sample MGYA00519445_ERZ1027032 | MGnify/ENA primary metagenome ERZ1027032 (study PRJEB26926, sample SAMN06164888) | human gut metagenome | biome: ENVO:00009003; feature: ENVO:2100002; material: ENVO:00002003 | host: Homo sapiens | place: USA | collected 2012 ... | reverse complement strand
TGTGTATAAGAGACAGATACAGGCGGAAAACCGCCCCGGGACGTGTCGATCCGGCAGGCCACCCGCTCTGCCGACAACTCTTGGAACTATTCCCGGGAATGTTTATTTTTGCGTATCATAGAACGGATAAACGGATGAAAAAGATCATCAACCCCTGGCAGGGCGTGGACGGGTACCACTGCTACGGCTGCGATCCGGACCATGCGTGCGGCCTGAGGATGGAATTTTACGAGGACGGCGAGGAGGTGGTTTGCCGCTGGCGGCCCCGTCCGGAGTACCAGGGTTGGGTGAATACCCTGCACGGAGGGATTCAGGCGACGCTGGCCGACGAGATCAGCAGTTGGGTGGTATTCCGCAAGTTCCAGACCAGCGGCGTGACGTCGAAGATGGAGGTCCGCTACCTTCGCCCCGTGCGCACCACCGACGCATGGATCGACCTGCGGGCCCGTGTCGGGGAGCAGCGACGCAACCTGGTGCGCATCGACGTGCGCATCGCCAACCCGGACGGCGAGCTTTGCACGCAGGCGTCGTGCACCTATTTCCTCTTCCCGAAAGAGCGGGCCCGCACCGACTTCCATTTCTCCGGTTGCGACGTGGAAGAGACCGACAGCCTCCCGGCCCCCTCCGGCGAAGCATAGCCGGCGTACAGGTGTGATCTCCGTCCGACGGAAGACCCAAGGCAAAGGAACCCGGGCGGACAGAGGAACGAAAAAAGGCGGCTCTCTGCAGAACCGCCTTTGGAAAAAGGACCGAAACGCTATTTCGTGGCTTTGGTATAGTTGCCGTCCTTGTCGAAATAGAGGAACGTGCCATCCGCAAGACCGGCTTTGTAGCCGTCGGCGGTCGTCTCCAGCATCACGATGTTCATTCCGGGATACTTGCCGCCTGCGAAGGTCTTGATCTTCACGGGAATCACGGTTGCGGGCACCGGGCCGTTCTTCATGATGATCCGCGACCAGTCGCCGCTGCCGCCCTCAAAGGAGATCTGGTTGCCGCTGTTGAAATAGACGGTGTACTTGTCCCACGAAGCTTCGCGGTCCATCTCCACGTTTTTCACCTTTTCGCGGGGGAAATTTTTCTGGATAAACTCCTGCGAGTTATTCGGCAGTTTGTCGAAATCGACCTTTTGGGGCGCTGCGCTTACCGAGAAGGCGGCTGCCGCACAAACCAGAAGAAGTAAGATTTTTTTCATAATGTGATGAATTCAGTTATAAATTTCATTGCGGATACAGCAAAACGTATTCCATTTTCATCCGGTGCGCTGCCAAATCGTCTTCTTTGCGCCGATGTATCCACCAATCATTGCATAATCAGTTGATTACATAAAATCCGCTTTGCCCTAACCGGACTTTCGGCATCGTGATGCGCCCTCCGCAGCGGCCGCGCGGGATTCCTCCCGGGTGCATCCGGCCGCTCTTTTTCAACTCTTTGCTGAGGGCCTGCACGTTATCTGCGCCCTGAATCATTGGATTATCCGATTTTGTGTTTATCTTTGCTCCACCACTTATAAATATCGATTACAACTATGACAAAAGCAGAAATCGTCGGTGAGGTTTCGAGATCCACCGGCATCGACAAGGCAATCGTATCGACGGTCGTCGAGTCGTTTATGGAGAGCGTGAAAGAGAGCATCGGCAAGAAGAACAACGTCTATCTGCGTGGTTTCGGTACGTTCCAGGTGAAGAAACGCGCACGCAAAGTAGCCCGCAATATCTCGAAAAATACGACGCTCATTGTCCCCGAACACAATATCCCCGCATTCAAACCGGCACCCAAATTCTTCGATGTGCTGAAGTAAGGGCTTATTTACGAGCATCGTCGAGGCACCGGATAACTGGTGCCTCGACGATTTTCATCCAGACCCGATCGTTTGCAACCCCTCCGCGGTCATCGTTCGTCCTCCCGACACGATGTTTCCCGGCCGTTTCCCGATCGATGCCGGTAAATACGCGACGTGAATCGCCATCCGGGTTTTTCGCCCCTTGTCCGCACGGCAACGGGTCGCCGCCGCACCGCTCGTCCGCCTCGCTCCCGGCAGCGGGCCGACAATTCTTCAACGGGTCACAAAACATTTTGTCATTATCTTTGCGCTGTGGTCACAAAGCCCTGTCATGCCGCATCGAAAAATCATACACATCGATATGGATGCCTTCTACGCATCCGTGGAACAGCGGGACCGACCCGAGCTGCGGGGCCGTCCGATCGCCGTGGGACACGACGGTCCCCGGGGCGTGGTCGCTACCGCGAGCTACGAAGCCCGGCCGTTCGGCGTCCATTCGGCCGTCTCGTCCGCCTTGGCCCGGCGCCTCTGCCCCGATCTGATTTTCGTACCGCCTCGTTTCGACGTGTATAAGGCCGTTTCCTTGCAGATCCGCGGCATCTTACGGGATTATACCGAGCTGGTGGAGCCCTTGTCGCTCGACGAGGCATTTCTCGATGTCTCGCATGCGAGCTCAGCCACGCTCGTCGCCCGCGAAATCAAAGGCCGCATTCTTGCGGAAACAGGGCTTACGGCCTCGGCCGGCATCTCCGTGAACAAAATGCTGGCGAAGATCGCCTCCGACTACCGCAAACCCGACGGGCTTTTCACCATCCCGCCCGGACAGATCGAACCGTTCGTCGCAGGCCTTCCCGTCGAGCGTTTTTTCGGCATAGGCGAAGTGACGGCAGCGAAGATGCACCGCCTGGGGATCCGCACGGGCGCCGACCTGCGGATGTGGGACGAGATGGAGCTGGTGCGCCATTTTGGGAAAGCCGGGCACAGCTACTACGGCTATGCCCGGGGCATCGACGACCGTGAGGTGACGCCCGACCGGATACGCAAGTCCCTGGGTGCCGAGACGACCTTTTCGCAGGACACCGACGACCGCAAAACGTTGTTGTCGGAGCTGGCAGGGGTGCGCGAGGAGGTATGGAGCCGTCTGATGCGGCACGAATTCCGGGGCAGGACGGTCGTGCTGAAACTCAAGTTCGGCGACTTCCGGCAGATCACCCGCTCCAGAACGCTCGCCGCCCCCGTGGATTGCGTCGAAACGCTCAGCCGCGTCTCCGAAGAGCTGCTCTCGGCCGTCGATTTCGGGGGTTGCAAAGTCCGGTTGATCGGCCTGACGGTGGGTAACAGCCCCGAAGCCTGCACCGAAAGCGTACAATTGCGCTTCGATTTCACGGAATCGGACAGCTGAAGCCCGCTTGTCTGTTAAAAATGCAATAGCATCGTTCCGTACATACGTTCGATGCTGAAAACTATTCGTTTTAACGGATCGTGACTTTCGGGGTACATAAGGGAACGAAATGGTAAAAACTACGATTTTTCATCGTCTTTCATACTGTCCCAGTAATCGGCATCGAGTTTTTTAATATGCAGCGTATCCTCTATCTGCATACCCAAGCCATAATCGTAGATATATTCGGCCAATTTCTCTCCATCGATAAGCACAATGGTAGTTGAGCTGTGAAGATTTTTGACATAATCGATTGCCCCCTTCGAGAAATAGGATGTGGTTATAAAGACACCCTTGTTGGTCTTGGAAGCAATGGCACCCACGAATTTCTGTATATCTTCTCTGCCGATGCAGCTATCGAGTTTATAGCGTTTGGCTTGAATATGAATTCGCCCAAAGCCGAGTATGTCTTCCTTGATTATTCCGTCGATCCCCTCGTCGTTCGATGCTTTCGTGACAATCCCCGAATCCTTGATCTCGCCGCCATACCCCATTCTCTGGAGTAATGTTACAACCAGTTTTTCAAACTCAGCAGGAGTTTTGCTTAAGATGGTGGTCAGGATGTCTGAATAAACATTCTTTCGGATGTTGTTGTACGACTCCAACAATTGCTCCTGGGGAGTTTGATTGCCTAAATCCGCATATACCTCCGGCTCGACATCTTTTTTCTTGGTCTGCTTTCCCTTCGTCTCTCGTGCGGCTACTGCTTTGTGCACGTATTCATTTATTTTGTCCGGTGTTTTTAGCAGCTCTCTGCCCTTCGGCGTAATTTTATACACTCCCCTTTTCGGCTTTTCAACGAGACCGGCCATGAAAAAATAGCTCAGCACCCACGTCATTCGATCATAGAAAATGTGAGCATTACCCGTTGGATACATTCTGTTGACTTCCTCTTCGGTGAGGTTGAAATGCTTTGCCAAAGGAGCAATAAAGTCCTTAGTCCTCATTGTGTCGCTACTGCTGAGCAGTCTCAGGGCAGGCTCTCTTAACTCATCAAATTTAGGAATTGCCATAAAGATGATTTTATATTTCAAAGATATAAAAAGTATTCTAAAGGGCAAAAGAATTGGATTACGATAAGGGTTGTTATTTTTCCGGCAGGATGTAATTCAGGTGTAAAATTTCTTTCAATTTGGTTTCGATCCGTTCCTGTTCGTTGCTTTCGGCGGTCGATAGGCGTTCGCAGGGGATGCCGTAGAGTTCCAATATGCGGTCTTTCATCCTGTCGCGTGCCTCTTGTCGGGAACCTTGGCGGTGATAGGCACGACCGTCGGTCTCGATGACGAGCACGGGTTGTTTGCCGACCTGGTTGTAAATCAGAAAATCGACGTGCGTAAGGCCGTTTCCTGCATATCGACGTTCGCTCTCGTCGAGCAGCGAAAAATCGCGGATCAGCATTCGCAAAGGCAGATGGCACACCACGTCGAGGTGCCGCATGGCTGCATGGCTAAATAAAATATCCTTAATCAAAGCATAAGTCAGATTCTCGGAATCGTATTCGGAAATCCGTTTGCGCATGGCCAAATAGGCCATCCGGGCTTCGGTGTATTGCTTGTAGAGGTAGTCAAAAATCGAATGGATTTTGCTTTCGGCAACCGTAAAGTTGTTGTACTCTATGTAGGCAAGCAGGTCGCTGATGTTACCGCTCTTTTGCTGCTTATTGCCGGTCACGACCAGGCAGAACTTTTGTTTGGCCCGCGAAACGGCAACGTTCAGCAGATTGGGATCATCGACGAAGTCGGATATTTGATTGTTGACGGTGCACATGACGATCGCATCCTTTTCGCGTCCTTGGAATTTATGCACCGTTGCTATATCGACCGTCGAGCCAATTTGTTGTCGCAACGCATCGACTTGTGCGTTATATGGAGCTATGATCCCGATATTTTCGGTTTCATACGAAAGAGTCGGTAGTACTTCCTTTCGGATGACGTCGATTTCGCGTTGGTTTACGTGGCCGTGTTCGTGATTACCTTCAACCGTTTTAACGGCGCAAATGACCTCGGATTCGCCGTTGTCGCGGGTCATAATAACGAGATTGCCGCCGTAAAACTTCCGGTTGCAGAAGTCGATGATCTTCGGATGACAGCGATAGTGCTCTTTCAGCAGGGTTTGGGGAGCGCCGGAAATCGTGCGGCAAACGGATTCCAAAAAACTGTTACGGGAGCAATCGTAGCGTTCAGGTATGGTGAATTGTCCGGCTATTTCGTTGAGTTTAAGTCGGGCTTCAGATGTGACGACATTCGGCAGTTGCATGGAGTCGCCGACGATGACAGCATTTCGGGCAACGGATAATGCCAATGCGCCGGTTTCGATCGACACCTGCGACGCCTCGTCCACGATGAGATAATCGTATATTGTTTCGGGCGACAAACAGTTGCGGGCCGAGAATGTGGTACTCAGCACGATGGGGTATTCGTCTAATACCTCCTGTGCCCGTAAATAGAGATCTTCGGAACGAAAAAACGGCTTGGGATGATCCGTTCCGTATTTGCGATGGAGCGCGTTTTTCAGATGCTGCATCGACCATCCGGAGAGTAGCTTCGTCTGTTCCTCTACATTCTGCGATGTAATAGATGCTTCCAATTCTGCAATTTCGGCACGCAACACTTGGTATCTCGCATTGTAGATAGCTGCTTGCAAATCCGATACAATAGCAGATAAGTCGCGTCGGAAAAAGTCGCGCGATAGCCCTTTGAGCAGCTGTCGGCTACGAAGCCGAATGGCAATCCAGCGGAGTTTATGCCGCATAATGCCAAAAAAGTCGGGATGGAAAGCGGTGTCTTCGGCGAATTGTTGCAGGCCGAGCCACAATCGGGTCAGACGGAGAATGCTGCCGGGTTTTCGCAACGCGATTTTATAATCAGAAACTCCGATCTCCCGCTCGAAATGACGCCGTTCCGTTTCCAACGCATGCAACTCCTGCCGGGCGATGGCAAGTCGCTCTTGCTTGGCAAACAAATTATTCAATAGCTCGATCTGCCGGTCAATCTGTTCGAGAAATTCAGGCTGATTCGCCTCGTCAGCGCGCCAAGAAGCGAATGCTTCCGGATAGTGCTTTTCGCTCTCCTGCCTCTCAATAAAACGCTGTTTGTTATCTGAATTGCCGAGCGGCGCGGCGAGAAAACCGAACTCATATTTGTTGAGTTTCTCCAGTACGTTGTCGGTCGCCGAGTTGTTGTTCGAGACGACCAACACCGTTTTTCCGGCAACGAGGATGTTGGCAACGATGTTCAGAATGGTTTGCGTCTTGCCTGTTCCGGGAGGGCCTTGAATGACACTGACCGAATGCTCGAAAGCTTTTTGTACTGCTTTCAATTGGCTCGCATTGCTGCCGAACGGATAGATCAACCGCCTTTTCGCATATGTTTGAGGCTTGAAAAGACCGGGATTGAGATAGGCCGCCAACGCCGTTTCATCCGACACGAACCGTACTTTGTCGTACTGTCTGGCCAGTAGTGCCGCTCCGTCGTCGCCCGGCAGGACAGTGGCAGAAGCGACATGTTGCAGGTATTGGAAGATATTATTAGTAACAGGATCGGCCAGACACGAGCCGGTTACCTGCAAGTCAGAGCCTTTGTAGCTTTTTTCGGTACCGTTCTCGAACCGGATATGCCAGTAGGTTTGCGTCGAGTGTCGAAATCTGAATATCGCCGCAATATTCGTCAATCGTCGGCCGTTGTGGGCCAACCGGTAAACCGCCGGGTCGAGCGATTCGGGATTCTTCAACCACAGCACCTTATCAACACCATAGGCATATTTTTTCGGGTTGCCAGCGAATTCGATGCAATACCAGTTGGGCGCTTCGTATCGGCAGTTCTCGATTTGGGCGGTGCGGATGCAGCCATTGATAACGATAAGATTCTGCGAGGTGTCGAGCATGCAGGGGTTAGTGTCGTCTGTTTTTTTACGATTATTTATTCAGTCCGAGTTATTTTTTTCCGATAAGCTCTTTGTAAAGGTTAATTGTTCAGATTATGACTTCAGTTCGATGTAATGTGCTTACTTAACAAAAGTATCCATTCCATAAGTACCTATACAAGGTTAAAATACTTCTTCTTCCAGAAAATCTAATACAGGTTTAATGTAATCAATCGATGTTATTTCGATTTTATAATCACCGCTTCCTAAATGTCCTTTATTTGACACGTCGATAGTTAAACTATCCTTATCTAAAAGCACTCCTTTCTTTTTGTTTATAATTAAAAGGACTTTCGATACAAGTATTTCAATTGAAAGTATATTTTGTTCCTCTTTGTTTTTTAATACTATGTAATGTTTTAATGGATGTATCGTTATGTTCTTATTCAGAGCCATTATTTGGGCCTTTAATGATTCGTATATCTGTATAATGTTGTCGCTCTTTCCTAGCAGTAGGGTTTCTTCCGAATAGGGATTTTTAACTTCAATTGGTTGCGGAAAGAAGTATCCGACTAAATAATCCAAAAGAGGCTTGAAACTATTGTAATGTCCTTTGAATGAGTCGTCAGCATAATGAGCACTAATATGGTCTTTTATCATCTCGCAAGTGCTTCGATTCCGACTCTTGAAAACATTGTATTGAGAAATACTTTTCAATTCATCCAATATGCTCTGATAAGACGCGGGTGGAAATAGATCCTCGACAAAAAAAGAACAATCGTTATCTGCCATATCGTTTGAGTAATCTGGCTGATAATATATAGCGTTGATTTTCGGCTGCTTAGCTTTGTATTTATCAACTATTTTGCACCCTTTTTTACCGTTACGATCGTGGTCGTATATAAAGAGGATTCGCTCAATAGGCTCCAATACCTTTACAATCACTTCGTTATAAAAATTTTCGGTATGATCCGCCCCACCCAGTGGTAAATAGGATAGTTGTTTCAAACAGTTATACTTACTGTCTTGAGAGCTAAAAATTTCTATAGCTCGTTTGATATAATTGATGTCCGAACCACCCTCCACAACTACGACTTGTTTCGAAGAGAGTATAAAAGCTCCATCCAGATAATTTACCTTACCTCCGCTGAGTTCTACGATATGTTTTAGTTTTTCGACATTCTCGAGATGTCCGTTTTTCAGAAAACGGATATTTGTATCGCACATCTTTTCAATAAAGATCGGTGAATGTGTGGAAACGACACTATATCTATTTTCTGTATTCAGCAATTCGACCAACTCCGTTTTACGAGCTATATGAACATGCGAGTCCGGCTCGTCAAACATGGTTAGGCTGGTTTCCGTCGCCAAAATATGCAATATGGCATAGGCCAGAATCAATTTCTTTTCGCCTTCGCTCAATCCTTCCACATTAGATCCGTTCTCGAATTCGATATCAATGCTGGAGATCAAACAGTCGTCGTCGCGTTTAGTAGCTTGATATAACAACAGAAACAAAGTCCTTTCGCTATCGATAAAATCTATACTCTGAACAAGCGCTCGAAGTTCTTCTACAGTATAACAATCATGCTTCTTTAGTTCATCGATAAATACTTTGGCAAAATTTTGTTCCCAATGTTTGAATGCTATTGTATTATATTCGAACACTATGCTTCGCACTTTACCGAAAAGAGAATTTACAAATGTTTTCGTATCTTCACTTTCGGAATACAATAATGTCAGTAACCCAATCTCCCAACAAGATTTATCAATATAGAGCATTTGGGGTGCCTCGAACCGTTGGGATTCATCCGTTAGTTTACTGCAAAACTTCGAATAAATGGGTTCGTAATATTGTCGCCATAAGCGGCTTTCCTCTCCACTATAATTGACGATAACATTTTTAGGTAGAATATCTTCTGTGACTTTTTTTCCATCTTTTGTTTTTCCGTTCTCAATCTCGATTAAATGCTCATTGTGTATGTAGGATATTCGATAGTCGAACGGGCAATGATCGGTTTTCTTGGGGGCTCTTAATGATGCCAATCGATAAAGGCTGTAGAAAACAGCACTTATGGCTTCTATTACGTTGCTTTTCCCCGAACCGTTCAAGCCGATGAATGTGCAATAGGAGGTTGTATTTCGGAAATCAATATACAAATTTTCAAGATTCTTATATCGGGTAATAATCTTAAATTCCTGCAATTTAAAATATTGTCCGGCATATGGATTCGGCTTTGTGGGCTTTATTCTTTTGGGCTTGGGCGCTTCGGCCGCGCGAGCTCTTATGTGCTCAGCCCGAAATGCCGGTTTGTAAATGGGCATTTGGGCTATCGGAAGACTCATAAGAGGAATTTCTGGATTCCAACGAGGAATTTCCGGAAACTGCATAATGGGTATTTCAGGGATAACTTTTCGCGTCGCCGCTTCCAGTCTGTTTGCGATTTCGGTTTGTTTCCGGAGTATTTCGAAAAGAGTTTTAGCCATGATCTCATTTATTTAGCTGGTCGGACTTTAATTTATAATAAGGTCCAAATTGCCGGGTTCGTAATTAGGTTGGCGACAACGTTAGAGGCTACATCCGCTCCGAAAGATTTCAGTTTCACAATGATTCCTGGTCGGGCTTTTTGTAGATCACCATCCGATGCTGCGACGACCTCCTTCAACTCTTTTATTTGCCGTCCAGTCAGATCGTCTTTAATCACTTCCAGAAATAAATCGACCGCTATGGTTTGTGTCTGATTTTGTGACTGACTGTTCGAGTTGTTGATCGTAGCTGTAACGTTAATTGCATCGCGCCTTTTTCGTGCAATACGAGAATCTGGAATAATTATTGGTAATGATGCAAATGCTTCAAGAATAGCCAATAATTTCTTCTGTTGTTCTGGTTCTAACTCCTCTTGGCTTATAGCTTCGAATTTTGCAACATCTTTATCGTCGGGAAAATTTATACCAATAAATCGTTTTGTAGTAGCGAGCCATTTTTGATACGAATCATTGTTGTCATAATAATGGTACGCAACGCCCCAACCTCCAGGAGGATCTGGCTCATATTTCAACTGAGATACTCGGGCTTTCTGCTCTTCTATAAGTGATTCTAAGGTTATATTGGATTCCATCATTATTCAAAGATTTGGGTTTCGAAGTTTGTTAATGCATTACTTAGGATCGAGTTCCGCAATATCCGTCTTTCTTCATTTTGGCGACGGCTCCGGACAATATCTGCCACTATTGCATTTTGAATATTCATAGGAGGTAACGGGAATATGATTTTTTTTAAGTTCCCAATACCTAATTCAGTCTGCTTGGTGGATTGTGCGGATTTTACATTATTAACTTGTTCTTGACCATATTCACTATTGAAAACAGCAGCTAAAAAATCTGGATTTATGAGAAATTTATTCAATCTAATAAGTAGCACGTGGCTATCATACATTTTTCCTATTGCTTCACCACGAACAACAGCAGCTCGACCTAATGTGCCTTCTCCAGTGGAATTTATCAAAATATCGCCTTCTTTTGTAAAAGAATCTTCATCCACACGTTGCAACCACTCGCTGTTTACCGGTTTAGCAAAAGACATGTCGATTTCATGCCATCTTACACATTTTTGATTGATAATATAGGAGTCGGAAGATTCATATCTGGGATTTTTCCCCCGAAATATATCGGCACACAACACCATGTCAGATAATGTTGCTGTTTTGTATTTAGTGGATTGATACCCATCTTGCTGTGTTGCTCTATCTACACACCAATCTCGAAGTTTTGAGAAATCAATAAATGCCATTTTATAAATTTCATCTGACTTTTTGCGCCGAGGGGAAATCCCTAACTTTTCCAACAGTTGATGTCCCGATTCCCTTGTCTCCTCCAGAATTTTTGCAAAAAGGTCGGTAGCAGCGTATTCACTTTGTACATATTCCGCAACTAATCTGTTTTGCTCATCCAAAGTAGGAAGAGGGACTTTTATATTGAGAAACAATGGTTCTTGTAAATAATGACGATTGGTTGTACCATTGCTCGCCTGCTCACAAAATGCAATAAAAGAATCGGTAGTAGTAAGTAGTGTAAGATAATGCGGGTTGACTTTTGTGTAATCCACATCGAATGTCCAAAAATTACTTGTAATAATTCCGCCATTTAACTCTTCGGGAACTACACCAAAAGCACCATTACGAGCATCAATTTTTGAGAGTAGAAATTGACCTTCTGAGATTAAAAACTGATTTTTAGTGCCGATGTTAATGCCAATCTCCTCGTCTCGTAATGATACTCCACCATTACGAACTTTAATAGTTGCTCGTTTATACGTTTGGTCGTCTTCAATAATTACAGCCGTTTTATTGCGCGTCAAAAACTCTCCGATTCGTACCAACGGATATTTCTTGTTGAACTGAATCTTCGATTCGTGCAAGTATTGCACGCTCCAGTTATAAAGCTCTGGAAACTTTACAAAATTCAAATATTTATAAGGTGTCGGCTCTAACATAACTCTTTCGTATTACCGTCTTGATCGATACGGATGATCTTCTTTTCGTCGATTTCGTATCTGTAATTCAACTCTTTTGCGGTCCAAAGGCGATTTTCCTTTCGATAAGGAGTATATTCCTTGACCAAATCGATCAGCTCATTTTCACAAGCGGCTCCCGTTGTCGTAATACCGGCCTTCTGCACACGGGCGATAGGAATCGTATAATCGAACTTTTCTTTGACGATCGCCCAAATTTCAGCCGCAATTTTTTTATCTAATGCTCGCTTTTCTACTCGTTTCGCTTTTTTCTCGTTGGCAGAATTCTTTCGGTCGTTCAAAAAGACATCGAGTGCGTCGAGCTGCTCTTTGTATTTGGCCGTAACCTCTTCCGTGGCAGCTTGTTTTATCTTATCGAACTTTACGCGTTCTTCGTCGGTGAATTTTTTGAAAAATAACAAACTGGGTTTTACGGTAGCACCCGATGCCATGAAAACATCCTGCGGGATAGAGGTAATCAAGACGATTTTCGCCATTCCTTCAAAAAGTTCCCGAACAGTCTTTAAATTCGTGTTATTCAAAACGCCTTCGGGCAGGACGATTCCCATGCGTCCACCCGGTTTAAGCAGACGAATACATCTTTCGATGAAAAGCACCTCAGTCAAGCCGCTTAATTTTCCCGCTTCATATAAACCGAGAACAGGAGTGCCGATATGATCGGTAATTTGTTTCATGGCATCCATATAATCGACGCCATAACGATTGATATAATACGTTATTTTTTCCTGATTGGCAAAGCGATCGGCATCTGTAATCAATAACGTTTTTTCTACGCGAGACCCGAAAGGCGGGTTAGTCAGAATCATGTCGAATCGGTTTTCAAAAATTCCGTTCACGTTGAGCAATCCATCGTGATGATGGACACCACCGTGTCCGTCGCCGTGCATAATCATATTCATCTTTGCAGTACGTGCCATACGAGGATTGGCATCCGTGCCGAAGATACAGTTATGAGAAAGGTTATAAATACGTCCGTCTGGATTTTGCGTATCGAGTTCGGTATTCAATTGATTGAGATAGGAGGCCAATTGTTGAGATACCCTCTCTTTTTGTTTGTCCGGCATCGATTCGAAAGCATCTCCTAAAAATTGCTTCTTCAGGCGATTTTTTGTACGCTGAATATCGTTTTCGATTTTCTCCCGGACATATTCGAAAGCTCGAATCAGAAAGCCACCGCTGCCGCAGCAAGGATCACACATTATTTCTCCTTCTTGTGGATCGAGTATATCGATGATAAAATTGACGATCGTACGAGGCGTGAAGAATTGCCCGAGTTCTCCCCGAAATGTCTTGCCCAGGAATTTTTCGAAAGCGATACCCTTAACGTCGTCTGCCGTATTGGACAAATTATAGATTTGTAACTTTTCAACGATAGCCTCAAAACTCGCCTCTTTGATCTTTATCGTATCATTAGGTTCGAACAGATCATCTTTGGCGAAGTCTTCTTTGGTCTTGTCGAACAGCATTTGATATACCGGTTGGCTACCTCGGGATTGAATAGCTTCAAATTCTTTTTTCAAACTCTTGAATTTCTCTTTGGAAAAGATTTGAGCATCGTTATTATTTCGTTCATACCGGATTTTTATGAATAGAATCTTGCTGATTTCATCGAATGCAGCCTCCGGAGACAATTTGTCGTTGTTTCGGATTATATTATGACAGGTAAATAACAGTTTCGAAAATTCATCGCGTGTAAACGCTTTGGTTTGGTTGAGCAACTCTCTGATCTTTTTCCCAGCATCCGTTGCTTTTGGAATATCGACGATCTCTTCGAGCCGTTTGGGCATATGCCCTTTGACAACGCGAAATATACGCGTCTCCTTTTGATTTGTTGTTACGAAAAAATCGGCTCCGGCCCATGCTGCATAGTTATATCCTTGATAATAATCTTCTTCTTGAATAGTAACTGTTTCGGCCTTGCACTCCACGACGATCAGTGGACTTTTTTCAGCTCGCTTGTCTTCAACGGAGCGCCATATGACAATATCCGCGCGAGCTTTACCTTGTCCACGATGCCCATTGGCAACAGTGATCTCTTGCCCCATTTGCTCCAATTGGTACTGATATTCATTTGCTAAGCGGCAAATATATCTTTGTCGAATAAGTTCTTCCGGAGTAGCAATCAACCATTTATCTTTCAACGGGCAGTTGATCTTGTTCCCTTGAATTTGAACTTCCATCTCTTTATTCGTTTTTACCTTCAATTAAATCTTTCGGGTCAACCTGGAGAATCCTTGCGATTTCGAACAACTGTTCGAGGGTGGGTTGGCGGCGATTGCAGGCATAGGCGTTGACGATGCTGAAACTTTTACCGAGCTTCTCGGCCAGCCACGTCTGTTTGATGCCTTTCTCTTCAAGGACCTTTTTTATTCGATTCATGTGTGCGGACATCTTGTTCGGATGATATTTGCCATAAAGATATGAAAAAATCTGCTATATTAAAATGAAATGTCTGAATATTGCGGAATCGATTATGAAATATGGGTTGCCGTTCCAAATCAGCCATTTACTTTGGCAGCAACAAGCCGATGCCACCGGAAAGAATATGAGCAAGGTTTGCGAAGCAACTTGCATGACCTTGCGGATTTCGTTCGACGGCAATACCTTTGCGGACAAAGGAAATGGCTTATTTGTTTTTCGGTCGAGAGGCAAAAAATTTCGTCCAGGTGATTGGCTTATATCGCATATATTATTCGAGTACCAATGATGCTCGCCTGGTTTCAGCTTGCGTTTGATTAGTTTGATCTGCATATCCTCCAAGATACCTCAGATGTGGGAAAATCAAAGAACCAGCAAAGGAAATTTAATCAATGCCATAACAATCATATTGATTGATATTCTTTGCTTTTATTTTCTTAGGTTATTTTCCGATGCAGAAACGAAGTGTAAATTGCTAATTATTTGTTTGTTATGTTGTTGGGTGCATCTGTCGTTGGCTCCGTTGTAAATAAGTGGCAAATTATTTTTTGACGGATTTTTGGATGAAATTATTTTCGCGGCAGGATGTAATGTCGCTATTTTAGTTGTTTGATTCTTTCTGCGATAAGCGCTTTATATTTGCCTTTCATCTCGTCGGGCAGAAACGAAACGTCGATCCACTCGCCCCATTTCGGAATGGCTTTGATGAACTTCTTGAACAGGTTGTCGACTACCTTTTCGTCCATGCCCGAAGCCGTCATTGCCTGCACGAAATCGCTGCGGCGG
>ERZ1027032.447-NODE-447-length-15037-cov-6.324656_pt1 | contig 15037 bp, 3 predicted proteins | sample MGYA00519445_ERZ1027032 | MGnify/ENA primary metagenome ERZ1027032 (study PRJEB26926, sample SAMN06164888) | human gut metagenome | biome: ENVO:00009003; feature: ENVO:2100002; material: ENVO:00002003 | host: Homo sapiens | place: USA | collected 2012 ... | reverse complement strand
AGATCTAGTACGGTCTCGTGGGCTCGGAGATGTGTATAAGAGACAGCTTTTGCAGCAATGCAAAATATAGAAGGATTCCTAGCGTGTAGACCTTCTTCAAATTTGTCTGGTGAAACTATTATACACGTTACCACAGTAAGAGATTGGGCGATTGTTTTTACTAAGGTTAATGGTACTAGCAATAATAATGTCTATAGGATTGATTTTTCTAGATCACAGGAAGAACCAATTGTAACAAAAGTGGTAACTAATAGGCCTTTAGATATAGAAGTATCATCTAGTAACGTAGCTGCAATTAGCAGTGTATGTAGATGGGAAGCAAGTAATAATGTAAAAGTATATTGGGCAGATGGTCATTCACAAATTAAAGTAATCAATGTGGATGATGATCACATATCTAGTAATTCATCTATTACTTCGGATACTATAGTAATGCTACCAAAGGCTACATTACCTCCATTTGAATTTAATGGATTTGGAACAGGTAGTTTAGAATCTGGAATGATACAGTACTGTTATCAATTGTTTAAAGTGAGAGGTACAGAATCTGCAATATCCCCACTTACTCCTCTTTATCATTTAAGTGATGGAGATCAGAAAACAAATTATAATGCTGTAAAAGGAAGCTCTAAAGGACAAAATACTGGTAAGTCCATAAAGTTACAAGTAAGAAACAATAGCACTGGATTTGATAGACTTAGAATAATCTCCTTATTCTATAAGGCAAAGAATGAAGTACCTGTAATATCCATAGTAGACGATATAGTTATTGGAACTGGTTCTGTAATAAACTATGAAGATAAAGGTGGTAGCTTAGTATCGGAATTAAGTATTGATGAATTTAATTCATTAGCTAATTATACATTTATACCTGAAGTAATAGAATCTAAAGATAACAGATTATTTGCTGCTAATCTTACTGAGGAAACATGGGATGTAGAATATGATGCCAGAGCGTTTAGGGCTAATTCATCTGGTAATGTACTATTACTATCTAACTCTGGTTCTTCGTTAAACTTTGCTCTATCAGCATTAACTACTACAAATATACCTAAAGATCATGATTGTATATGCCCATTTAATGTAGATGGTAGTGCATACAAATACACTACTTCTCCAACAGGAGGATACATACAAGGTGGAAAAGGCAAGAATGTATCATATAGATTTATTACTACAGATTTACTAGAAGATGCATCTACTACATCTAGAGGAATGATAAATGAAGAATTTACATTCAATGCTTCTTCAAGATCACTTACTAGTTTAGGTATTAACTATGAAGGTAATGATAAATCAAATACAATAAGCTTATCGTCTGGTAACAAAATACCAAACTATTCTAATGCTGAAATAGAATCCAAAGTAAAAGGATATATGAGGGATGAGATTTATAGATTTGGTATAGTATTGTATAATAAGCAAGGTTTGGCATCACCAGTGCATTGGATAGGTGACATAAGAATGCCATCCAATAAAGATACAGGTTATAAGTTTTTTACTTCCAATGAGGCTAGTGATTATGGATCTAATTTATCAGTTGTTACTAAACCTCTTGGCATTGAATTTGAAGTAAAGAATTTACCATCAGATGTGGTAAGATATGAAATAGTTAGATGCGAAAGAACTCTATCTGATAGAACTATATTAGCTCAAGGAGTAGTAAGTTGCATTACAAATTATGATAGAGATTCTAATATCTTAACACCATTCCCATATCTAGCTTATTCAAATAAGCATGGTTACTATGCAAAGACTCACAACAATGGAGATTTCCAATATACCTTTAACTTGTCAGATACACAATCTAATAATTATTTCATGTTTGTATCTCCAGAAATAGCAGTCAACAGAGAAAATGCAGATGCGTTAATTGATAAGTTTCAAACAGTTGAAAAGGTAGGGATTATGACGTCTCCTATTACTGCGGATGGTGACTGGGGTATTACAGATGGTTCTCTAAAAGTATTAGCAAATGCTAGATCTATAAAGTATGATGGTTCCACAATAAAACCAACTAAATCATTAGGAGGTCAACCTAGTAATGGTTATGTGGCTAATGGAGCCATAGTAATAAACAATGATGATTTTTATTCAGCATTACTTGCTAAATACTATGGTTTATATGTTGAAAATGGTGTTCAATCTGCTGCAATAGAAAGTGCGAAATATGCAGGACCCAGTAGTCCTTGGTTAACAAATGGTGATCAACCTTGGTATAATGCTGAAGCAGTGACTATTGGTGATAAAGTATATTATAACTGGGTGTGGGATAATATTAGAACTGCAGGAGACAGTGAAGTAGATAAGACTGACGCAAATAATGTTAGAAAATATGGTCCTCATGGAATGTGTGCCATATTTAAGAGTGATAACATGGTTGCTAATATACCATTAGCTGTAAGTACTTCTAGTTACAGATATATCAATGCAGTTGTTTTGTGTAATATAAAGCAAAGCGTAAATGCATATGGCGGTAATTCATACTCTGCTATACAGAATTCTGTGTATATTACTACAGGAGCTAGTGCTGAATCTAGTGTTTCCACAGTGTTGTGTTATGGTGGCGATACTTATCTAAACATATTTGATTATAATAACTGTATGTTTAGTTACAATACAGATGATTATTATAATAATAAATCAAATAGATTATTTTTAGGTGCGTTCATACCATGTGAATCAAGTATTAATTTAGCATTAACCCATGCTGATTCATCTATAAATAGAACTTATCAAGCTGGTGATGGATATGCTAATCATTTTGTAGAAGACGATATAGTAACTGTTGGAGATTTATACACTCAGAACACTCCATCATATGCATACAATGATGCTTACTCTGCTCAACCTAATGCAAAAAAGTTTGTAGCTAAATCTATTTACAATATAGATAATCTATTAACAGATACTCGTATCATATCTTCAGAACTGAAAACAAATAATGAAGTTACTGATTCGTGGACAAAATTTAAAGTAGCTAATTATCTTGATGTAGATACTAGATTTGGTCCAATTAATGATATGAAACTGTTTAAAAATAATTTAGTATTCTGGCAAACAGACGCTTTTGGCACAGTTGCAGTGAATGAACGTTCTATTATAACTGATAATAACCCAGGTGCTCTTACTCTAGGTATTGGTGGTATACTAGACAGATATGATTACTTTACTACAATGAATGGTGAAAGTCCAAACCAGTTAAGAGCAAATACTCAATCAGATAGCACTGTGTACTGGTATGATAGTAAACGTAATGAGATATGTGGTTTTAATGGTCAGTTACAAACAGTATCTAAATTAAAAGGGGTTCAATCTTATTTGAATAAGAATAAAGACTTATTTAAAAAAGATCCTATTGCAGTATATGATAAGAAATACAATGAAGTTCTGTTTACTCTAGGAGATAAAACACTAGCATTTAATGAACAACTAGGAGTATTTACTTCATTCTATAACTACAATCCAGACTATTATGCAGAGTTTAGTGATAAACTATATTTGTTTAAATCATTAAAACTATTTAAGTACAATGGTGGTGAACAAGCTAATTTAGATTCTGATAAAACGAAAGTATCTGAAATAGAGTTTGTAGTAAATGCAGAATATCCACAAACTAAAACATTTGATAATGTTGAATATGGTGGTGATTTTACTACAGATACTAACTTTGATTTGATATTATTTACTACAAAAAGACAGACTAGTGAAACATTAACTAGTGAAGATATTGATTACAGAGAGGATACTTATAAATTTGCAATCCCTCGTAATGCATTAAAGCTAAATGAAGTAGAACAGCTAGCTAATAAGTCTTATAAGGACAGAATGAAGGGAAAATATCTCATCTGTAATTATAAGTATGATTGTAATGGTGGTAATGAATTTAAAGTACCTTATATTAGTACAGCTTATAGATACTCAATGATATAATATGAAAAAGAAAATTAATAAGAAAAACGTACCAGCATATGCATTTGGCATGGATCAACTGCCTAATTACCTTGGTGGAGCTAATGTTCTTGGCTCTGCCATTTCTGGTTTATCAGGAGAAGGTTCTACAGGTGATGCTATAGGTAGTACATTAGGTAGTGCTGCTTCTTTAGCTGGAACAGGTTTTAGTATTGGAGGGCCAATTGGTGCTGCTGCTGGTGGAGTATTAGGAGCGGCTTTTGGTTGGATTGGCGCTAGAAAACGCAAGAAACAAATGGAACAAATGCGGCGCAGAAAAGAAACCATGAATAAAACTCAACTAGGTATGAATGCTGCAGCAAATCAAACAGCAGAATATTGGGATGATAATGAGTTAGCATATACTTATGAGAATGGAGGAATTCTTCCTGACCTAGCCTATGTAGATAATAATGAAATTATCAGAGGGGATGATGGAACTATTATGCAGGTTCCTAATAATAGACCCGGTACAGATAATCATTTAATTGATGCGTCTAATTTAGAGTCAGTATTATCTGACAAAATTAAAAGACCGGGAACAAATAAAACTTTTGCACAAGAAGGTAAAAAACTTACTAGAATGACGAAGCCAAGTAAAGGTAAAGATATATTTGCTGATAATACAAATATGTTAAATAAACGAAATGCTAACTTTGCATATGATAATCTATTATCAGAACAGGAGGAAGTAAAAGCTAAAAAAGGAATTAAACCTAAAAAGAAAGGTATTCCAGCTTACGAAAAAGGGTATAGTCTTCGACATCCAATAGATCCTGTACAATTACTAGAAAATAGAAAAGAGTATTGGAGAAATAATGATTTATATTATGCTGATCAATTACCAGAGGTAGAAGTAACTGCTAAAGCACCTGCTACTCCTGCATATATGAGACACGTTCGGCAATGGGATCCATATTGGTCCTCAGTATTAGGTGCAGCTGGAGATAGAGATAAAGCTAGATCAAATGTTCAATTAAATCCAAATAAACGGATAATTCAAACATATGGTAGTGCTCCTGCCTTTTATGCTCCTGTGACAGGTGATGGTATTGATGCAGTTACATATGCTAACGATGAACCAATTTCTGTTGATACACCAGTTATACCAACTAAGACAGTATCATCTACTCCCACAGTAAACACAACTGAAACTGTACCGAGTAAAAGTACTACAAAAACTCCAAGTACGAGATCAACTAAGGCAGCTCCTAATTATAACTTTGTAGATGCTCCAATGCTTGATATTGAAGAACCAGTTATTGGTTTTAATGATGCTTATACTCAACCTTTAGAAACAACATTTAAGAAACCAGTTGCAGCAAAACTAGATTTATCTCCTGTATCAAATACAGTTGATAATAAAAAGGGCCCCAAAGATAAAGCTGGAATTATTGATTATTCACCAGACTGGTTATCATTGGCTCCTACGGTATATAATGCTTTACAATCTTTACGTAATCCAGAGTATGAACAAACTGTTTTAAATCCTTACACAGGTGCTATTACTAATACTATGGCTAGACGTAGAATGAATATAGAACCTGCAAGATTAGCTAACAGTAGATCAAGAGCTATTTCTAACTATAATTTAGCAAATATTAATGCTAACACTGGTGCTAATTTAGCAGCAAGAACTCAAGCTGCTGTTGATGAGTATGCTGCTAATGCTAATATGTATGCTACTAAACAAAATGCTGATAATGCTTACTTAGGAGAATACGCTAATACTTTAAATAACTTAGGTCAACAGTTTGTTCAAAGTAGAACTCTTGCGAATGATTTAAATGCTAAAAATAGAGCAGCTGCTAGAAGCTTTGGTACTGCTGCTGTTAGTCAATTAGGACAATGGTCTCAAGTAAACAGACAGATGAAGAATCAAGCAGCAAGAGATAACATGATTTATCCATATCTAGCTAATTTCTTAGCATATGGTAATCCTACAGAGTTAATTCAACAGATGAATAGACAATATTATAAAAGATAATTATGGTAAATAGATATGATCGTCCTGCAGAAGCGCAGTTCATAAATACATATGTTCCTCTACCATTCCAGCAATTATATACTCTAGGTAAAGAAGCAAATGCTAGAGTAGATAAAGCTATTGCAGATTTATCTGGTGCTCTGGATAAATGGTCTGATTTTAGATCACCATCAGAAAAAGATACTAAGGCTTGGTACGATGAGACAATAGGTAAAGCTAAACCTATTATTGATAAATTAGCACAAAATATCGATTCTCTTAAAACTCCAGAAGGTAGAGCTCAGATTAATTCTTTAATCAATAATGTGGATAGATATAAATTGGCTACTTTAAAGCAAAGTAGAGAGGGTATGCTACAAAGAATGGAAATGAATCAGAAGTTAGCAGCTGCTGGTAAATTTAATGAAATGTGGCATGGAGTTGATTTTGCTAACTACGATACACTTACTTCTGGAATTTATAATGATGTATCTCCTTTAGCATATAAGGATGTTAGAGAGTTATCCGATCCGTATTATGCTAAATTGCAAAGAGGATATCTGTATACAAAAGGTGGTTACGATTACTTTGGAAATTCAAAGGAAGATATTGAAGCTGTAGCAGATGCTCACTATAATGATATTGTTAGTACTCCAGAAGCACAGAAGCATATGCAGTTATTTAAGCAAAGAACTGGGGCTACAGATGAAGAAGCTCAAGCTTGGTTTAGGCAACAAATTATTGATTCTAATATTGATAGAACCATTAGACCAACAAGAGAGCTTAATCAGTATGCTAAGATGGCTGCTGAGCAAGCATATCGTAGGCAATTAAAAGCTGCAGAAAATGCTCAAGGTTCTCCAGTACAATTTACTACAAAGCTTGCTGCTACACTTATGAATAGACCGTATGGACCTCAAACATCTGAAAGAGGAGGCAAATTGACTTATAATTCACAATTTGATAGAATCCAAAAGACATTTGCTCCTGATAGTAAATATAGAGATATCTATATTAACAGAGTGGATGAAAATGGCACTCAATTACCTTTAAATAGAAACAAGAGTGCATATGGCATTGTATCAAGATTGTCTACAGATATTGGTTCACAAGCAAACTTTATTAATGACGCAATGCTTGATAAATCTTCTATGGTTAGAGGATTAGCAGGTACTCCAATTTATTCTGGTAATAGCGTTTATGGAATGATGACACCTGAACAATATATCAACTCTAAGTTTGGTTTAAGCGTTAATGAAGCTAACTGGAACCCAAATCGAGTTAAATTTGAAAGAGACCTTATTGCTGGTAATATTCCTAATGTGGGAGTTACACCTACTAATAAAGTACTTATTGAAAATGGTATTCCCGGTGATGAACAATTTACTCAAGAATATAAAGCATATGTTCCAGTACAATACTTCATTGATAATGGCTACGACTTTGGAGAAACTGATCCTGAAAAGCTAATTAAAAATGAAGACTTTAATAAGTTCTTATCAACATTAAATGGTAGATTACCTAGTCCTTCTGGAGACATTGTTAAGAAACCTAATATCAAATTTGGTAGTGATAAAAATGCTGCATACAGAGAGATACAAAGTAGTGGATGGTTATCAGATCCTCAGTATGCTGCAGCTATTCAGTATGATGGTATTTATATAGAGATTCCTGTTATGCGTCAAGTACTTACTAATCAGCAAACTAGGGAAAGAGCTAATTTGGAAGAATTCCAGTATACTAAAATGGGTTCTAAATTAAATGCTGCTTACAGAGGAGATAATGAAGAATTAATCTATGGACAGTAAAAATAATATACAAGATATATCATTAGCCACTAGACTTCGCAAACAAAATTACGAAAGATATCTAGATGGTTCTAATGCTTCAAGTATTGGAGTAGGATCTACTGTAGATCCTACTTTGGTGCTTAGGGACTTAGCTGGTTATAACAAAGATAGTTATAATAAAGATTTAGATACAGAAAGCACTCTAGATGAAAGTTCTAATGATCTTAGTACTCCAGAATTAGTGTTTAATTCTGCAAAGGCAATGCTTCGTGATATGAATGAAGCGCAATTGTCAAATACTAGAGGTGTGTTACGTAGAGAAGTATTACCAAATATAGACAAGTTTAATAGCAATCTTAACCTATTTTCTGCATATGACAATTTAATGTCTGAGAAGAATTCTCTTCTTAACCAATTATCTACTACTCAAGATAGTAATGAGGCAGATGCCATAGCTATTCGATTACAGGAAGTAGATAATGAGTTGAATCAGACAAAAGAAGGATTGACCGCATTAGGTGTGTCACCTGATTTAAGTAATGCTCAAGAAATACGTACACAGCAAGAACAGCAATTACAGTCATATAAAGATAGAGCTCAAGAGCTATATGATGATATAGCTACAGATGAGGCTGATATTGCTAGATATAAAGTAGATGAACGCTTCCAAAGAGGTATGGAAGAGAATAGCGAATTTAAATGGACAGAACCAAGTAAATGGATATATTCTGTACCATCTGCTGTAGGTTCTTCTTCTTCTGCTTGGATGTGGCAAATAGCACCATATGCTACTACAGCGTTAAAAAGCGTAATGACTAAGAGTCTATTGAAAGCAGGTACTATGGCATTAACTGGAGCTGCTGCTGGTAGTGTAGCTCCCGGAGCTGGTACTCTTGCAGGTGGGGCTATTGGTGCTACAGCAGGAGCATTAAGCATTGCATTAGATCTAGGTAATGCTGCTATGATGATATATTCTAACTATAAGCAAGCTGAGAATGAAGCTAATGCTAACGTATCAGATGATTATAGAGATAGAGTATCTAATATATTAAGTCAAAGCGGTAGTTCTGTACAAGCTGTAGTTAATGCTGCTAGATCACAAGATTTACCAGAAGAGTTCAGCAAACTCACTGATGATAAACTGTTTGAAAAAATTCTTGATGGTCAAGTACAAGTAGAAGATCAATCTTTAAATGAAGCTATATCTCAAGCTAGACAAGGTTTAGATAGAGATTTTGCTCAAAATATGGCCATCACTTGGGCTAGTAACTTAGCTGAGGATGCTCTTATGGTTCCTTACTTTGGAAAAATTGCAGATGGTTGGATTGGGAAAAGTCTTAATACAGTTGCATTTGGAATGAACCCTATTGAAGGGTTAGGAGAATTAGCAGCTAGTCAAGCTAAAAAGAAAATGTCCAAATATGTATTAGGTAGAAATGCAATTGATGTTGCAACAAAAAAATGGGCTAATAGAGCTGCAAAAGCAGCCTATGTTGGAACAGATTTGGCACTACGTAATGCTGCAACTGCATTTAATGAAGCAATTGAAGAAGGATCACAGTATACTACAGGTCAAGCATATAAGCGTGGAGATTTTGATAGTTCTGATTTAGATCTAGAAGGATTAGCATCATCCTTAGTAGGAGCATACAAAGAAAAAGCTACTACTGTAGCTAACATATTAGGAAGTCCATTTGGTTATCAAAATCCATTATATGAAAACGATACAGAATATTGGAATAATGTTAAGTTAGGAGCTGCTGCAAGCATATTATCTCCTATTCAAGGTGCTGTTAATGCTAGAGGTACTTATTCTCTAGTAAAAGAGACACAGGGTATGGATAGAGTAAATGAGTTAGCTGCAAATGAAATCAATTCTAAGGAAGAGATGGAAAAAGCAATAACTTATGCTAGTGGTAGACTAAAAGGGCATGAAGCTGAGATTGTAAATGCTTGGAGTATGTTAGCTGATGGTAAAACAGAAAACTTACCAGAAGGATTTAACAGAGAGGATGCATTAGAAGAAGCTAGATTTGCATCTAGAGCTTTTTCTTTAGCTAAGAGTAAACAAATGAAATCCTTAGCTAAGACTATGGACATTGAAGAAGATACAGAAGAGTATGGTACACTTGTTGGTCTTGCAATGCAAGCAGAAAAAGAGTACACTTCTTCTATTCAAAATGCCAGAGTAAGAAGACAAGAATTAGATAATGCTAAGAATAATTTTGTAAACGATCCTATATCAGAGGAAAGCCTAGCAATTGCTATAAATGATGCTTACAAACGTATCAATAGTAATGCTACTACTCAGGATGAAATTGTATCTAAAGATGAATTAAGAGAAATTTATGATAGGCAAAGACATTTGAATATCATGAATAATATGATTACTGAGATTGATACAGCAATAAATCAATTGAATGAAAGTAAAAATGAATCTGAATTCAGAGGTAATCAATATTCTCTAGCTAAATTAGAAGATATGAAATATCGTCTAAATGCTAGAAAGAAATCTATTCTAAAGAGTATGCCATCTTGGTATAAAAATAATGCTAACACTATTAACAATGTAGATACAGCTATGCAGTTCGTTACTATGAACGAACACGTATCTGGTCTTAATAAAGCTACAGAAGATAGTATATTAGCAGAATTAATGCTAGAGAGGAATAGAGAGATCTTAAATTCATTTCATGGTATAGATAATGGTAGAATTACTCCTACTGAGGAAGTAGAAAGAGAGAATATAATAGAGCTAGGTAAGACTAAACCTTATAAGAAATCTAAGAAATTAAGACTTACTACTTTAAGAAATATTCATGAGCACCAAGGAGATACACTTATTAGTGAAATGTTTGATTTGTATCAAACTAAGAAAGCTGAGAGTAAAGAAGCTGTAGAAGGAGCTCTAGGAGTTACTGAACAACAAGCTGCATCTAAACCTGTTGTCCCTTCTAAGCCTGTCACTGCTCCTACTGGCCCAATGCGTACTGAGCAACAAGCAGCGCCAGAAGTTGAGCAAAAACCTACTCCTCAAGTAAGGAGAACCGCTAGACCTACTCAAGCTAATATTGCATCTCAAGAATTAAGTGAAGCTGATCAAGCCATTATAGCTGCTGCAGAAGGACAAGATATTGGTTTAACCCAAAGAAAACAGCAACCACAAGTTGAACCAGAAGTTCAGCCCCAAAATAACGATAGTGCAAAAACTGAGCCTGTTGAAACTAATGATGAAATATTAGGTGCAGATGAAGACCCATTTGCTGGTGGTACAGGTGGTGTCTCATCCGAAGATGTATTTAATGAATATGGTGGTGCTGTTGAGGAACCTACTAAAACATCAAAGAAAGCTAAAGAATCTAAACCAAAAGCAACTAAAACTGAGCAGGCTAAAAAAGATACTGCAAATGCTAGAGAAGAGTTTAATGAAGCAGCAAGAAACTTCTTTAATCTTCTTGAAGACGATACTTTAGGATTTGCATTTGACCCTGCTGCTCAAGCTGAAAAGCAAGCAAAGATATTCAAAGCTTTCTTAACAATGCTTGGTAAAGCATTTAACTTAGGAGCGTATAAGTTCAAAGAAGTAGCATTGAATATGTATGAAGCTATTGGTAGGGATAGAGAAAAGTTATCTCAACATTTTGATGCTATTAAGGGAGCATATTCTACTGCATACTACAATATGCCAGAGAATGTTAGAGGTAAAATGACAACACCAGCAGAAGTCGCTGAGATTACTGTAGATGATTTGTTTGATCCACAACCAGCAGATTTAACTGAAGAAGAAGTTAACGATGCAGCCAAAGATGGAGTTATACCTACACCAGTAACCCCCGGTTCGGTTCCACCTGATGCTATTAGTGATTCAGAATTAGCTGAATTCACAGAGAATAGTGAGTTAGGTATTTTAAATACTTTTCATTATACTCCTACTGCTAATATTGGTGAAACTATAGAATTAGGCGGTGCTAGAATTCAATTCTCTCCTAACTCTGAATTACCTAAGCTGTTTAAAACTAAACAAGATAAACTTACTTATGAATATTCTGTAGCACCTTACTATGATAATATTCGTAAGAAAACAGTACAATGGAATGATCCTAGTACCTATGATTATGCCAGAGTAGGATTAATAATTACTAATACTGAAAATGGTAAAAGGTATTGGGTTGCGATGAGAAGTCCGAACAATATTCGTAATCTTACTCCAGAAGAATATCCTGAGATGATAAGAAAACTACGGGAACGTAGACAAGAAATTATCTCTAGGTTTGTAATGAAAGATTCAAATGGGTCTTTACTAAATAAGGTAGATACTAGAATAAAGGTAACTCCTACTAGATTGTTGTTGCATAATGCTATTGAAGGTACTATTTCTCAAGAGATACCAGTAAATGATAAACAATTTAAAGATGTATTTCAGTTTAGTGGTAATCTAGATGAAGAGATCAATAACTTTGGATATAGTACTGGTGTTAGAGGTACAAGTACAATATTTACTGTAGAAGGTGATAATACTGGTTTTATTGGTACTACTTCTGGTGGTGTATATTATATTATTGATGGTAAAAAAAGATTATCTGGTAGACCGTTACCATTAAAGTTATCTTTAGCAAGATTCAATTCTTATCCTAAATTAGCAGAGGCAATCTCTACTATAGTGTTTAGAAGTGGTTTTAAGGGTGGGCAGAATATAAATAATACAGATTTAATTGCATCTGATATTATTGAAATGTTCTTAAACTATGGTGAACCTACTTCTGTAAACAATGACTCTGATATTAGTGATTCTGCAAAAGCTAATTTGCGTAATAAACAATTGTATATAGATAACAAAGGACAATTTGGTGTATTACACTATGGTATCAATGAAGTATCCCTAGCTGGTTTGTCTATTGCGCAGAAAGAACAAGAGAGAAAGCATTTCGAAGACTGGTTATTATCTAATGGTTCTATGCCTTTTAAAGTTCCTTCAAAAGGGAATGAGAAATTGGCAGTAAACATGAAAATGAATCTATTATTTTCTGGTAGATTAGCTAGTAGTGTTGAAAAAGCAGGTGGTAGATTAGAACTATTTGATGGTATAGTATTTACTAGAGAAGATATGAACCATACATTATTATCTTGGATGATAAGAAATGGTATGATCAAATCTAATCTTAATGCAGGAAGATATGAAAGACCATATGTAATTGCAGATGGTATGACTCAAGATATGCCTACAACTATACCTGATTCTACAGCAATTCCAGCAACAGAAGAAGCTCCTAAATCTGAATCTCCTAAACCATCTAGAAGACGTAGATCATTTAATGATTTATCTAGTATGGGTGGTAGTCAAAAAGAAGTTAAAGTAAACTTTACTCCTAATAAAAAATATACTACTAAGGAGAAACTGAATAAGGTTCAAGCTAAAAATTTCTTGAAACAAAAGTTAGGTATGACAGATGCAGAGATCAATATAATTGATGTAGCTGTATCTTCTGATATGCCTGCAACAGCTATGTCTTATATGACTAAAGATAGTATAACACTATATAATAGTGATCCAGCTGGTGTAGAATTTCACGAAGCATACCATAGAGTATCTCTATTATTACTTTCTGATCAAGAAAGAAATAAGGTGTATGAAGAGTATCGTAGAATTCATCCTAATCTTAAGAATGCATCTGATAAATATGTAGAAGAAGCATTAGCAGAAGAATTTAGAGGGTATATGATGTATAAGACTCCAAGAAAGTCTTATAGGATTACTAAGTGGTTTGAAAAACTACGAGATTTCATTATGTCTTTATTTGGTAGAACTACTCCTACTAAAATCTTTAGAGGTATATATGAAGGTAAGTATGCTAATATCCCAGTAAGTCAAGAAGCTAAAGATAGATTTGAGAAAGCTTATAGGAATAGGGTAAACTTTACTCAACATGGGTACACTTTCCAAAACATAAAATCTCTTGATAACTATAATCAGGCTGTAGAATTCTTTGCAATATCTTATATTAATCAATCATTAAGTTCCCAATCTTTTGTAGATGATCTTACTAAGATACAGATCGACTACCAAGATATGCGTGATTTACTTGAGGATTTGTCATATGATGATAATGCTACACCAGAGCAAAGAGCAGCTGCTAATGAATTGTATGAGCACTTTGATATATTCCAAAAAGATATTAAGTCCTATCTTGATTCTTTAAGCCTAAGACAAGTAAAAGAAGAACAGGAATATGATGAAACTGAGGAAAGAGATGGTGGTGAAATTGAAAAGGAAAACTTTGATAAATATGATAAAGCTTCCTACGAAGTATCTGTATTACATAATATTAGACCTGCTGTAAAACTTTTCTTATCTTCTATTGAAGATCGTGTATACAATAAAGCTACGGATAGTTATGTAAGAGATATGAATGCTGAAACTGGACTACCTAGAGTAACACCATTCCTTTCAGCTTGGAGACGAATTGTAGATAAATTATTTGATGAAGATACTTATGATGGATTAATCAGGAAATCTGCTCAATTAGCAAAAACTGATCCTTTCTATGCTTCTGTATATAATAAGTTATCCTCAGTAAAGGATTCTAATCTTCAGACTCAAATATTTCAAACTATTACTGGTTATAGACATAACTTCCTTACAGTAGGATTCCAAAATATTGGAACAGATACTATTCAATACATAGCCAACTTAGGTGGTAGTGTTAATCTACGTAATGGTAAAAGACTAGTTGCAGATTGGAATAGAAACTTCTATAATAGTAATATGGTAATTACCGATGCAGAAGGTAATCGTAAACCTAACATGGAGTTACTAAAGACTATTAGAGATGATATCAACACATTAAATACTAGGTTAGCTAGAATGAATGAATCTACTAGCAATGAAGATTTTAATGCAGTCTTGTATAGCTATGTAGATGTATATAATAAGATTGGTATTGCAATTAATTTTGATACTTTATACCAAGCTATTGTAGACAAGGTATCATCAGTTAATTCAGTTAATAAACCTACAATACTGCAAGCAGCTAAAGAATTGTTATCTAGTAATAGAGATGGTAGTTTAGCTAAAGCAATTCCTGAAATTTTGCGTAGACCTGTTAAAGATAAGCCTAACGATAGAATTAAAAGATCTATTGATGGTGTATTTACTGGAGAGAATAGTATATTAAACTTAGCTATTGTTCATTACCAGCTTAATAACAACAATCTTGAAGAGAAGGTATTAGGTCCTAAGAATACTACAGTATATCCATTATCTAAGCATAATTATCTTACTTTGGAAATTAAGAAACTTAATAATGATAGGAATCTGTCTCTTATACACATC
>ERZ1027032.445-NODE-445-length-15137-cov-10.842130_pt1 | contig 15137 bp, 17 predicted proteins | sample MGYA00519445_ERZ1027032 | MGnify/ENA primary metagenome ERZ1027032 (study PRJEB26926, sample SAMN06164888) | human gut metagenome | biome: ENVO:00009003; feature: ENVO:2100002; material: ENVO:00002003 | host: Homo sapiens | place: USA | collected 2012 ... | reverse complement strand
TTCAGCTATGCCAACAAGCATTGGGCAGAGAAGATATATATTCCCACAGATCTCATCCACAACAGTGATTTTGTTGTCCGAAGCCATCCGGCTGTGCTGGATGGCTTCGTCAGTTTCTACCGCAAGGCGGTGCAGGCTCTGAATCTCTTCGGCGCGGAGCACTGCGTCGGTGACCGCGCCGAGCAGGACTATACCGGCAAGGTGTTGGTGCTGTCACCGGATACCCTCAAGGAATCCTGCTGGAGTCAGGAAAACCAGCTCTGGTATGCCCATGACGGCTTTGGCTGTTCGCCTCACACCATTGGCCGCTCGGTGCGCTGCACCTGCCTGGGTGACGGTGAGATGACCCGCTGGAATCGACATGAGTTCATCGGTGTGCTGGATGAAAAGTATCTTCCCGACTGGGCGCGTGAGAAGCTCATGGAGCTGACTGCGCCACAGCAGGAGGCACCGGCCACAGGTGAGATGAAGCTGGAATGATCGGAGGTGAACCAAGTGCAGCGCATCTGCATTGATAACCACAACCGCATCTTCTATTACAGCAATCCTGCCGGATACATCGCAGAAAAGGAGGCGGTGGTGGATACCATGTTCCAAACGCAGGAACTGGAGAGTTTTCTGCAAAAGCAGGCTCTCACCATCCGCTGGGAGGACGGCGTCTATGACCGTCTCCTGCTGGGGCAGCGCAGCGGCCGCTTCGACCCAGAGGCTCTGCCCCTGAAGAACTGCCGTGTATGGCAGCTCTCGCGGGACAGCCCCATCAATATCCGTTTCGTTTCCTATGAGACGATGGTACAGCGATTCGGTCATCCGAGTCGAAAGAACTATGAGATGGTCTATGAGGGTCAAGTCGGTACCAACGACCTAGAGGAGATCTACACCATCTTCCGCAACCCCGTTCCCGGCTATGACAGCCGCCCCATCGGCATCTCGGATGTGCTGGAACTATACGATGAAGGCGGCAGTGAGTTCTATTACTGCGACCGCATCGGCTTCCAGCAGATCGAGTTTGCACCCCAGCAGGAAATGGATATGAGCCTGTGAAATGAGCACCTGACCGGGTGCTTTTTTCATATCCAAATCAGAAAAGGAGGAATCCCAATGCCCAAAGCCCAAACCAAGGCAACAGCTCCCACCCCTGCACCGGATACCCCGCTCCCCGTGGAGTACGCCGTGCGCATCTATCCCGTGAAGGACAGCAAGTACACCCTCGCCAACGCCAATGTGGACATCAACGGCGTATTTGCCATTCGCGGCGTGAAGGTCATCCGCGGCGAGAAAGGGCCCTTTGTCGCCATGCCTCAGTACAAGGACAGCCGCGGCGACTATCACGACATCTGCTTCCCCTGCACGAAGGAGGCTCGCCAGCAGTTCAACGATGCGGTGCTGGATGCCTATGAGCAGTCGTTCCGACAGCCCCAGCAGACGAACCACGCTCCCGCTGCGGAACAGACCATGTAATCACCCACAACACAAAACATATAACTTGGAGGAAATTATCACATGAAGAAGTTTATCAAGAACACCGTCAATTCCATCCGCGCCAACGCCATCCGCCTTGCCGCGACCTATCGCTCTGGCGAGGGCTACATCGACACCGCCGTCAAGATCCTCATCGCCGTGGTGCTGGGTGCTCTGTTGCTGGCAGGCCTCTATGCTCTGTTCGGCGATGTGGTCATGCCCACGCTGAACAAGCGCATCACGGAGATGTTCAACTACGCTGGTTAATCGTGATGTCTGTCCTACAGGGGACACTGTTCCTCACCGGACTTATGAGCGCAGCATGGACGGATCTCCGGCACAGGCAGATCTATGACCTTTCCAGTATCATTATCGCAGGGGCGGGGCTGATTTCCTTCAGCCCCGCCCACCTTTTGGGTCTACTGCTGTCCGTTCCGTTCCTACTGGCAAGTAACAGAGGGCGTGGCGGCATGGGAGATGCGCTGCTTATCGCCGCTTCCGGCTTCCTGCTGGGTGTCCTGCGCGGCGGCGCTGGACTGGTGCTGGCGCTCCTGCTGTACTGCCTTTTTTATCTTGCGGTAGCCATTGAGCGGACACTGCGCGGAGCGGAGCGCCCACCGGAGAGTTATCCGCTTGCACCATTTCTCGCAGTTGGTTTTATCACCGCATATATCATCTAAAACGAAGGAGGACTTGCTCCATGAGTATTTTCAAAAACCGCACGGTCATCGGCGTCATCTGCATTCTGCTGGCACTGGTGATCTGCTTCGGCATCACGCCGCTGTTCAATCGGGGGATCAGTCAGAAGGCAGAGATCGTCCGCGTCACAAAGGACATTCACGCCGGTGAACTCATCACCAAGGATATGGTCACCACGGCCGAGGTCGGTTCCTACAATCTCCCCTCTGGCCTTATGACTGTGAAAGACAATGTAGTGGGCAAATACGCCAAGGCGGACCTTGCCGTTGGCGATTATATTCTCGCTGCCAAGCTCTCGGAAGCGCCCGCCGCCGAAAATGCTTATCTCTATAATCTGGACGGCACGAAGCAGGCCATCTCCGTCACCATCAAGAGCTTCGCCACCGGGCTCTCCGGTAAGCTCCAGAGCGGCGACATCGTATCGGTTATCGTGGCAGACTACCCAGAGGATGGTGAAACCTCCATCCCTGCTGAACTGCAGTATGTGGAGATCATCTCTGTCACCGCCAGCACCGGCTATGACGCCAATACCGGTGAAGCGAAGAGTGACGAGAAGGAACTGCCCTCTACTGTAACTTTCCTTGTCCTGCCGGAGCAGGCCAAAGTGCTGGCAGAGTTAGAGCAGGACGCCAAGCTCCATTTGTCTCTCGTCTATCGCGGTACGGTGGACGGCGCAAAGCAGTTTATCGAAACGCAGGACGAACTCATTGAGGAGCTGTACGCCGAGCCGGAGGAGTCTTCCTCAGAGAGCGAAAATGCTGATTCTGTTGCTGCTAAGCCCGATAACGAGGTGATGGAATGAATTTCAAGAAAGCCGGTATCTTTCGCCGCAGCTCCGAGGGATCGGAACAGCCAGAAGTACAGAACGACAGCGGCGGCATGCTGGCGGTTTGGGGCAGTCCCGGCAGTGGCAAGACGGTGACGGCGGTGAAAATCGCAAAAATGCTTTCCGCCAAAAAGAAGAATGTTATTCTTCTTCTCTGCGACATGACTGCCCCTATGCTTCCCTGCATCTGTTCTCCAGATGAACTGGAATGTGAGAGATCCCTCGGCAATATCCTTGCTGCTGCCCGCATTGGAGAAAATCTCATCAAGCATAACCTTGTCACCCTCAAGCGCAGCAACTATCTCACTGTGTTGGGATTACTCAAGGGTGAAAATGAGTACAGCATTCCGCCTTTTACCGAAAAGCAGGCAATAGAGCTGCTGGATGGGCTGCGACAGATCGCACCCTATGTCATTGTGGACTGTGGCAGCTATATTGCAAACGATATTCTCTCCGCTGTAGCGTTGATGGAGGCTGACAGTGTTTTGCGTCTTGCTAACTGCGATCTCAAAAGCATCAGCTACTTTTCCAGTCAACTTCCATTGTTGAAGGATGCCAAGTGGGATGCAGACAAACAGTATAAAGTGGCGGCAAATGTTAAGCCTTTTCAAGCGGCGGACCATATTGGCAAAGTGCTCGGCAGTGTGACCTTCAAATTGCCTTATTCGCAGGAATTGGAGGAGCAGTATCTCGCCGGCAATCTGTTTTCTGACCTTTCTCTCAAGGACAGTCGCGCCTTCCGCAAAGAGCTGGAAAAGATCATTGAGGAGGTGTTTTGACATGGCCCTTGGAACAAAGAGAAGTGCTTCGCTCTTTGCGGCAAACGCAGAAAAAAGAGATGCTTTAGAGTTCCATGACAGCTCAGAGTTAGATGTCGTTCCGGTTGTGGTGGACGACACGCCGCAGCGGACTCTGAACACCGACATTGGCACCCTCGGACGGGCGCACAACCTGTTCTTTACACCGGAAACTGAAGGCAAAGACTTTAGCTCCGTGCTACAGGAAGTACAGGAATACATCTCTGGCTCCTATTCCTCCCTAATCTCTCAGGGTGGCGAAGATGCAAAAGAGCAGCTTCAGCGCTATATCACCAAGTACCTGCAGGATCAACGTATCGCCGTAGCAGGCATGACGCAGACGGAACTGGCGGACGCCATCTATTCTGAGATGGCGGAGTATGGCTTTTTGACCAGCTACATCTATGGAGACGGCATTGAGGAAATCAACATCAACTCGTGGCGGGATATCGAAGTGCAGTATTCGGATGGCAGAAATGAGAAATTGGAAGAGCATTTCGATTCGCCGGAACATGCGCTCGCCGTCATCCGTCGTATGCTCCACGCTTCCGGCATGGTACTGGACAACGCCAGTCCTCTGGTCACGGGACACCTGACCCGCAACACCCGTATTGCGGCTATGAAGTCCCCCGTGGTGGATGAGGATGTGGGCGTTGCCGCCTCCATCCGAATTGTCAACCGCCACAATCTCAGCCGTGAGGATCTGCTCCGCAGCGGCACAGCCACAGAGGAAATGCTGGACTGGCTTTCCGTATTTTTGCGCTACGGGATCTCCATTTGTGTGGCTGGTGCCACCTCTTCCGGCAAGACCACGGCGGCAGGCTGGCTGCTGACCACCATACCCGACAGTAAACGTATCTTCACCATCGAGAACGGCTCCCGTGAGCTGGAGCTGGTGCGGGAGGAAAACGGTAAGGTAGTCAACTCGGTGGTCCACACCCTGACCCGCGACAGTGAAAATGAGCGTCAGCGGATCGATCAGATTGCACTGGTGGATATCTGCCTGCGCTTCAACCCAGATATCCTGGTGGTGGGCGAGATGCGCGGCGCCGAGGCCAATGCCGCGCAGGAGGCCGCCCGCGTGGGTGTGGCGGTGTTGACTACCATCCACTCCAACTCCTGCGAGGCGACCTACCGCCGCATGGTGTCCCTGTGCAAACGAGCCGTGGATATGTCCGATGAAACGCTTCTCAGCTATGTGACGGAGGCATACCCCATCGTGGTCTTCTGCAAGCAGCTGGAGAACAAGCAGCGCCGCATGATGGAGATCATGGAATGTGAGATCCAGCCCAATGGGGATCGCCGCTACAACACGCTGTTCCGCTATGTTATCACGGAAAACCACATGGAAGACGGCAAATTCGTCATCGAAGGACATCACACGCAGGTGAATGAGATCTCCGTGAGTCTACGCAAACGCCTGCTGGAAAACGGTATGCCCAACGAGGAACTACAGGCACTTTTGAACCCCAAGAAGGAGGTGAACGCCACTTGACAGCCCTGCTGCTGACTGCGTGCGTTGGCATGATTGCCGGCGCATTTCTTATCTTTCGCATCTCGCCCATGAATTTCACGCTGGGTGTATTTCACCGGTTGACCGTCGGTCCTAGGAGCATCCGTGATGAAATCAACGAAGCCACCCAGCGCAAGAAACCGAACTTTATGCGTCGTGAGATATTAGAAGTGCAGACGATCCTGAAAGCCACCGGCAAGGAGGATCGATTTCCTATGCTGTGCGCGGCATCGCTGCTGTTCTTTGCAATGGGGGCAGGCATAGCTATCGTACTGAATAACTTTCTGCTCATTCCGGTTTTAGCAATGGGTATGATGTTTTTACCGTTCTGGTACATCAAGCTCACGGCCGGACATTACAAGAAAGACATCGCCGCCGAGCTGGAAACAGCACTTTCCATCATCACCACGGCCTACCTCCGCAGTGAGGATCTGCAGACCGCCGTGGAGGAGAACATCAATTATCTGAACCCGCCCGTGCACGGCGTGTTCCGCAGCTTCCTCACCCGCATCAAGCACATTGACCCGGATATGAATGCGGCGTTGGCGGAACTGAAGTCTGCTATTGATAATGAGGTGTGGCAAGAATGGTGTGAGGCTCTCGCTGCTTGTCAGTACGACCACAGCCTAAAAAGTACCCTCAACCCCATTGTGGGAAAGCTCTCAGATATGCGCATCATCAATGGGGAACTGGAGAATCTCGTGTTCGCTCCTCGCAAGGAATTCATCTCCATGGCGGCACTGGTGGTGCTGAATATCCCACTGCTGTACTTTCTCAACAGGGACTGGTATGCAACCTTGATGACCACTGTTCCCGGCAAAGCGGTGCTGGCGGTCTGCGCCGCCGCTATCTTTCTCTCTTTTGCCAGAGTGGTCAAGCTAACCCAGCCCATTGAATATCGGAGGTGACGGACATGACGATCTTACTGTTCCTTTTCGGCGTGGCTGTTGCCGCGGGACTGTTCTTCATCTTGGCAGATATTCTGAAGCTGCCCCGTCTCTCCACGGAGAAGGCGCTCCTGTCCGCAGGGCGAACCGAGAAAACGCGGATGAAGTCGCTGGACGCCCTCTTCCTTGGCTGGGCTATCAAGCTCTCCAAGTATATCCGAATGGATGAATACAAGAGGCATCGGCTAGAGCGCACGCTCAATGCTGCCGGCATGGATATGACGCCGGAGGTCTACTTGGCCTATACCATTCTCAAGCCTGCCGCCGCACTGCTGGCGGTCATTCCGTGTCTGCTGATCTTCCCTCTGCTCTCGCCCATCGTGGTGCTGCTGTCGATATTGCTTTACTTCAAGGAGAGCCGCAAGGCGGAGGAAATGGTTGCAGAACGCCGCGAGAAGATCGAGGGAGAGCTGCCCCGCTTTGTTGCCACAGTGGAGCAGGAATTGGGCGCAAGCCGCGACGTGCTGACGATCCTTGAAAACTATAAGCGTCACGCCGGTCCCGATTTTGGCCGTGAGCTGGATGTGCTGACAGCGGATATGCGCTCGTCCTCTTACGAGGCTGCACTGGTTCGCTTCGAGGGACGGTTGGCGTCGCCCATGCTCTCGGACATCGTGCGTGGGCTCATCGGCGTCCTGCGCGGTGATGACGGGCGCATCTATTTTCAGATGCTGGCGCACGATATGAAACAGCTGGAGCTCCAACGACTCAAGGCGCAGGCAGCGAAGATCCCGCCCAAGATCCGTGTGTACTCCTTCGTCATGCTGGTCTGCTTTATGCTCATCTACATTGTGGTCATCCTCATGCAGATCCTCACCTCGATGGGAGGGCTGTTCGGATGAGAAACAAATGGAAGAAACGCTCCGGCGAGGGCTATATCGATACCTGCGTCCTCGTCCTCTGCGCCATGCTGGTGATCGCATTGGCGGTGAAGGTACTTCCTGTGTATGTTGCCAAGCAGCAGCTTGACACCTTCGCCGCCGAGCTGGTGCGGGAAGCCGAGATCACCGGCAGAGTCGGCAACGAAACGACCTCCCGCGCACAGGTGCTGTCTGAGCGGTTGGAGATCGACCCGGATATCCGCTGGTCCCGTACCGGCCGCATCCAACTCAATGAGGAGGTGACGGTGACGCTGACCATAGATGTGGACATCGGCTTCGGTGGGCTTGGCAGCTTCCCCATTGAGCTGACGGCACAGGCCAGTGGCAGATCGGAGGTGTATTGGAAATGAGAAAGCTGCTTTTTCGCTCCCGTTCCGGTGAAGGCTATCCCATGGTCATCGCCGTGACACTCTGCCTTCTCATGCTCTTTATGCTCATCTCCGAGTATTTTCGAGTCAACATCATCGTGCAGGGTGTGCGGGACGCGGTGCAGCAGGCGGTCATTGCCACGGTCAACGAGAACTATGACGATGTGTACCATTCTGTGCGGGAGGGCTATGCCGCAGGCTGGTTCCCAGAGGGGGACGGCGAGTGGTTCGAGTCCATCGATGCCGGTGACATCTATGGCAACCTGTCCTATATCCTCGGCCTTACCACAGATGGCGAAGGCTACATGAAATACGCCGGAAACGAGCTGGAGTATACGCTCTCCGACCTGTCCGTTCATATCTCCAACAACGCCATCGCATCAGGCCGGAGCGAGGGGTATCTCGCAACCGCCACCCTCCATCTGGAGGTCCCCACCCGCTTTGCCGGACGTGTGCTGCCGCCTGTAAGTGTAAATCTGCGGGTCGAAGCCAAGTATATCCCAAAGTTTTAGTGCTTTTATTTTCTTGCAGTAGACTTCCACACAGAGCTGTGGTATGTTCAGGATAAGATGATAGTTCATCAACCCCTACAAAGAAAGGAGTTCGATTATGACAGAGAAAACAAAACGCATCATCCTCATTGCGGCAGGCGTCCTGCTCTGCGCGGCACTGGTGGTGGGGATCGTCAGCCGCCTTGCTGCGGTACCCATGCCCATTGACCCCGCCATCTCGGACGATGTGCCGGACACGAAAGATCCGGTAGTGAACATCAGCGATCCGGAGGTAAAGGTGGATATCAAGATGGATGGCGAACAGCATGATCTCGGCAGGGATGCGGACAACTCCGGCACAGAGCAGACCATTCAGGGTACGCCCACCAAGCCGGATGCACCGGAGCATCCCAGCAAGACGGAAAAGGACCATGTGCCGGATGATGTGCCGGAAGCGGACCGCAACAAGGAAACGCCGCCCACCTACAAACCGGAGCAGACTGAGGTGAAGCCCCAGCCCACTGAGCCTGCAGGCGGTAGCACCAATGATGCCGGACAGGTATATGTTCCGGGCTTCGGCTATGTGACACCCAGTGGTCCAAACGATGGCGGAACGCTGGACGACATGTATGAAAACGGCAACAAAATTGGAATCATGGGCGGCTAAGCCCGCACAATCACAGGAAAGACACGGCTAAGAAGAAGCCGTGTCTTTCTTTATCTTCATGACAAGGAGAAATGCACATGAAAAGGCTTTTGCCCCTGCTGCTGGCGCTTGTGCTGGCAATATCCGCCATCGTTCCCGCCTATGCCACAGGCGATGGCAACTTTGATGGCGGTGGCGGCGGCATGGGGAATGGATCAAAGACAAACTACTGGAATCCTGGCATGGATGGCGTAAGAGTGTCTATCGTGGATGTAGGTTCCCATTCTGTAGTGCGAATCCCCATCGACTTAACCAACAAGGTTCCTGTAGCAAATGTTGCTCACTTCGGAAAGGTGTCCAAGTTGTCTTACAATGCGGGACGAGGATTGTCCGTATCGGTCAGCGGATATTCATATCGAAATCCGAGTCAAAGCTTGCCTAAGATTATCTCTACGGGCAGCAGCAAAGCCAGCATTGCAGCCATCCGAAGCTATTTTACCGATGAACAGGTTATCCGTTCTATTGCTGGATACGCAGGAATGGACTTCGATACGCTCATTGGCGGAGACTACAAGCTGGTAGTAGAGCCGCTGGCCTATCTTTGCTATAACGGTCAACAGTTTGCCATGACCGCCACGGAAGCGGCGCTGTATGATCAGGTCGTCAACGGCGATCTCAGAAAGAAGCTGGGCACGCTCACCCATAAAAATCTGCCGCTGGCGATTTTTCTGGAGGAAGCGGATCTCGGCTACACTGCATGGTCCGGTAGCCGCACGGAGAAGGCATCCAACGGTGACATCATCTCATCTCTTGGCATCGGCATCGTCCGCTTCAACGAGGTGACCACGCCGCCTGAAATCAATGACTTTGATTATGAATACCGTGTCAACACAGAAGTCATCACCTCCGTGGAGGTGCGCGGTGGACAGTCCGACCCAGACAAACCCGTATCGGTACGCTTTAACATTCAGGGCAGGACTTACACTGTCAGTAATGTTTACTACCCGGACGGCGACAGCCAGCTGGCGTGGGTGCGCTGGCGTACTCCCGCGGAACCCTGCGTCATAACGATTTCTGTCAGCGTGTCTGGCGGCGGCTCGGCACAGGGTACCATCACCTGTAATATCGTGGATCTGGACGGCAATGACCCGCCCAACCCTCTGGCAGATGACCGCAACGATGCTTTCCGTCAGTCCACCATTCCAGAGAAAGAGCAAGTGACCTCAGCGTCCTGGGGCATCTGGTCACCGTGGTGGCAGGAGAATTGGGAGTGGGTAGAAAACTGGCAGAAATGCTGGCACACAGACCGCTGGACGGATGCGGACGGCAAGACCCACAGGGACCGCTGGTATCATTGGGTGGATAACGGCTGGTGGGAGGATCATGGCTGGTGGGAGTTTGACTATAACGGCTACTCTGCAAGCTTGGCCGGCAGTATGAAGATCACGCCGGACGAGAAGAGCCCCACAGCGACCGCATCCACGCTGAAAAGCGGCTATGGCGTTCAGGAGAAGGTGACCGCAAAAGTCACCACAAATCAGAGTGCAGCTGTCACGGCGGCGCAGAATGCAGTGACCTATTTCCCAGAGTTTGGCTATGAGAACTGTTGGCGGCTGCTGGAGGCAGATATCTCCGGGCGAAGCACGACATTCCAATTCAAAGCCAACCCCTACAGCACCTACAACCGCCGCACCCACTTCACGCCCATCTGGTATCCGGACGGCAGCTATACGCCCTACACATGGCTTCTGGATTGCTGGACGCCGGCAGGAATGCTTTCCATGAACCTGACGGACAGCGTCACCATCCGGGGGAATCTCTGGGAGGAGTGGCATATTGCTCCCGCAAAACAACGATAGAAACGGAGGAACTTATGAGAAAAAAGAGAATCCTGATTCTGACCGCCCTTGTGCTGCTTCTGTGCTGTGCTTTTTCCACCACGGCCTTCGCTGCCGGTACGGGCGATGTAGCTGGTGCGGTGGAAAGCACATGGCAGACGGCATCCGGTCAGATTAAGACCGTGGTGAACAATGTAGTCTTTCCCGCCATCGACCTGATCCTGGCAGTGTTTTTCTTCGCTAAACTTGGTACGGCTTATTTTGACTTCAGAAAAAGCGGCCAGTTCGAGTGGACGGCGCCCGCCATCCTGTTCGCGTGCCTCGTGTTCACGCTGACGGCACCGCTGTACATCTGGCAGATCATCGGAATTTGAGGTATAGGCAATGACTTTTTACGAACAGGAGCTTCGGAAGATCGTCGGAGAACGGTACCCCGACGCCGCTTATGTGGGCAGAGCCTGCTATGTGCGTCTGAGCGATATGAACCGGGCAAAGATTCAATTTGTCACTGGAATCGTCGCCAATCAGTACAATGCCCTGCAGCTGACGATCCTCAACCGCAGCGAAGGACAGGTGGATACCCTGCGCCTGCGCTTCTCGGATCTGCTGGGGACAAAGATGACCTCAAATCCCAATTTCCGAAACGGCGTGGAGCCGCACATTTGGGATGACTATGGAAAGGTGAGCTGGTATGTATATCACCCCACTCAGCAGGACTATGAGGTGCTGTCCGATGCGGTGTCAGACTATCTGGAGGTATTTCAGGATATGAGCCAGTCCGCTGACCGGGCGTGGGAGCAGACAATGTAACAAAAGCGTGATTTGAAGGCCGTACCAGCTGTACGGCCTTTGCCATATCCCAAAGCAGCTGGTGCGGCCTCACCCGGAAGTGAGGTGAAACCGATCAATGTTTATTTGGGATTTTGTTGCCGATAAGATACTCGGCCAGATCGTGGATTGGTTCTACGGTCAAGTCGTGGGTTTCCTCGGCAACTTCTTTGCAGAGATGGGAAACATGGGCGCGGAGCTCTTCACCATGGATTGGGTGCAGAGCATCGTGCTGTTCTTCTCCTATTTGGCATGGGCACTCTACGGCACAGGGCTGGTGGTGGCCTGCTTTGAAACCGGCGTGGAGTATTCCAGCGGCCGCGGCAACATCCGCGAGACCGCCCTCAATGCCATCAAGGGCTTTATGGCTGTCAGCCTTTTCACCGTTGTTCCGGTCCGGCTTTATGAGCTGTGCGTTTCTCTGCAGGGGACCTTCACTGCGGCACTCACCGGCTATGGGACTTCCATCGGGGATGTGGCCGGAGAGGTCATGCAGGAGTTCAACGCCGTGGAATCAATATCCGACCTGACGGCAGGGCCGCTGCTGGGCTTCGGCAGCATCACCAGCGGGATCATGATCCTGTTCTGCCTTATCCTCATGGCTTATGCCGTTGTCAAGGTCTTCTTCGCCAATCTAAAGCGCGGCGGCATCCTGCTCATCCAGATCGCTGTGGGAAGCCTCTATATGTTCAGTGTCCCTCGCGGATATACAGACGGCTTTATTCAATGGTGCAAGCAGATCATCGGCTTATGCCTGTCGGCGTTCTTGCAGGCGACGATCCTTGTCGCCGGACTTATGGTGTTCAAGGATCATGCCCTGTTAGGGCTTGGACTCATGCTCTCTGCCGGTGAGATTCCCCGTATCGCCGGAGCCTTCGGACTGGATACCTCCACCAAGGCAAACCTCATGAGTGCTGTCTATACCGCGCAGGCCGCCGTCAACACCACACGCACGGTCGTACAGGCGGTGGCACGATGAGAGAACTGACAATGGGCAGCTTGTTCGATGGCATTGGTGGATTCCCTTTGGCCGCAATCCGCAGCGGCATTACGCCGGTGTGGGCGTCGGAGATCGAAGCCTTTCCCATTGAGGTGACAAAGCTGCGTTTCCCCGACATGGTTCATGTGGGCGACATCACAAAGCTGCATGGTGCGGAGCTGCCGCCTGTGGACATTATCTGCGGGGGCAGCCCATGCCAGGATCTGTCTGTTGCTGGCGCAAGGGCAGGTCTTGCGGGGGCGCGTTCCGGTCTGTTCATGGAACAGGTCCGACTGGTAAAGGAGATGCGAAATGCAGACATACAAAGAGGCCGAACAGCTCTCGATGTTCGGCCAAGATTTATGGTATGGGAAAACGTTCCCGGCGCCTTTAGTTCAGGAACGCCAAAGGGCGAAGACTTCCGAATCGTTCTGGAGGAGATCGTCCGCATTAAATGCGATTCCGTTTCAGTCCCTCGACCTGACTCCGGGCGCTGGGAATCTGCTGGGCGAATTCTATTGGGAGCTGATTTCTCCCTGGCATGGCGGTGCCTCGACGCTCAATACTGGGGTGTCGCCCAAAGACGCAAAAGAATCTTCCTTATCGCAGATTTTGCAGGCAGATCCGCCCCTAAAATACTATTTGTCCCCGAAAGCCTGCCTGGGCATCCTGCGCCGGGCCTTTGAGCGCGGCAAAGAGCTGCCGAAGAAGCTGGAGCGTGCCCTAAAGATCCAGGCGGGGCTCATGCGCCCAGACGGACAGCCCACAGGATTAGAAGCGTACCACATCAACCAGCGAGACGAGGGCATCGACCTGCACGGCGTGTCAGGCGCGTTGATGGCAACCACCAATATGCAGATGCAGACCTTTGTGACGCAGCCGGACGAAGCTGCGGAGGGCTTTGACGGCTACAACGGTGATCTGACTGGCGATGTAGCGGCCACGCTCGGCGTCAACTGCGGGATGTCTACTGGAAGAAACGGAGTCATGGCCTTTGCCGCCAATCAGCGGGATGAGGTGCGCGACCTTCACGATGTAGCTGGTGCGCTGGGCGCACAACCAGGGATGAAACAACAGACCTTCGTAGCTTCAGGCGTTGTGACCAAAGGCAACGGGGATTGCTTCCTTTCCGAGGAACGGCATACGGCACTATCAGCAGGAGGTGGTCAGGCAGGACAGGGATATCCCTGTGTGCTGACTGCCGCCTTCTCCGCGGGTGCCGGAGTCTCTGCTGGGGGCATAGGCTATGGAGAGGAGCTGTCTCCCACACTAAAAGGATCTGCCGGAGGGAATTGTATGCCGTCCGTTTTGTGTCTCAATGATCAGGGCGGCAGCGTGATAGAATACAGTGAAAATGTGTCCGGCACACTACGGGCGCAGGAGCATGGACACCAACCTCTCGTATACGAAAACCACGGCATTGATAGCCGTTACACAGGGCCACATAAAGTCGCGCCGACCATGTCTGCGCGATACGGCACAGGCGGCAATAATGTGCCGCTGGTCGAGCAGGATTCCAATGCTATCTGTATTGCCGGAAACATTGTGGATCGTCAACCTCAAAATGGTGGCAACGGTCTTGGCTGTCAGGACGATTTGGCATATACATTGACTGCCACGGATCGCCATGCGGTCTTTAGTCGGCAACGTGTGGATGCCTTCAGGCAAAATAATGTGGCAAGTACCCAGAGCGCCCGTCAGTATAAGGACGCAACTGACCTAATTTGCCAACAGGCAGAAGCCTATGCCTACCTTATCCGCCGCTTAACACCTCTGGAGTGCGAACGCCTACAGGGATTTCCGGACGGATGGACGGACATCCCCGATGCTTCGGACAGCGCTAGATATAAAGCGCTGGGCAATAGTGTTTATTGGGACAAAGCCATTATGTTAATGATGGGCACAAAAATGGCATGAATACAAGGCTTCTGTGGATTTTACTGCACATAATACTCCACATTTCAACCTTTAATCATAGCAGCTAAAACCTTTAAAGTAAGGGCTTACTTTTTCCGCTTGTTCAAGTAGAATTGTCATTGTAATAGGAGAAATTTCTACATGAAGGGCGGTGGGTATATTGCCAAACAAGCTAATCAAAGACCTCATTGACAAAGGTGCAGTAACTCTAAAAGAACAGGGATATTCCATACGCAGTAGCGAATACACCCTATTGACATGGAAGCAATTTCAAGAGTTCTGCAATAAAAAGGGATATGAAACATATTTGCCCTCGCATAAAGATGAATTCATCACAGAACTCGGCAAGTGCACTCCACCTTTAAGGCAGTCCACAATTGACCGCAAAGCCGGAAGCATGAAAATGCTTGATCTGCTTGCCACCAAAGGTACATGGGGAAAGGGGATGCTCAATCCTCTGCAAGAGTTGTTGCCGGAATTCAACTCCTTTCTTGATGCGCAGGAAGAATATCTCATCAAAACCGGTTATTCAGAATGCACCAGAGAAACGATGCGAAATTATATCTCCGTAGTTATGCGGTACTTTCAGAATGCTGGTATATCAAAGCTGGAAGAGCTTAACAGCTCACATGTCTCGGCATATCTGCTGACTCTGAGAGGCCATGCAAAAAGTACAGTGCGTTGTGAATTCAGCCGACTGCGGAAGTTCCTGTCGTATCTGTATTTGCTTGGATATACATCCGAAAATCTTGCACCTCATGTACCTGAATATCGTCTGGGACAAGCACAGAGCATAATTAAAATCTGGGAGTCAGAGGAAATCAATGCAGTATTGGAAACCGTGAACAGAGCCAGCCCAAAAGGAAAACGAGACTATGCTTTCATTACTATTGCCGCTGAACTTGGTGTGCGAAGCAAAGATATCTGCAATTTGAAGTTGTCCGAT
>ERZ1027032.437-NODE-437-length-15386-cov-3.990803_pt1 | contig 15386 bp, 9 predicted proteins | sample MGYA00519445_ERZ1027032 | MGnify/ENA primary metagenome ERZ1027032 (study PRJEB26926, sample SAMN06164888) | human gut metagenome | biome: ENVO:00009003; feature: ENVO:2100002; material: ENVO:00002003 | host: Homo sapiens | place: USA | collected 2012 ... | reverse complement strand
GAGATCTAGTACGGTCTCGTGGGCTCGGAGATGTGTATAAGAGACAGCTCATATTTGAGAGAGCGGCTTCCATCCTCAATCACGTGTACGATGTCTGTTTCGGAGAACAGTTCAAGTACTCTGAATATGCTTGCCTTGTCAATCGTGAAGTCCAATAGTTTTTCCATGTCGGCGAGGCTGACGGGGTGAGATGCGTTCATCAGTTCCCGCATTATCAGGATTCGGTTGGGCGTCGGTTTTATCCCTTTGCTGTGGAGGATGCTGTCTATGTCTGTTTCGGCCATGTCGTGAATTTTGCGTAAAGTTAGAAAAAATAACCGGAGAGGCCATGTGGACAAAGCCTCTCCGGTTTTTAAGTATGCGGTCAGACCGTTATACCTCGGCCAGGACGGCGTCGCGGGCGGCGAGCACGCATGTGATGACGTGGTCCATGACCTCGGGATTGTTGTAGACGTTCATCGGGTAGGTCTTGATGGCATAGACGATGCCTTCGGGGTCAGCGCCGTCGGCGTTCCATGCGGCTGTGCTGAAGCCCGTCGAGTAGGAGATGTGGGGCAACGGTTTGCCGTTGATGAGTTTGCCTTCGAGGAACCAGTTGAACATCTTCTCGCCGATGGCGGCCTGCAGACGGTTGTTGGCCAGCAGGTCGGCGTGATGTCCGCTGTCGTTGTTCTCCAGACGATATTGCTCGCGGGCGTCTGAGCCTTTTGGATAGACTCTGAAGAGGGTCGTAAAGCCTGAATCCTCGCTGTTGCAGAGAACCATCTCGGGCTGTTTCTCGACGAGCGAGTCCATATCGAGTTTCACCTCGAGGATGCCGCCCAAGACAGCCTGCAGACCTTCGAGGCCGAGATATTTCAGTGTGGCGTGACCTGCCATCGAGCCGGCTGCCCAGCGCGAAACCTCGAGCGAATAATACATCGGGTTGTAGGGCGTAACCTCCTGGAGGTAGGCATATGAACCGCGCCTCATGATGTTCTCAAACTCGGCGGCGTCCTTATAGAGGAAACAACTCGAGATATAGGGCGAGAAGCCGAATCTGTGGAAGTCGATACCCACGGCGTCGGCCAGATGGATGCCGTTCATCTTGGCGGTGTTGGTCTTCATCATCCTGAGCGCTTCGGGTGAGAAGCCCAGCGGGTTCTTGTCGAAGTCATAGAAGTTGAATGTCTGCCATGACCAGCCGCAGACGGCGTCGCAATAGAGCAGGGCTTTGCTGTAGGGAGCGGGGTTGGGATACTGGTCGAGCAGACGGCGCACGTCGGCCACGGGGTCAAAGGCGTTGGCGTCGGTGGTGCCCATCGTACAGACAACCTCGATTACGGGGATGCGTTTAGAGGTCAGGTCGGCGAGTGTGGCCTCCAGAGCCTTCAGGCCCATGGTGTTTGAGTCGGGGTCGGTCGGGATGACAACGATGTTGTCCATATCCAGACCGGCCCAGTCGGTGGCGTTCTGGCGGCAGTAGTGTGACTGGCTCGATACGAGCACCTTGCCGTCGGTTCGCACACCCTTGCTGCGCGAGTCGGGAAGCACGCGTGTCAGGGCGTATTTCAAGCCGTAGAGCCAGCAGCCCGAACCGCCGTAGGTATAGATTGCGCCGGCTTTGGTGGGTTCCCAGCCGAAGAGGTTGGCGAGCATACCCTCGCTCTCGAGTTCGGCTTTATGAACATTCCAGGCATACTCACCCTCAATGATATTGGGCGCGAAAATCAGGGGCAGCATCGAGGCGATGATGCTCGCGTTGTTGGGCTGGGGCCATACGTTCGACATTGTCAGCGGGCTCGAAACGTCGGGCATGCCGTTGAACATCTTGACACATTCGGCCATAACCTCGTCGAGCGACGACGACTTCTCGGGAATGCGTGCATTCTTGACGTCGGGATAGGTGTAGGTCAGTGCCGAGCTGTCGCCAAGAAAAGCCTTGTCCTGCGGCCCCGTCGGACGTAGATTGTCGATGAGCTTCACGGCCTTGGCCATCTGCTCGGAGAGTTTGTCGGTGCCTCTTTTATAGGGAGCCTGGAAGTCCTGGTCGAGTTGTTTGCGATACTTAGCTCACTGGGGTGCGTTGCCGAGTATTTTGCCGTCGGCATCCCAGATTTCATTGCGGTTTGATGTAGTAGCCATAGAATAGGAATGTAAAAGGTAGTTCTTTAGTTGAGTAGTTTTACGTGTGCTGTCATTTAGCTATAGTTAAAACGCTCTCGCAGCGCTATGGTTCAGCTCCGATACTCACGTACCAAAGGGCAAACGGAATGTATGGCTGACTATTTCTTCAGTTTACGAAACTCCGAAAGCGATGTGCCGGTGTGTTTGCGAAAGAAACGGCACATATATGAGGCCGTGTTGAAATGCAGCCTGTGTGAAATCTGCTCGACGGTGAGCGGTGTCGTGCGGAGCAGGTACTTAATCTCCAGTATAAGCTGACGGCCTATCGCTTCCTTGGGCGTCTCCATGCAGATTTGGCGTATGAGCATGGCGAGATAGTTTGGGGTGATGTTCAGCCTGTCGGCATAGTAGGCCGTGTCATGGTGTTCGCGGAAGTTGTCGGCCACGAGATTGTAGAATTTTGAGCAGATTATGTCGGCGTTGGTATGTCCTTCGTTCAGAATGTTTTTGCCGTAGACCGTCTCCCAACGGCTGTAGTAGTCATAGAAGAAGCCGCGAAGCAGAGGTGAGACAATCTCGTCACGATAGTCGGCGTCAGTCTCCATCACCTGTCTGATTAGACGTATCCATGCCGGCGCTATATCGTCAATTTTCAACACGGGCTTGAAAAAGATGGTGTCGAAGAAGGCGTTAGGCATGCCATAAGAGGCGTCTTCCGCAAAATTGCGCTCGATTATCATGTAGAAGGCTCTGAAATCTCCGCTCCGTTCAGACACCACCGGAAACATCTCGGTGAACAGAATCGCTGCATGACCCTCAGTCAGCGCGAATGAGTTTGACAAGACGGAAATCGCGGCGCTTCCCTCCAGACAGTAAACAATAATCCAAACCGGGGGCATCGTCTCCCGTATGGTGTCAAGTTCGTGCAGTGAAGACTCGCCCGTGCTCCAGAGTCGGTCCATATCGTGAAAATCCAATTATCATTTGTGACGCAAAAATAATCAAAAAACGCCCCGTTTTGTGCTCGGATTTATAAAAAGTGACTATAATGTCACTATTTTGAAAAGCGCTGACCGGATAAAAAGCGGTAATTTTGCATCCGATTTCCAGAATTCAATACCAAAAGACATATGTGCAGACATTCAATAGCGGCAATTATATTTTGCTCGTTGCTCGCGGTCGGTTGCAACAATCGGCCGAAAAGTGAGGAACAACGTGAATTTCCGGTCATGACAGTCGCGCCGACAGACGAGGTGACGCTGTTGGAAAAATATTCGGCCACCATCGAGGGACGCCAGGATGTGGAGATATATCCCCAGATTTCAGGTAAGCTCACCCGTATCTGCATCAAGGAAGGGCAGGAAGTAAGGGCCGGTCAGCTGCTGTTTGTCATTGACCAGGCGTCTTACAGGGCTGCCGAGAGGATGGCAGCCGCAAATGTCCGCGCTGCCGAGAGTCAGGTTGCTACGGCGAAGCTCGAACGTGACAGCAAGAAAGCGCTCTTTGACGGGCACGTGATATCGGAATATGAATTGCAGACGGCCCGGAACACGCTCGCGGCAAGCGAGGCCGCGCTCGAACAGGCCCGGGCGGCGCTGACTGACGCACGCAACAATCTCTCGTACACCGAAATCAAAAGTCCGGTCAACGGCGTCGCCGGAATACTCCCTTATCGTGTCGGTTCTCTCGTTTCGCCACAGATGGCCCAGCCGCTCACTTCGGTGAGCGACAATGAGGAGATGTGGGTCTATTTCTCCATGGCTGAGAAAGAGCTACAGTGGCTCATGCACCGCTATGGTTCGCGTGAGAAAGCGCTTGAATCCTTTCCGTTGGTCTCTCTGATTCTCAGCGACGGCAGCGAGTATCCCCATTCGGGACGAATCGACGCCATCAGCGGCATCGTGAATCAGCAGACCGGGGCCGTCAGGATAAAAGCCGTGTTCCCCAATGCCGGTCGGACACTTCTCAGCGGAAGCACCGGCAATGTCGTTGTGCCCCACACAGGGCGCAATGTAGTGGTTATCCCCAAGAACGCCACTTATGAAATTCAGGATAAGGTCTATGCCTACAAGGTTGTCAAAGGAAAAGCCATGTCGGCTGAAATCAGCGTCTCACCGATGAGCGACGGCCATAATTATATCGTGACGGCCGGACTCGCGCCCGGAGACGTGATTGTGACCGAGGGTGTCGGCACACTTCGTGACAACCAGGAAATCAGAACAAGAAAGGCTGCGAAATGAAACTCAGATTCTTTATAGACCGGCCGATAATGTCGATTGTCATATCTGTCACGATTGTGCTTCTTGGAATGGTGGGCCTTTTCACCCTTCCGGTTGAGCAATATCCCGACATTGCGCCGCCGACTATCAACGTGTGGGCCAGCTATCCCGGTGCTAACGCCGAAACGGTTCAGAAAAGTGTCGTAGTGCCTCTCGAGGAGGCGATAAACGGCGTCGAGGGCATGACGTATATCACATCTGAAGCCTCCAATGACGGCAACGCCTCGCTGATGATTTATTTCAGACAGGGTACAAGTCCCGACATGGCTGCCGTAAACGTCCAGAACCGTGTGGCTACGGCGCAGAGCCTTCTGCCTGCCGAGGTGGTGCAGATAGGCATCACGACCGAGAAACAGCAGAATGCCGAGCTGAAGACCCTTGCGCTCTATGACCCCGAGGGGCGTTATACCCCGCAGTTTCTCAACAACTACATGAAAATCAATGTCGAGCCGAGGCTCAAACGTGTGCAGGGTGTCGGCAAGGTGATGTTCTATGGCTCGCAATACAGTATGCGCCTGTGGCTCAAGCCTGACCGTATGGCGCAGTACAGGCTTATTCCTGACGATATTTCCGCACTCCTCGCCGGCCAGAACATTGAGGCGGCCACCGGCTCTTTCGGCGAAAACCATGATAACGCCAATGTCTACACGATGAAATATCGCGGCCGATTCTCCACTGCCGCCGAATTTGAGAACATCGTGGTGAAATCACTGCCCGACGGCGAGATACTCCGTCTGAAGGATGTCGCCGATATCGAACTCGGTGATGAGGACTACAACTTCACCAACACCCTCAATGGAAAACCTGCGGCTATGCTGACCGTCTATCAGACGGCCGGCTCCAACGCTTCGGCCGTAATCAATGAGATTGACAAGGTGCTCGACGAGTGTTCCAAAGACCTCCCGAAAGGAATGGAGTTTGTCACGATGAGCGATACAAACCGATTCCTTTATGCCTCAATCCATGAAGTCATCTGGGCGCTGGTGATTTCTATTGTTCTTGTCGTGCTGGTCGTCTACATATTCCTCCAGGATTTCAAGGCCACCATGATACCGACAATCGCCATATTTGTCTCAGTCATCGGCACATTCGGGTTTATGGCCGTCGCCGGATTCTCAATCAATCTGCTGACGCTCTTTGCTCTCGTGCTTGCAATCGGCACGGTGGTTGACAATGCCATAATTGTGGTCGAGGCCGTGCAGTCCAAATTTGAAGCAGGTTATAAATCGTCATATACTGCGACCAACGATGCCATGAACGGCATAACGTCGGCTATAGTCGTCTCGACCATCATCTTTATGGCCGTGTTCATCCCGACGTCGATGATCGGAGGCACGTCGGGCGCATTCTACAAACAGTTCGGCATAACAATGGCCGTCGCTGTCGGACTGTCGGCTGTCAATGCGCTGACGCTCTCTCCGGCGCTTTGTGCTCTTATGATGCGGCCGACTGATGGTGACAAAGGTTTCTCGGCCCGCGTTCGCCGGGCCTACAACGCCGTTTTCGGCGTTATGCTTGACCGATATAAAAACGGTGTATTGTTCTTTGTTCGGCGTCCCGCATTGGCTTTCGCCGTGCTGTTCGGCGGCATTGTGCTTCTTGTCTGGTTCATGCGCACAACACCGACCGGTTTTGTGCCCGACGAAGACACCGGCACGGTCATACTCTCGCTGAACACAAAACCGGGCACGTCGGCCTCACGCACCCGCGAGGTCATCCGCGACATAGATTCGCTGACCGCTGCGATTCCGGGCATCGAATATCGCGGTGGCGTCAGCGGATTCTCATTCTCCGGCACAGGACCTACTAACGGCATATTTTTCCTTTCGCTCAGACATTGGGACGAACGTAAAGGCGAGAATGAAAGCGCGTCCTCAATCATGGGGCAGCTCTATGCGCTCGCCGACTCGATGCCCGACGCCGAATTTTTTGTCGCTACGCCGCCAATGATTCCGGGCTACGGCATGAGCAGCGGATTCGAGCTTTATCTTCAGGACCAGGCCGGAGGCGACATCAATGAATTCAAACGTATTGCCGACCAATTTGTGGGCGAGCTTAACAGCCGACCCGAAATCGAGATGGCATATTCGGCTTTTGATACGCAATATCCCCAGTATTGGGTTGACATCGATGCCGCACAATGCGAGCGATCAGGTATTTCGCCCGCACAGGTTCTCTCGACTATGGCGGGTTATTTCGGTGGCGGTTATGTTTCGAATTTCAACCGTTTCGGAAAGTTGTATCGTGTTATGATTCAGTCAGACCCATCCACCCGAGTGACACCCGAGTCGGTGAAGCATTTCTATGTACGCACCCGCACCGGCGAGATGGCCCCGGTGTCTCAGTTTGTCACTCTGACAAAGACCTATGGTCCGCAGTCGCTGTCGCGCTTCAATCTCTATAACTCCATCGCCGTAAACGGTACGCCCGCTCCCGGCTATAGTTCGGGTGATGCCCTCCAAGCCATCGCCGAGACCGCCGAAAAAATCCTCCCGCGTAACTATGGCTACGAACTTGGCGGTATAAGCCGCGAGGAGGCCTCGACCGGAAGTAACGTCACGGTGATATTCCTCCTGTGTACGGTGCTTGTGTTCCTTATCCTCGCCGGACTGTATGAGAGTCTTGTGATGCCTCTCGTCGTGATAATCTCCATACCATGCGGTCTGATGGGCAGTTTCCTTTTCGCAAAACTGTTTGGCCTCGAGAACAACATCTATCTTCAGACCGGACTGATTATGCTGATAGGACTGCTCGCCAAGACGGCCATACTTATCACCGAATATGCCGGCGAACGCCGCAAGAGCGGCATGACGCTGAAACAGGCTGCTGTCGGAGCGGCGAAAGCGCGTCTGCGTCCCATTCTGATGACCGCGCTGACAATGGTGTTCGGAATGCTCCCGCTGATGTTCGCCTCGGGCGTGGGAGCCAACGGCAACTCCACTCTCGGAACCGGAGCCGTCGGCGGCATGATTGTGGGTACTCTGACGCTTCTGTTTCTTGTCCCGTCACTGTGGATGGTGTTCCAGAAAATTCAGGAGCGTTTCCGTCCGTTGAAACATCAGAAACCCGACCCCGCCGTGGCTGCCGAGATAGAAATGGTGAGCGAACTCAAAAAACAGAAAGAAGATGAAAAATAAGCTGATAATTGTTGCTCTCGCCGGTACGCTGTTTTGTTCCTGCGGGGCCTACCGGAAATATCAGCCGGTCACGGAGGTGCCGGATAATCTCTATGGTGCCGAAAATGTCTGCGGTGACACTTCGTCTATCGCCGACCTCGGCTGGCGCGAGTTTTTTACTGACAGCCTGCTGCGGGACCTCATCGACACAGCTCTGGTGCGCAATACCGACTATCAGTCGGCTCTCCTGAGAACAGAGCAGGCCATGGTATCGTTAGGCGCGGCCCGACTGGCATATTTTCCATCGGTCAGCATAGGCGCCGAAGGAGCTATCGCGAGATATGACGGGTTGACCTCAAAAACTTATAATATCGGCGTGAACGCATCATGGGAAGTCGATATTTTCGGACGACTGACAGCCGCCAAACGCGGGGCGGCCGCCGCAGCCGTGTCGACATCAGAGCAGGCCGCGGCTGTCAGGACACAACTCATCGCCACCGTCGCGAAGTCTTATTATTCGCTCGTAATGCTCGACCGGCAGATTGAGATAGCCGACACCACACTCCGCAACTGGACGGAATCAATCCGTGTGATGGAACTTCTGAAGGCTGCGGGACGTGCTAACGAGCCCGGAATCTTGCAGGCAAAGGCCAACCGTTCGGCCCTTGAGGCTGACGTTGTGACCATGAAAAAGAGTCGCAAAGAGATAGAAAACTCCCTGTGTGCTATTTTAGGAAAGGCCCCGGGCGACATAAGGCGCGGAAATATGGACAACATCGTTTTTCCTTCGTCGCATTCTGTGGGCCTTCCTGTTCAGCTTCTGGCAAACCGTCCCGATGTGAGAAGTGCCGAAATGGAGCTTGCACGTACCCATTACGCCGTAGGCGAAGCACGGGCTTCGTTTTATCCGTCTCTGACTCTTAGCGGAACAGTCGGCTTCACCAACAACGGCGGCATTATTGCCAACCCCGGACATTGGTTGCTAAACGCCGTGGGACAGCTTGTACAGCCTCTGTTCAACCGCGGGAGACTGCGGGCAAACTATCAGATAGCCGAATCCGAGCACGAGATTGCGCTGTTGAAATTCAGTCAGTCGCTTATTGACGCGGGTCGGGAGGTCAACAATGCGCTGAATGAAATTTCCTCGGCCCGTGACCGGCTGAAGTATGTTCGTGAACAGGCAGGGCTGCTTGAAGACGCCGTGGCCAAGACCGAACTGCTCATGCGTCATTCTCCGACAAACTATCTCGAAGTCCTGACCGCACAGCAGTCTCTTCTCGCGGCCCGTCAGTCTGAGGTTCAGTGTCGCTACGATGAGATAGCCGGCATCATCACACTCTACAACGCTCTCGGCGGAGGCCGCTGAACTTTCAGAGGTGGATGCGGCCCTTCTGGATGAAGGGGTCGGTCATGTGTGCGGGCACGACTTTCTTGAGCGACGTTATCACGCTGTTTATCATGCGTTCGCGGATGTAGTCGCTGCGGATATACATCGAGACACGGCGCATACTCAGGAAATCGCCCGACAGCTGTCGCACGTTTCTGCGCTGACGTTCCAAGAGCAGGGGCAGATGCATTTCCGGGATGATTGTGAACCCGCCGTTGGCGTCAACGACTCTCACGAGTGTCTCGATGTTTCCGGCCTCATAGACCCGTCGTCCCGTGTCGCGCGCCTTGCAGAAACTGAACGAGCTCTCGCGCATACACTGCGCTTCTTTCATTATCCACATATTTTCATTGCTGAGCTGTTCAGGCGTGAATGCGGGATGCCCGTTGAGGCATGATTCGGAAAGATAGACCCAGAACGGCTCGTTGTAGAGCGGAATCTCCAGCACGCCGTCGCGCTTATTGCCCCCGGAGGCTATGGCCAGATCAATTCTGTCTTTCAGCAGCGACTCCAACATATTCTGTGGTCTCAGTTCCTCGATTTTGAGCGTGACTTCCGGAAATTCTTCCGAATATACCCGTATGAACTGAGGCAGGATATACGGGGCGATACTCGGCCCGACAGCCATGTTCAGCTCGCCCGACAGAGAGTTTTTCGTGTCGTCGACAATCTCGCGGATGCGTCCGGCCTCCCTGACGGTGCAGATGGCCTGGTCTATGATTTTGCGGCCTATAGATGTTTGGGTGACCTGTTTGTTGCTGCGCTCAAAAATCTTGATGTCAAGCTCATCCTCGAGGTTGGCTATCATCTTGCTGAGCGTGGGCTGTGTCACACCGCGGTTTTCGGCGGCTTTGGCGAAGCTGCGGAATTTGTCTACGGCGATTATATAGTGGAGCTGCTGGAGATTCATGACGATAGATTTTGTCTATGCAAAGGTAGCTGAAATCTGTTGTCGGTCTATCATTGCGGTCGTAATTTTGTAAATAAAATCAAAACGACATCTTAGATATGAAACACCTGATTGTAGGCGGAGTGGCCGGAGGAGCCACCGCTGCCGCGCGAATAAGAAGAATAGCCGAGAACGATGAGATTATTCTCTTCGAGAAAGGCGAGTATATTTCATACGCCAACTGCGGTCTGCCTTATTACATTGGCGGAACCATCGCTGATCGCAGCAACCTTTTTGTACAGACGCCCGAGGCTTTCGGACGCCGCTTTGACATAGATGTCAGGACACGCTCGGAGGTACTGTCGGTCAACCCCGCTGAAAATAAAGTCACGGTGAAAGCCCCCGACGGTTCGGTCTATGAGGAAAGCTATGACCGACTGTTGCTGTCACCCGGCGCGACACCTGTCAAACCGCCGTTGCCCGGCATTGACCTGCCCGGCATCTTCACGCTGCGCAACGTCAGCGACACTGATGCCATTAAACAGTATATCACGAGCAATGATGTGAAACGCGCGGTGGTTATCGGCGGCGGATTCATCGGTCTCGAGATGGCTGAGAATCTCAATGACGCCGGTGCCGAGGTGACGGTTGTCGAGATGGCTGACCAGGTGATGGCTCCGATTGACTACTCGATGGCTTCGATTGTCCATCAGCATCTTCTTGAGAAGGGTGTCGGACTGCGCTTCAACACGGCCGTTACAGGCTTTGAGAAGGAGGGTGACGGCCTGGAGGTTTCGTTCGCCTCAGGCGACCCGGCCAAGGCCGACATCGTGATTCTGTCAATCGGTGTGCGTCCGCTCAATACTTTGGCTACTCAGGCCGGACTGGCTGTCGGTCAGCGCGGCGGCATAAAGGTCAATGAGTATCTGCGCACGTCTGAGCCGGACATCTATGCCGTTGGCGACGTGATAGAATTTCCCCATGCCGTCGACGGAAAACCGTGGATGAACTACCTTGCTGGTCATGCCAACCGCCAGGCCAGAATCGTGGCCGACAATATGGTGTTCGGTGACAGAGAGAAATATGAGGGCGCCATCGGCACGTCGATAGCCAAGGTTTTCGACCTGACCGTTGCGGCCTCGGGCATGGCTGCCAAGCGTCTGAAGCAGGAGGGCATTCCCTATCAGACGGCCACAATTCATCCCAATTCACACGCCGGCTATTATCCGGGCGCGACGCCTCTGACAATCAAAGTTGTGTTTGCGCCTGAAACGGGCCGTCTGCTCGGAGCCCAGATTGTGGGATATGACGGGGTGTACAAACGAATTGACGAACTTGCTTTCGCAATCAAGCGCGGATGCACTGTCGGCGACCTCACGTCGATTGAGCACGCCTACGCGCCCCCTTATTCCTCGGCAAAAGACCCTGTGGCTCTCGCGGGATATGTGGCCGGAAATATCCTCAGCGGCCGGATGTCGCCCATCACGTGGCGTGAGCTGAAAGATACGGATAAATCCAAAATCACGCTCATAGACGTGCGCACGCCCGACGAATTTGCAACCGGGACCATCGAGGGTGCAATCAACATCCCGCTCGACGATATGCGCGAATCTCTCGGAAAGATTCCCACAGACAAACCTATTGTCCTGTTCTGCGGCGTGGGACTGCGCGGATATCTCGCCTCAAACATACTGAAACAGCGTGGATTCAAAAATGTCAGAAACCTCTCGGGTGGTCTCAAGACCTATCGCGCCGCAACAGCTAAGATTTCGACGGCGCCGGCACGCCCGAAACAGACATCTGCGCCTCTTCAGACACCGTCGGCAGACGTCATAAAAATCGACGCATGCGGACTCTCTTGCCCCGGTCCGATTATGAAGCTGAAGAAAACCGTCACCGAAGCTCCTGACAACGCCGTGATTCAGATAAAGGCGACCGACCCAGGTTTTGCGCGCGATGCCGAGGCATGGTGCCAGTCGACCGGCAACCGTTTCGTATCGCACGATTCGGGAAAAGGATTCCATACAGTCACGATTGAGAAATCGACAGCCGCCAAACCGTCTGTCGCGTCTGCCGCCGTTCAGCCTAAGGGCAAATCATTCATCCTCTTCAGCGATGACCTTGACAAGGCCCTGGCGACATTCGTGCTCGCTAACGGCGCGGCAGCCACCGGCGAGAAGGTGACCATATTTTTCACATTCTGGGGACTCAACGCCATCAAGAAAGACCGGAAACCGCCGGTTAAGAAGGATATCTTCGGCCGTATGTTCGGAATGATGCTCCCTTCGGGCTCACGTAATCTCAAACTCTCGAAAATGAACATGTGTGGCGCCGGTCCCAAAATGATGCGCTATATTATGAAGCGCAAAAACATCGAGTCGCTCGAGACGCTCAGGGACATGGACATCGAGAACAGTGTCGAGTTCATTGCCTGCCAGATGTCGATGGACGTTATGGGCATCACCAAAGACGAACTTCTCGACAACGTGACAATCGGAGGTGTGGCAACCTACATGAACCGCGCCGAAGACTCCAACGTGAATCTGTTTATCTGACCTGCTTTGTCAATCAACGAAAAAAGGGGCGTCGCGACGCCCCTTTTTTCATATAAGGTCAGGTGTTCATGCCAGACGTTTCTCAAGATTTGCTCTGACGGCTTTGAGGAACTGCTCGGAGTTGACGGGTGTCGGCTCGATGCCCTCCATGAGGTTGACGAGGTCTTTTGTAACCACGCCGGCATTGAGTGTGTCGAAGCAGGCGTCTTCGAGCTTGTTGCCGAATTCAACGAGAGCGGGCAGACCGTCGATTTCGCCGCGTTTGCGCAGTGCGCCGCTCCATGCGAAGATGGTGGCCATCGGGTTGGTCGAGGTCTCTTCGCCTTTGAGGTATTTGTAGTAGTGGCGTGTAACGGTGCCGTGGGCGGCTTCAAATTCGAAGTTGCCGTCGGGTGAAACGAGTACAGAGGTCATCATGGCCAGAGAGCCGAAGGCTGTCGAAACCATGTCTGACATGACGTCGCCGTCATAGTTCTTGCAGGCCCAGATGTAGCCGCCGGCGCTTCTGATGACGCGTGCAACGGCGTCGTCGATGAGAGTGTAGAAGTATTCCAGACCGAGGCGCTCGAAGTCGCTCTTGTATTCCTGGTAGACCTCGTCGAAGATTTCGCGGAAGCGGGCGTCATATTTCTTCGAGATGGTGTCTTTGGTCGAGAACCAGAGGTCCTGTTTGGTGTCGATGGCGAACTTGAAGCAGCTGTGAGCGAACGAGCGGATTGACTTGTCGGTGTTGTGCATGCCCTGGAGCACGCCGGGACCCTTGAATTCGTGTACAATCACCTCCTCGTGCTGTGTGGCGCCGTCGAAGACGAGTTTGGCTGTGCCGGGTTCCTCGACGCGGATTTCGACATTCTTATAGACATCGCCATAAGCGTGACGGGCGATGGTTATCGGTTTCTTCCAGTTGCGCACAGCGGGTTTGATGCTCGGGATGGTGATGGGCGTGCGGAAGACAGTGCCGTCGAGGATTGAGCGGATTGTGCCGTTGGGGCTCTTCCACATGTGGTGGAGGTTATATTCAGTCATACGGGCCGCATTGGGTGTGATGGTGGCGCACTTGACGGCGACGCCATATTTCTTTGTAGCTTCGGCGGCGTCAACGGTTATCCGGTCTTCGGTTTTGTCGCGTTCGGGGAGACCGAGGTCGAAATAGACGGTTTTGAGGTCAACAAACGGGAGGATGAGTTCATCTTTAATCATCTTCCAGAGGATGCGGGTCATTTCGTCACCGTCCATCTCCACCAGGGGAGTTGTCATTTTGATTTTTTCCATGGTATTACTTTTTATTTTGGTTTGCGTAATAGTTCATGAGGCAGCCGTCAGCGAGAATCTGACGTTCAACCGGGGTGAGGTTTTTGAAGTAGAGTTTGAGGTCTTTGATTTCGCCGTCGCCGGTGATGACTTTTGCCATGATTTCCTCTTTGCCGTCAAGCATGGCTTTGCGTATGCCGGGAACGAACACATAGTCGCCGGGTACATAGTCGAAGGCGGTGTCCTTGTCGATTGTGAAAGGCACGATACCCCAGTTGATGCAGTTCGAGCGATAGCGCTTGGTGGCATATTCATAGCAGATGTTGGCGTCGCCGCCGAGCACTTTCTGACAGCTGGCGGCCTGCTCGCGGGCTGAGCCGTCGCCGGGACGGTTGGCGAAGACGCATGAGCCGAGAGAGGTGTCGTCAGCTTTGGCGCCTACTTTTCCGAGAACTTCGGCCACTTTGGCGGGAGTGTGTCCTTCGCGGCGCTCAAGGTCCTCTTTCTGTATTCTCTTGCTGAGGCCGACATATTCGGGCACACGGCGCGAGAGTGCGAATTCAGAGAGTTTCAGCGGGTTGGAGCGATAGCTCGATGTCTCGCCCGAGGGGATGAGCTCGTCGGTGGTGGTGACGGGGTCGTGGATGACAGCTGCAAGCTCCAGGAGCATATTCTCAGACATGGGATACATCCTGGGCCAGTCCTTGATGTTGGGACCGTAGCGCAGCTCTTCGTCGAGGTTTTCGCGGCGGAAGCCGTTGTAGACGCGGCGCTCGTAGATTTTGCCGTCGAAATCATAGGGCTTGTGGTTGTCTTCGAACTCGATGTCGGTGGCGGCGGTGATGACGCCTCCGTTAGCGGCGGTGGCGGCGATGGAGCGGGCGTCCATCAGGGCTACCAGCGAAATCTGTCCCTGACCCGGCTTGGAGCCTTCGCGGTTGGGGAAGTTACGGGTTGTGTGGCGAATCGAGAGGCCGTTGTTGGCGGGAACGTCGCCTGCGCCGAAGCACGGGCCGCAGAAGGCGGGTTTGATGACTACGCCTGCTTCGAGAAGCTCTTCGGCGATGCCGTTGCGTGTCGTGGCCATGTAAACGGGGACTGACTGGGGATATGCCGAGATGGTGAAGTAGTCGTTGCCTACTGACTGGTCTTTCAGAATGGCGGCGGCCTGCGAGAGGTTGTCATACGTGCCGCCAGAGCATCCGGCGATTATGCCCTGGTCGGCCATAACCTTGCCGTCTTTGATTTTGTCGGTCAGATGGACGTCTACCTTGTCGCCGAAGCGTTTGCGGGCGTCTTCCTCTACCTTGCGCAGAATCTCCTCGGGGTTGGCCTGAAGCTCATGGATTGTGTAGGCGTTTGAGGGATGGAACGGCAGCGCAATCATCGACTCCTGTTTCGACAGGTCGATGCGAATCATGCCGTCATAATATGCAACGTTGCCCGGACGGAGTTCGCGGTAGTCTTCGGGACGGTTGTGGATTTCGTAGTGATGTTTCACTTCGTCATCGGTGACCCAGATTGAGCTGAGACAGGTTGTTTCCGTGGTCATGATGTCGATGCCGTTGCGGAAGTCGATGGGCAGATTCTTCACGCCGGGACCGGCGAATTCGAGAACTTTGTTCTTCACGAAGCCGTTGTCAAACACGGCTTTTACGAGCGAGATGGCCACGTCGTGGGGACCGATACCCTTGCGGGGACTGCCTTCGAGCCATACGAGGACGACTTCGGGAGCGTTGATGTCCCAGGTGTTGTTGAGGAGCTGCTTGACGAGCTCGCCGCCGCCTTCGCCCACGGCCATGT
>ERZ1027032.417-NODE-417-length-15733-cov-12.065442_pt1 | contig 15733 bp, 10 predicted proteins | sample MGYA00519445_ERZ1027032 | MGnify/ENA primary metagenome ERZ1027032 (study PRJEB26926, sample SAMN06164888) | human gut metagenome | biome: ENVO:00009003; feature: ENVO:2100002; material: ENVO:00002003 | host: Homo sapiens | place: USA | collected 2012 ... | reverse complement strand
TTTCAGACTGAACACGGCTTATCAGCCCTTGATTTTCCATTCTTTCCAGCATCGTCGTAAGAGATGTTATCGCTAATCCGCATTTGACCGAGAGTGACCTGATCGAGATTCCATCCTCCTGCCACAGCACATAAAGAATGCGCCCCTGGGCTCCATTGAACGCATCAATATTCTTTTCGCTGAGAATCTTCTCAAAGATTCGGTCCCCAAGCTGTTTTATTTTGGTAACAAGAAATCCGCCGTTCATTTTCATGCAAATGCTCCTATATAGTAGTTTACTTCAAATAATACCATATAGGAGCTTTGTTGTCAAGAGGCTGTATGTCTAAAACATCCGGCGAGTTTTTCATAGCCTGCGCTTTTTGTGTTCTTTCCGCCCAAAAGCATTGACGCACCGCGCCGAATCCTGTATCATGAAGCTGTTCATTCGGCTGTTTTCGCCCGTTTGGGCATTGTGCATATTATGAAAGGAGTCCTTTCCTCATGGCGATGAATCTGACTCAGAAAATCCTGTCGGCGCACCTGCTCAGCGGCGAGCTGGTTCCCGGCTCGGAAATCTCCATCCGCATTGACCAGACGCTGACGCAGGATTCCACCGGTACGATGGCGTACCTGCAATTCGAGGCGATGGGTGTCAAGCGCGTCAAGACAAAGAAGTCCGTGGCGTACATTGACCATAACACGCTGCAAACTGGTTTTGAAAATGCGGATGACCACTATTACATCCAAACGGTGACGAAAAAGCATGGCATTTACTGCTCCAAGCCCGGCAACGGTATCTGCCATCAGGTGCAGCTGGAGCGTTTCGGCGTGCCGGGCTACACGCTGCTCGGTTCGGACAGCCATACGCCCACGGGCGGCGGCATTGGGATGCTTGCCATCGGCGCAGGCGGATTGGACGTTGCGGTCGCGATGGGCGGCGGCGCGTACTATCTGGCGTGCCCGCAGGTCGTGGGCGTGCGCCTGCATGGCAAGCTGTCCTATGGCGTCGCGGCGAAGGACATTATTCTGGAAGTCCTGCGCCGGCTGACCGTCAAGGGCGGCGTCGGCAAGGTGATGGAGTACATCGGCGACGGCGTGAAAACGCTGAGTGTCCCGGAGCGCGCGACGATTACGAACATGGGCGCGGAACTCGGCGCGACGACCTCCATCTTCCCGTCGGATGAAGTGACCCATGCGTTCCTCAAAGCGCAGCAGCGCGAGCAGGACTTCGTGCCGCTGTCCGCAGACCCGGATGCGACGTATGACGAAATCCTCGACATTGATTTGACCGCGCTTGAGCCGCTCGTCGCGAAGCCCCATATGCCTGACATCGTGGAAACCGTCAAGCAGTGCGGCCCAATTAAGGTCGATCAGGTGTTTATCGGTTCCTGCACCAACTCCTCCTATACGGATATGATGCGCGTTGCCCGCATTTTGAAGGGCAAGACTGTGCATCCGGACGTAAGCCTGGTCATCGGCCCCGGATCGAAGCAGGTGCTGACGATGCTGGCACGCAACGGCGCTTTGGCGGACATGATTGCGGCGGGCGCGCGCATTCTGGAATCCGCCTGCGGGCCGTGCATCGGCATGGGGCAGTCGCCGCGCACGAACGCTGTCTCCGTTCGCACGAACAACCGCAATTTCTACGGCCGCAGCGGCACCAAATCCGCCGGTATTTACCTGGTCTCCTGCGAGACGGCGGCTGTCACGGCGCTGACTGGCGTGCTGACGGATCCGCGCTGCCTTGACATTGACCTCGACATCCCGATGCCGGAGACGTACACCGTCAACGACAATCTGGTCATCCCTCCGGTCGCGCCGGGCGAAGAGGACACGGTGGAGGTCGTCCGCGGCCCGAACATTCAGCCCTTCCCGCTGGGCAAGCCGCTGGCAGATGCCATTTCCGGCAAGGTGCTGCTGAAGATGGAGGACAACATCACCACCGACCACATTGCGCCGTCGGACGCGAAGCTTCTGCCGTTCCGCTCGAATGTGCCGTACCTGTCGGACTTCTGCCTGACCCCTGTGGACGCGACGTTCCCGGCGCGCGCGAAGAAGGAAGGCGGCGGCATCCTCGTTGCGGGCATGAACTACGGGCAAGGGTCGAGCCGCGAACACGCCGCGCTTGTCCCGCTGTATCTGGGCATCCGCGCCGTCGTCGCGAAGTCCTTTGCCCGCATCCATCAGGCGAACCTTATCAACAACGGCATTCTGCCGCTGACGTTCCAGAATGAGGCGGATTACGACCGCATCGCGCAGGGCGACACGCTGAGCCTGCCGAACGTCCGCGAGACGGTGGAAAGCGGCAGCGACACGTTCGTGCTGCATAACGACACGAAGGACGAGGATTACATTGTGCTGATGCCGCTGACCGCGCGCCAGCAGGGCTGCATCCTCTATGGCGGACTGCTGAATTATACAAGAGAGAGCGCAAAGGCGGAATAAGATAGTTTGTCCCCCAGAAGTATGGGCTTCCGGGGGATTTTGGCGTTATTATTTCCAGGGGAATAGAAAATCTGCTGCTTTTGCTACAATCAAGGAGGAAGGAGGCTGCCTTGATGAAAAATATCAAGTACACCGTCACGCATCCTATCTTTGTGTTCATGAAGAAGCATTTTTGCCCGCACTGCAAGGCAGCACTCACAGTGGAAACGGCGCATCATTTGGTGAACTCCCGTTCCGAAGAAGCGAAGAACTACGATTTTTCCACGGAAGACGGCAAGATGATTGGCACAGTTGACTTCCGCAATCCGTATTTTTCCTGCCCGAACTGCCATGCGGAGTTTTCGGTGGAAGAATTGTGGAAAAAGGAGAAGGGAAAAAGGGCAAGCAGATAACGCAGGTGAATTGAAAGAATCGTATGAAGCACAAAACAGCCGGGGACTGCCTTGCCAGCAATCCCCGGCTTTCGTAATTCCTATGAATTTTTACTTGACTTCCAGCAGGTTCTTGCATTCCGCGAACGCGCGGCGGCCAATGATTTCAATCGTCGCGGGCAGGGTTACGCTCTTGAGCTTCGTGTTGCCCTCAAACGCCTGCGCGCCGATTTCCACCACCGGCAGACCCGCCACCGTGTTCGGAACGGTCAGCGTCGATGCCGTGCCGTTGTACTTGACGACCACAATGCCCGTCGAGTCGTCACGAACCGCGAACACGAAGTCGCCTGTCACCGTGAATGCCTTGTTGACAGATTCCAACTCCGTATTGCCGGACAGCGCCTTAATCGTGATGGTGTAGTCGCCCGGCTGCAGCAGCTTCAGACCCGGCACCGTGTAGTTCAGCGCCGCCGTTTCGCCCAGCAGCGCAGCCGTGCCATCGGGCGTGGTCAGCAGCAGCTGATACTTCGTTGCGCCGCCAGCAGCCGTCCACGTCACCGTCAGGTCGTCGCCCTGCTTCGCGGCAGGAACGGTCACGGTCAGCGGATCGTCGGTCACATACAGCGTCAGGGACTGCGCCGGGGAAAGTTCGCCAGCGGTCGTTCCGTAGTAGGGCTTGAACTGAATCGCGCGGACACCGTTGCCGCTGCCCAGCGAAGCGAAGGCGCGCTCGATAACCGTCACATCGCCAGTCGTCGGGTAGCTGGTATTTGCCTTGCCGTCCACATACAGGACGACCTTCGTCGCGTTCTTGGTGTTGACCGTGAACGTCACCGGCACATTCAGCTTCACGCGGCTGGGATTCATGGTGAAGTTGACGACTTCCGGCTTGTTGACCACGGTCGTCGTCAGTGTAATCGTGTACGCCTTAAACTTTTCGCCCGCGGTCGTGCCGTTGTAAGGCTGGAACTGAATCGTACGGACGCCGCCATTATTCCCCAGCGACGAGAACGACATCGTGAACTCGTACTTCGACATGCTGGTCGTTACGTCCTCAAAGCGGCGGTTCACCTGCCCGTCGACGTACATCAGCAGCTTCGTCGCGTTGTCCAGATAAACAGTGAATTTAATCTGCTCGCCCAGCACCGCGGTCGTCTTGTCAATCTTGACATTCGCAATCACGGGGGCAGCAGACGAACCGCTCGTCAGGGAAATGGTGGTTGCGGTGGTCTTGTCGCCGCCGACTGCGCCGTTGTAGGCTTGGAACGCAATGGTACGCTTGCCCCCGTTGTTCCCCAGCGAAGAGAACGCCATGGTGAAGGTGTATTCCGTCATATCAGGGGTGATGTTCTCGAAGCGGCGGTTGACACTGCCGTCGATGTACATCAGCACCTTCGTGGCGTTCTTGATGCGCAGGGTGAAGGTGATATTTTCGCCCAGCGTCGCGTTCGGATTGCTGATTTTCAGCAGCTCAACCCGCGGCTTGTTCGCCACGCTGATGGTAATCGTCTTGGTGTCGGACATAGCGCCGGGCGTGTTGCCATTGTAGGGCTGGAACGCCACCGTGCGCACGCCGCCGTTTGAGCCGAGCGTCGAGAAGGACATCTGGAATGTCGTCGCGCCGTCCTTCACGTCGTAGATGTAGCGGTTCAGCTTGCCATCAATGTAGACACGCATCTTCGTCGTGTTCTTGGTGTTGATGGTGAAGGTGATGGTTTCGTTTAAATCAACCGTGGATTTGTTCAAACTCCAGCTGGTCACGGTCGGCTTGTTCGGGCTTTCGTTTGCGACAGTCACAACACGTTCGGAGGTCTTTTCACCCGCCGTCGTGCCGTTATAGGCTTGGAACGCAATGGCGCGCTTGCCCCCATTGCTTCCCAGCGACGAGAAGGACATGGTGAAGGTGTATTCCGCCATGTCGGGGGTGATGTCCTCGAAGCGACGGTTGACGCTGCCGTCGATGTACATCAGCACCTTCGTGGCGTTCTTGACGCTCAGGGTGAAGGTGATGTTCTCGCCCAGACCCACGGTCGTCTTGTCGATATTCTTTACCGTTACCTGCGGCTTGACAGACGGCTTCGTCAGCGTAATCGTTTGTTCAGCGGACTTTTCGCCGGGCGTATTGCCGTTGTAGGCTTGGAACGCGATGGTGCGCTTGCCCCCGTTGCTCCCCATCGAGGAGAAGGACATGGTAAGCGTCGATGTGTCGGTGGGCACGTCGTAGATGTAGCGGTTGACGCTGCCGTCAATGTACATCAAAATCTTGGTGGCGTTCTTCGTGTGGATGGTGAAGGTGATATTCTCGCCCAGTTCCGCCGTCGCCTTGTCCATTTCGAACGTCGGTTTGCCCGGAATAATCACATCCGCGCGGTCGATGTTTTCGAGGTCATCCGGCACGTCCGTAGGCGCGGGGGTCGACGCGGGTTCCTCGGTCGGCACGACAACAGGCTCTTCGGTCGGCTCAACAGCGGGTTCCTCGGTCGGCACGACTGCAGGTTCCTCGGTCGGCACGACAGCGGGTTCCTCGGTCGGCTCAACAACGGGTTCTTCGGTCGGCACAACAACGGGTTCCTCGGTCGGCACGACAGCGGGCTCTTCGGTCGGCTCAACAGCGGGCTCTTCCGTCGGCTCAACAACGGGTTCCTCGGTCGGCTCAACAGCGGGCTCTTCGGTCGGCACGACAACAGGTTCTTCGGTCGGCACGACAACGGGCTCTTCCGTCGGCACGGGCGTGGGTGCAGGGGTCGGCACAGGTTCTTCCGTCGCAGCCGCAAGCACCAGCAGGGCACTGGGCATTTCCACGCCGCTCGCGAAAACACCGGTGTGACGCTGATTCTCAATGCCCTCTTCCGGCACAGGATGCACTGCATCCGCCGCCAGATAGCCATATGCAACGCCAGCCGTCTGGTCATACACGCAGACGGAAATCCGTTCATTCAGCTGACCCTTCTGCGGACGATGCGTCACATACACCACGCCGGTTACCCGACCAACCAGCTCATCGCCCGTCGGATTCAGGTACAGCTGTGCGCTGCTGAACGTCGCGGCAAAGCCGGAGTCAAAGAACTCGTTATCCAGCACGGAGCGGCTGTAATCTACGGCTGCTTCGTCCACGATTTCGGGCGCTTCCGTTGTTTCGGGGATTTCCGTTGCTTCGGGAACATCCGTCGCTTCGGGCGCTTCCGTTGCTTGGGGAACATCCGTCACTTCGGGGATTTCCGTTACCTCAGGAACATCCGTTGCTTCCGGTGCTTCCGTCGGCACGACCTCAACCGTTTCCGTCGGCGGAGTTTCCGGCTCTTCTGCAGCCGCCGTCAGCACTGTTCCCATACTGCCCGTTACCATGAATACAGCCAGCAGGAAAGACAATGCCTTTCGCATCCACTTTTTGTCCTTCATCGTCCTCACTCCTTGTTCTGTGCAATCTTCCGGCACGACGTATGGTTGTGCCAATGGCAAGCGATTGCTGCTTTCCATCTTTCTTTTCGCGGCGAGCCGCAGTGCTCCCGGTGGATATAGCAATCTCTTTCCCAATTCCAGCTATATTGTAACAAATTACAAGTCGGCTGTCAATACTTACCGCGCAGAAAGCCGTATTTTATACGAAAATCAAGGCGCTTTCTCTGCATCTGTCTCGCGGAACTGATTTTTCCATTGCCGAATTGCCGTGGTCGGCAAATCAATTTGCGTCTCCCATGCGGAACAGATTCGCTCCTCCAGCACATCCAAATTCCCGCCGCGGGGCAGGACGGGCAGCTTCGTGTCCTTCGCGATTTCGCTTGCGCGGTTGTCTACCGCCAGAATCAGGCTTCGGCAGCCCATGTTCATTGCGTGGATGCCGCCGTGCAGCCGCGTGCCAACGTAGTCAATCCCGCCTGATGCCAAAAGCGCTGTGTAATCTCGCAGATTCGGCTGAATCAGGTGCAAATTCTGCGTCACGCGCGCATCCATTTGGCGCAGGCAGGCGTAGTCCTCAACTGCTTGCAGCCACACATACACCTCGCGATAGTACTTTTGCAGCATGGTCAGCATCTGCGCATCCTGCTCCGGGCTGCTACGGTAGTCCGTCAGCGTTGTCACGACGCGTTCCGCCTTGTGCGTCGGAATCTGCGCGCATTTGTCGTCTGTCAGCCCCCACATTGTCGGGCACGCCGTATTCAGCACGTTCGTGATGCCTAGCTTCAGCAGGCGCTGGCGCGTGTATTCGTCGCGCACCGCGTGCAGGTACTGCCCATCCAGCAGCGTTTTTAGAATCCGCTTCGTGTATCCTGTTGGCTCGTCCTGGTATTGATACCACCCTGCACCCAGCAAAATGATATGCGTGCGCTGAAATTTCTCACGAATCAGGCGGAAATTCAGCAGCTCCCGCTTGTGCAAATCGCCGCAGCGCATCATCACCGCGTCCCGCAGGCGGATATTCCACATCCTTTGGCGGCGCATGTCCGAGGAAAGCAGATTCGTCCCGCAGACAAATGCGTAATCCGCACTGCCGATGTGCTTCATCGACACTTTCGACAGCCTGTCCCGAACCGGCACGGCGACGGACAACTGCACAGGAAAGCAGTCGTGCAGCACATGCTCACAGGCGTTGCGGATGATGAAATCTCCCTGATTCGCTGTTGAGATGGTAGGGTCAAAACGCACAATTTTACGGCAGTGCTGCATTTCCTGATCGATCATGCCTTTTTCCTCCATTTGCGCAAGAAACTCCGCCCTTTTTCAAGCATCCAGCGATATTCTGCCGTCCGCCCCAGCGCCAGCGTGTACAGGAGCGCCGTCACCGCCGCGCAGGTGATGCCCTTGATGATAATCCACATCAGCGTATGCCCCATCCGCGCGCACAGCAGCAGCGACAGCGCCATCACCGCGCCGTTGAGCAGCAGCAGGCCGCCCTGCGCCTTGAAATACGCGGCAGCGCTGCGCCCGAAGGTGCGATGGAACAGCACTTTCGGCTCATACCAGAAGATGGTGCAGAGCCGCGCCAGCCCTGTTGCGCCGATGATGCCCGCCACGCCGAAGAAGTGCCCCAGCAGGATGGACAGCAGGATGTTGACCAGCGCCGTCATAAACATAACATACTTCATTTGCCGAAAAAGCCCCAGCGTTTCGCGGTACATCCACACAGGCGCGACGATGGTGCTCAGGTAGAATGTGAACAGCACCGCCGCCACTGTCCCTGTGTCCATCAGGTATTCTTCGCCCACCCAGATGGGGATGAAGTCCTGTACAATCGCGCCGTACGCGGCGACGCAGAAGCCTGTAATCGCCCCGAAGAGGACAATCAGGTTGCGGAACATGGCGTATGACTTTTCCGAATTCTTCTCGGCATTCAGATTTCCCAAGCTGGCGGAAATGCCGGTAATCACGATGGAAACGAACGTTGTCACATACGTCGTCAGCGACGCGTAGTTGGAGTAGTAGCCGACGAACACCGTGCCCAGCATGACGGAAATCAGAATGTTGTCCGTGTTGTTGATGAGTATTGCCGCCAGCTTGTAGAGAAACATGGAGCGGATGTTGTCGTTCAGTTCCTGCTTGCGGTGCATCGGCGCACGTTTCTGCTTTTTCCGCAGGAAGGGGTACATCTTGTCCGCTAAATGGCTCAGTACCGCGTTCTGCAGGAGGGTGCAGGCAATCTGAATCAGCAGATAGCCCAGATAGCTGCCCCAAATCAGCAGGCACGCCATCTGCGCCGCATACTGCAACACCAGCGCCGCGGCGGAAACCATGTTTTGCAAATATGCCTTCTGGTCAGCCTGAATCAGCGTCGTTTTGTAGATGACCAGATAGGATGCCACGGAGTTCGTCAGGTACAGCACATAGTAGACGATCAGCTGCGCCATCGGCAGCTCACTGCTGATGATGAGCGGCAGGAAGGGGATTACCGCCGCGCCCAGCAGCGCTACCGCCAGCGCAATCAGGCGGTAAATGCGACGATAATAGCCCAGCAGGTGCTGGATTTCGCCCGTGTCGCCCCGGTGCAGCGGTGCGTACAAGCTGTACACCAGCACGTTGCCCACGCCCAGCTCTGCCAATGACAGCATGGCCAGAATGTTGCTGTACAGCCCGTTGACACCCGTATAATCCGCGCCCAGCCGGCGCACGAACACCGTTCGCACGGCAAAAGCCAGCAGCAGCGTAACCACCTGCCGCACTGCGCCCACGCCGATGTTGCGCGCTGTGTTTTCGCTCCTTGATGCTGTGTTCATGATTCCTCTCCGCCCGCTTCGCCCGTCTGCTCCTGCGCCGCGTCCTCCGGCTGCGTGTTAAACGTCAGGCGCAGTTTTTCCGGCGGCACAGTGCAGCGCCTCCTGCGTTTCCTCTGCCTGCGCGCATTTGCCGGCAGATCAGGCGCTTCCTCCGCGTCCGGCTGCCACTTGCCCAGCAGCCCCAAAAACAGTATGTTCAGGAAAACGCCCTCCGTGTTGATGCACAGGAAATACAGCAGGAAAACGCCCAGCACATACAGCAGACGCGCCTTGGCAAATTTGGTGCGGATACCGCGGTACGTCAGCCACAGCCAAACTGCCGGGAGAATCAACCCTGTATCCATGACGAAGGCGGCAAAGCCGTTGGAAATATTCTGCACCCTGTGTTCCAGCAGGATTTCCGCCTTTCGCTCCGAGAAAACGCCCTGCCCCGCAATGGGGGATTCCAGCCCGATTTCAAAGCCGCTGAAGGTGTCGTTCCACCGCGTGTAGAATGAACCGCCGGAATTTCGTCCGACAATCTTGCGTTCCACCACGCCCGTGACAGACTCGATGACAAACAGCAAAATCAGCCCAACGAACGCCGCCATCTTGATGCTGCGCGCCATTTTCCCGCCCTTTTTGCGGAATGCCACCGTCAGCAGCACAACGCCCAGACAAATAAAGCCTGTTGTGGACAGCGTGCTGAGGATGGTGACGATCAGCAGCGCAATTGCCCAGCAGTATTTCTTCTTGCTCATGCCCATGCGCGTTTCGTCGCTCATCAGGAACAGCAGCGCGAAGTTCAGGAAAATCTGGTGGCTGCCCGGCTCGTTGAACATACCCGCATTGCGGTGGAAAACCGGGATGTTCAGCCAGCCTAAGGTAAAATAAGGCGTCAGATAAAATCCGTTGACGCTGGAAACTTCGTAGTGCAGCAGCGGCAGCGGCAGCGACAGCAAATCGCCGATGACGAAGGAAATCAGGCTGATGGCCGCCTCTGCCAGCATGACTTTGGTATACAGCCGCATATACGTCCGATACCCGATGCAGCTTTGCAGCACCAGCACATAGCCGATGTTGCACAGCCAAATGACAATATCGTTGATGTGGATGCCGTTCTGCGGGTTGACAAAGCTCGTCAGCAGCAGCGCCGCCGTCAGCAGCAGCGTCAGGCGTATGTTCTGGGCGCTGATTTTCGGATGATGCGCCCGCGTCAGCAGCAGAATCGACGCAATCAGCATGGCTGCCATCAGCGGCATCCGCAACACCTGAAAATACAGCGAACCCATGCCCAGCACGCCAATCAGCACACAGAGTGCATCCACATGGTTCTTTGTGATTCGGATTTTCATCGTGCAATCTCCGTATAAATCTGATGCAGTATCTCCAGATTCTTCTGCGCATCATGCGTTTTTCCAGCGTGTTCCCGCCCGGCGCGCGCCATCTGCGCCGCTTTTTCCGGATGCGCGAACATCTCGCAGATATCATATGCCAGCAAATGCGGGTCGTCTGCCGGATAAATCAGCCCTTCCACGCCGTGCGTCATCAGACAGCGCACGCCGCCGACATCCGACGCAATGCACGGTACGCCAAGCAGCATCGCCTCGCCCAGCGAATTGGGGGAGTTTTCAATGCTCGACGGCAGCACAAACACCTGACTTTTTAGATACCGCTCCTTCATTTGCTGTGCATTCAGGCTTCCGGTAAAAACAACATGGTCGTAGAGGTCGTTTTCGCGCAGCAGACGGTGGATGTACCGTTCATAGGCATTGCGCGCAAGCGGCGGAATGCGCCCATAGTCCTTGCGCCCCACATAGAGCTTGACATTGGGATAGCGCTTGCGGACAATCGCCAGCGCCTGCAATAGCAGATGCAGCCCCTTGAGCGGCACATGCGCCTGACTGCAGAAGATGCTGTGCGGCTCGCAGCTGTCCAGCGACCATTCGCCGGTGTAGAACTCGTCCCGCAGCGTTTCGTTGTTGAAATGGTAGGCCGCCTGCGGGGCAAGCTCCGCCATGCAGGCAGCATCCCAGTCGGTGCGCCCGATAACGTGCTGCACCCTGCGCAGGGCTTCCTGTTCATACTGCCCGACGCGGCGGTAGATTGCTTCCTGCCGGACGATATTGCCCTTCACCAAGTCCTTCAGCGTGTGCCCGTGGCAGACGTGTTCCGGCAGATAAGCGCGATAATGCTCCGCGTATATGGACAGAAGCCCCTGAATGGAAATTACAATCCGCTCGCGCATCCCCAGGTGTTCCGCCGCATCAACCATGGCCAGCGTGTGCTGATTTTCCGTGCCCCAGAGGTGAATGACATCCGGCTGCTCTTTGCGCAGGATTTCCTCCAGCTGCCGGGTGTAGGCTTCCCCGCACCGCTGCGTAGGGCGTGTGGGGTTGACCAGCCCGTAATAGCGGTAGCCGTCCACTTCGCCCGTCAGCGCTTTCGGCGCGTCAAACACATACGTCAGCGCCACATCCGGCAGCTGCGTCAGCCGCCGCGACAGCCCGACCAGCCAGCCCACGATATACACCGGGGGAAGCGATTCTTTTTCCGCAATGGCAGGGAGGATAATATTCCCCATCCACATGACCTTCACGCTTCAGCCCCTCCTTTCACTTTGCGCTGTGCGGCATCCGTCATTTCACCGCGCCCCGCGTCAGAAAATTCCGCAGCTTTTCCCGCTCCTGCGCCTGCGATTGGCAGTAGCGCGCAATGTTGCGCACATAGCGGTCATGCACGGCTTCATCCAGCAGCCTTTCCGGCGCAAAATCCGCCATGCTGGATACCGTTTTGCCCAATTCGTTTGCTTCCACCATTTGCAGCGTCCCACAGCGGCTGCCCACAATCGGCACGCCCCGGAAGAGAATATCGAATACAACGCCGCTGCTGTGCAGGGAGTAATTCTCCGAATAGTTTAGGATGCAGTAGCGGCATTGGCGAATCGCCTCGTCATACGCCGCTTCGGACAGGTATTCCAGCCGCAGCTCGATGTTCTTCGCCCCCGCGCAGACTGCCCGCAGTTCCGTTTCCAGCGGCGCTTCCTGCACCCGACCCGCAATCAGCACCCGATACGGCGTGTTCCGCAGCTGTTTTGCCGCTTCAACAACGCCTTTGTCCGACGTAATCAGCCCGACCATGCCGAAATCATAGCGCTGCTGCGCATACGGCACAGGCGGCTGCATCGTTCCTGTGCTGATGTAATCGGATACGACGCACATCGGCCGCCCGTACGCCGCGCCAATGGCTGCATTGGGGCAGATAACGCCGCTGATTTTCCGCCTGCACAGCGCATACAGCCCCTGCTTCAGCACCGAATTTACGCCGTCGGTGCTGTACTGGATGGTGTAGACCCGCGTTTCTTTCTTCTTGAACAGTGCAAGCCCCAGATACGCTGTTGCGACGGCGCTGCACTGGAGGACAATCACGTCATCCTGCGCTTCCCGCAGCAGCGCGCGCACGTTCTGGAACACGGCGCGTTTGTTGCGCACTGCAGAACTGCCCGCGATGTAATCATGCGGCAGACGAATCAGCTTGTCCCCGAAGCGGTCGCCGTACACCGGCCCGCCCGCAATGCGCACATCCATCTCCGCGCCGAACAGGTCAAGATAATTCTGCGCGACGGTGAAATAATGCCCAGCGGCAATGCCGTCTGTGCTGGTGCTCCGTACATCTGCCACAATCAGCCGCATGATGGTTCGTTCCTTTCGCCGCTTTTCTGCATCGCCTTGCTGTAAATCGCCATCAGCCGACGATAATTTGCTTCCGCCGTGAAATTCTCCTGATACGTTTTCAGCGCGCCTTCGCTGACGGATTCCGCGTGCTGCAGCCGGTTGAGCGTCTGCGCCAGCTGCTCCGCCGAGTCCGCCGGAAACTTGAAGCCCGTCACGCCGTCCGAAATCAGGGAACCCGCGTTGCCTAAATCCGAGCAAATCACCGGCGTGGCGGCGCTGAAGGCTTCCACAATTGTCATCGGGAAGCCTTCATACCACTGCGTTGGCAGAATCAGCGCCTTGGACTGCCCCATCAGCGCCCGTGCCGCCGAATTTGGCACAAAGCCGCGCAGCTCCGCCTGCTTCAGCTTTTCCCGCGTCAGATATTCGCGGCACCATGCTTCCTCCGGCCCTGTACCGCAGATGATCAGCTTCATGCCCCCGCCTGAACGCTCGTAGCGCGCCCACGCTTCCAGCAGCAGCCGAATGCCCTTGAGCGCATCCAGCCGACCGATGTACACCACCTGATTTTCGCGCGCCGCGTATGGCACAATCGTCTCCGGCGGTTCCACAAAGTTCGGCTTTACGGACACGTTTTCCGGCGGAATCTGCTTAAGCGCCAGCAGCTTCTGCCGGTTGAAGTCCGTCAGGGTGATGTAATGCAGGCGGCTGTACGTTTTGAGGGCACGGTGCAAACGTGTGCTGAGCACGCAGAGCACCGTCTGCAGGCGGCTGCCGCGGTAGCAGCGGTGCTTCACCGCGCAGTGCAGCCCCTTTTTCGTGCAGTCCTCGCAGATATGGCCGTCGCGGTAGAAAATCGCGTTCGGGCAGAGCAGGCGGAAGTTGTGCACCGTCTGCACCACGGGAACGCCCTCGCGCAATGCCGCGTAATACACTGCCGGGCCAATCAGCGGCAGCGTGTTGTGCACATGCACCAGCGAAATCCGGTTTTCGCGGATGCTCCGTCGAACCTCGCGGTATGTACGGATGCTGAAAAACATCCCCAGCGCACTGCAGATTTTCTCCAGCGTTCCCATGCGCGAAATTTCCTCGTTCCGCCGCGCATACAGCGCCGCAGCGTGACCGTACGTTTCCAGCAGGTGCTTCTCGTTCGCCACAACGACATCTTCGCCGCCGGGAACCTGATAATAGTCGTGTACCAGCAGTACAGCGGGCTGTTTTGTCGCTTGCTGCATTTACTTTCTCCTGATGGTCGCGTTCCAGATGAATTTCAGATTCGTGCTCCAGTAGCGCTGGAATAGCCGCTTCGGGTCTTGCATCAGGCGATAGAGCCATTCCAGGCTGTGCTTCTGCATCCATAACGGGGCGCGCCTCACGTTGCCCGAAAAGAAATCAAAGCCCGCGCCGACGCCAATCATCAGCCCATGCACACGCCCTTGGTGCGCCGCCATCCAGCGCTCCTGCTTCGGCGCTCCCAGCCCGACCCACACAAAATCCGGCTGCGCCTGATTGATGCGCGCCACGGCAAGCGCATCTTCCTCCGGTGTCAGTTCGCGGAAGGGCGGCGCGTCTGTGCCCGCAATTACCAGCCCCGGATACTCCTTCTGCAGGCGCGCAATCATTTTCTCCTGCACTTCCTGCGTGCTGCCGTAGAAATAATGCCGCCAGCCGTGTGCCGTGGACTGCCGAAAGACCTCCATCATCAGGTCAGGCCCGGTTGTCCGCTGAATCTGCGGATACCCGCGCCGCCGCGCCTCCTGCGCCAGCGGATTGCCATCCGGAATCGCCATCAAACCGCCGTTCTGCACGGCACGGTAGTCCGCATCCTCGTAACTGACGACGGTTGTATGTACATTCGATACGCAGATGTAATCTCCCTGCAATTGATGAATATTCTGCGCCAAATATTTCAGCAGCCAATTCATGTTGATGACAGCAATATTGACCCCTAAAATCGGACAGACCGGAATTTCACGCTTGTCCACTTTGCGGCAGTATTGCGCTGCTCCTTCGTGCGCCGTGGCAAACACCCCTTTCCCCGCTTCCCCAGCAAGAAACCTTGATACTATTTCCAGATTCACCTGCGCCATCTGCTTGCGCCTTTTCCCTTCTGGCGTCCGCTCATTCCACTTAGCGTAGCGCTGCTACGCTGCGTTCCATTCACGTTAGCCAGAATGAAAAATTCGCCGCGCATCTTGGCGCATTCTTATCTGGAAATAGTATGAATCATAAATTACCATTTTCATTATAACGCAAACATCAGTAATTTGCAAGCATTTCCATTTCAGACGATGAAGAAATTTCCTTTTTTTCTGCGGATGAATTGCCGCCCCGTATTCGTTCTTTCATTAGCATACCAATGCGAAAGGAGTATATTTTATGAAGAACTGTATTTCCCGTTTCTGCCTGCTTGCCTTGCTTCTCCTGATGACCATCGCCCCTGTCCGCGCGGAAATTATCGGGCAGACGACGGAGAACGAGTACATCCACCGCCTGATTGCGGACAACGGGCAGGAACTCTGCTTCGTGTCCGGCGAGAAAGACCCGTACCTTTCCTATGCGGATGTCAACTTCGACGGCATCAACGATGCGGTGATACTGACACAGCGCGGCGCGAGCAATTTCGTCTACCAGTTTTTCATTTTTGATGGCGAACAGTATGTTCTCTGTCCGCTGACGTTCACGAATTACGACCTTGATGCAGAACGCAAAATTGTAAGGAGTTCTGTGAACGGCGGCTTGGCGGGCGGCATTCACAGAGAAACGCTGTACCGTTTTGAGGGGACGGAGGCGGTGCTGCTGCGCTGGGCGGTCGGCGAGGAGAAAGAGGACTGGACGTTCGACGCGGATGGTTATACCGTCCGGCACTACAATGATGTGCTGACCCTGCAGGTCTGGGAGCATGATCCGGATATGGACGGCATCCTGATTTTTGAGCAGGATGTATCTACTGAAGATGAAAATGCGCTGAGGGAAGCGTTTCAAGCGGAAAATGACGCGCTCTGGTCGGGCATCCGCTAAGGCACCACCGCACAATTCGGCGGCGCGTCTGGCGATGTCTTTTCCGCCATCT
>ERZ1027032.412-NODE-412-length-15771-cov-6.317384_pt1 | contig 15771 bp, 17 predicted proteins | sample MGYA00519445_ERZ1027032 | MGnify/ENA primary metagenome ERZ1027032 (study PRJEB26926, sample SAMN06164888) | human gut metagenome | biome: ENVO:00009003; feature: ENVO:2100002; material: ENVO:00002003 | host: Homo sapiens | place: USA | collected 2012 ... | reverse complement strand
CAGTTGATGTACAGCCAGCCGTCCGCTGTAATGGGCACCCATGCGTTTTCTGCCGGGATGTACTCGATAAAGCACTTGCCGCGCTCAACACTGCGGTAGAAAACAAGCCCCTCAGCAAAGCGCTGCTTGAGCCATTCTTTCTTGGCAAGGCTCTGTTTGCCGGACATGGCACAACAGATGTGTTCCCTGTCGATGTTTTCTTTGGTAACTCTGATATAGTCCATCGAAGCGCTCTCCCCTATCTTTGTACTTTTTCATGCCTTCTCCGACACAGCGGCCTTTTCGTTTTTGGCTGCGGCTTATCGCATCCGTCCATCGCCGCCCATCAAGGCGGTCATTTCTTCAATATAGTCCAGCGGGAACGGCGGAGCGCACAACGGCTTCATGGCAATGCTCATGAGCTTCATTGGGTTGTCGTCTGCCGCCACCCGGTTGGAGCTGAGTTTTCCGCAGCGTTTGCAGCGGTGGATGATGGCCCATTCGCCGCCCTTGCGCACCCAGACGGCCACCGGCTCCATGATGCCGCCGCAGTCGGAGGCACGGTCGCCGGGTTCTTCGTCCACATGGAGGCTGGACAGGCAGTTGGGGCAATGGTTGCGGTGGTCGCTCCCGGCATTTTGCGGGGTGCAGACCCGCCCGCAGACTTTGCAGGTAAAGGTATCGTTGCAGGCGTGGGTCTTATAGTAACCTTTTTCAAAGGTCTTACGTTTGTTTTCACGATTCATGGTAATATCCTCCTGAAGATCTGTGTCCGTTCGTCTTCGGGAGGCGTGACTTGTGGTATTTGCCAGACCTCCCGGTCAGCCCACAAGCTCCAGTGCAAATTTGTTGTGTTTCAAAAAGCTCTCCTTTGAAATCATAGTTCGTCATGCGTTCTGGAAAAAAGTTATATTTTTCGCACATTTGCCATTGACATGCTCTGCGCCATGTGATATATTTATCACACAAGATGTGCGAAATTTCTCACCTCATTTCAATGTATGGTATATCTTCATTCACAAGAAAGGAACTTTCCTATGAAAAAAGTCACGTTGAAAGAACTGGTCGCCGGCAAGATCATCTTTGCCGTTCTGGTCGCGCTCTACTACTGGATGTGGGCACGGAACGACTGGAAGGATTTTTATCCCACCATCCAGACCATTGTAGGTGGCTTCACGTTCTGGTATTTTGTGTTCCGCGCTATCCGGGTGCGGAAATATAAGCAGGAAGCTGCCGACGAAATGGCCGAAGCCAATCTCCACCGGTGCGACAGCATCTGCTTGAAGGTCTGCATGGCCGCCCTGATTGGGATTGGCTTTGCCTGTGCCATCGGTCGGCTCGTGCTTACCACCGAGGCCATCGGCTACTGCCTGATGGGAACGCTGATCCTGATCGAAGTCGTGCGCACGGTTGCATTCTGGTTGATGGACGAGAAAGGACTCTGAGCATGGCACTGGTCACAAAACTGAAAGAATACCGGGAGCGGGACGATCTCAAGCAGGCGGAGCTGGCCGAGCTGGTCGGGGTGCGCCGGGAAACCATTGTCAACCTTGAAAAAGGGAAGTACAACCCATCCCTGAAGCTGGCGATGGACATTGCAAAGGTCTTTCACACCACGGTGGAAGAATTGTTTGCGTATACAGAGGATTAAAAAGACGCAGTGCCGGTTACGGCCCTGCGTCTTTGCTCCGCAAATAAGACACAAGATCCATTTTTCATCTGCCGTATTCATTTTTCACCTTGTTCGATGTTAAAGGTACGGAAGAACAGCTTTACATGGGCATCCAGCTTTGCAAGGCTTTCGGATTCTCGTTCCGGCTGACGGTCGCAGACGCTCAGCAGGACGATGATAGGGGAAACATACATCCATGCCAGTGTATCCGGGTCCTCATTCCGAATTTCGCCGTTTGCAACCAGCGCACGGAAGATGCCTGCATGGTAGGAGATCATCCAATCTACATAGCGTTTGGAAAGCAGTTCGGCAAATTTGGGGGAACGGAATTGCTCCAACGTCATCATCCTGCGGAACTGGCTGATGGTTTTATCGTGCAGCGAATAAAGAAAGATCTGCCGGACTTTTTCAACCAGCAGCTCCTCCGAGATGTGGGAGAAAACCGGGATATCCTTTTGGGAATCCTGTACATGGACCGAGATCTCAGCGGTGTCTTTCTGGTAGTGCGCCGAAGTTGTTTCCAAAATTGCATCAAAAATCGCCTGCTTGCTGGGGAAGTGGTTGTACAGCGAGGGTGCCTTGATGCCGACCGCTTTTGCAATTTCACCCACACTGACGGCATCGTATCCTTTGGTCGAAAACAGTTCCAAAGATTTTTCCAGAATGCGCTGCTTGGTATCTTCCATTGTCCATTGTCCTTTGCTAACTAATATTCGTTAGCTCTACTATAATCGAAAATATTCCCATTGTCAAGAGGTTTTCAAAGACAATGGAAACAAAATCGTTAGCGCAGACCAACAGCATCCATAATTACTTCAATGCTTTCCACAGGTTGATTTCCCCAGTCGTGCTCAGCTTAACCGTGATAGTCTCCCGTAGCAGAATCTACGCAAACCTGCTAACGAGTGTCAATGGTCTGAACAAAAAAATCAGCACTTCCTGCGACGGTGTACTGCCTGTTTTTCCCTGTATCCTGCGTGAATCGCTCTGTTTTGTGCGCGAATCACTGGCCACAGAATGCGGAAGCTGTGCTATAATATAAGTATCAGGACGTGGAAGGAACAGGGGGTGCAGCAATGAAGCTGCGGACAGCGATCGTGGAAGATCGGAAACCGGATGCCGAGCGGTTGGAACAGCTGCTGAAAAAGGCATTTGGCGAGGAAGAGACCCTTTGCAGGCGGTTTGTGTGCGGAGACGATTTTTTGAAGGAATTTCCGGGCGAGGGATATCAGGTGGTGTTTCTGGATATCTGCATGGAAGGCACAAACGGCATCGAGACGGCGCGGCAGCTGCGCGCCGCAGATCCGGAGCTGCTCATCGTGTTTGTGACATCCTCGCCGGAGTATGTGTGGGATGCCTTTCCGGTGCATCCGTTCGACTACCTGCTCAAACCGTATAAAGAAGAAAAGTTTGACCATCTGGCAGGGGAGCTGCGGCGGGTGCTGGGGCGGCAGCAGCCGGAGCTGGAGGTGCGCATTGCCCGCCAGACCGTGCATCTGCCGCTGAAAAAGATCCACTATGCCATGGCCCAGAACCATTTTGTAAAGGTCGTTACCGATGACGGCGAGTGCCGCGCTGCGGCAAACTTTGCACAGGTGCAGGAACAGCTGATGACCCAGCCGGACTTTCTGGTGTGCAACCGAGGGGTCATCATCAACATGTCCAAGGTGCTGCGGTTCGACGGCGAATGCATTGAAATGCTGGATGGAGCCCGCCTGCCAGTGCGGCAGAAGGATAAAAAAAGCCTGCTGGCACAGTTTACGCAGTATCAGTTCCGCAATATGCAGCGGCAGATGTGAGCCCGGAGAGGAGGAACGTTTGTGAATTTTGCATTGTTTGGACGTTTTTTTCTGGAATTTGCAATGATGTATCCGGCAGAATACCTCTGCCTTGCCTCGCTGCAGGAGCACCTGCGTGCACCGCGTAAAACCTATGCCATCGGTGCATCGGTGATCACACTGATGAGTCTGGCTGGCGCAGCGGTGTGCAGCATGCTGGACATAGAAACGAACTTCCTGCTCATCCCGCTGCTCATCATCAGCTTCTGGCTGCTGCGCTGGCGCACCGACCGGGAAGTATCGATCAGTCAGACCATGTTTCTGTTCTCGGTGTCGGCAGTGATGATGTCTGTGTGCACCCTGCTTGCCGTCGTGCTGAACGCGGAAGCCGAGCTGGACAATGCACTACCGGTGTTTCTGCCCAGTACCTCGGTCATCTGCCTGACCCTCTCGGTGATACTCAGCACCATCTTCCGCTTTACAGCAGTGCGCTGGAGCCGGTGGCTGCTGCAGGAGTACCACGGCGAAGCGTTCTGGGAGTCGGCATGGCCGCTGCCGGCGCTGTACGCGGCGTTTCTGGTGTTCTGCATGCCGAAGGAAATCGGTATCGTCCTGATGAACCGCATCCGCATCATTGCAGTGCTGGCGGTGAGTATCTCACTGCTGGGCATCTTTCTGCTGCTGTACGAGATGTACCACGTGGCAAAGGAATACACTCGCAGTTCTCAGCTGGATCGTGAAAACCAGCTGCTGGCCGTGGAGTCCCGCCGCTATATGGAGCTGCGCAGCTATCTGGAACAGACCCGCCATCTGCGGCACGATTTCCGCCAGCATCTGCATGTGATCTCCGGCCTGACCGAGGCCGGGCGGCTGGACGAACTGAAAAGCTACCTGAGCCAGTACGAGAGCGAGCTCAGCGATGCCCGGCCCACCCTGTGTGCCAACGCTGCGGTGGATGCGCTTGCCGGCCACTACGATTATGAGGCCCGGAGACAGGGCATTCCGGTGGAATGGAAACTGGAACTGCCCAGGTTCCTGCCCCTGCCGGAAGCCGACCTGTGCACCATTCTTGGCAATCTGCTGGAAAATGCGCTCCATGCCAGCCAGAAGCTGCCGCCGGAAGAACGGCAGGTCAAGGTGCTGGCCCGGATGCTCAGTCCGGCCATGATGGGCTTGATGGTGGAGAACCGCTACGATGGCGTGCTGAAAAAGCAGGGCCGCGTTCTGCACTCCACCAAACATGACGGACAGGGCATCGGCCTTGTTTCCGTTGAAACTGCTGTGCACAGATATAACGGCAATCTGACGGTGGAAACGGGCGGCAACGTTTTCCGGGCCAATGTGCTGCTGAACCTGTAGAATATTCCTGCCCTCAGGCACCGGCTTTTTTGCACAAGCCGGTGCTTTTTGGTTGCACTTTCCCCGGGAAATCGGTATACTTAAACGAAAGACTGGGTACAGCAGGGCAGGAGGGGAGCGTATGGCACCGAACAAAACCACGCGGGGCGGGATCTCCCTGCGCCGCAGGGTCACGGCATGGCTTGCCGCGATTTTGCTGGTAACGATGCTTTCCAACGGCATCGCCACGGTGGTGGGTCAGTGGGCTGTGCGCGCCTTTGACGCGCTGCTGGCCGACAATGCCGCCTGTTACACGGTGCAGGATGCCATCAAGAACGAAACACAGGCTTTTGCACGCTATGTGCGGCAGCCCACCTCGGAAAGCGAGCAGGCCTACACCGCCGCCTGCGCTGCGGCCGAACAGAGCCTTGCGGCCCTGCCCTTCGATTATGCCCGCATCGGTGCGGAACGCTATGCCCGCACATGGAACCTTTTGCAGGGCTACGAGGGCTACCGGCAGGAGCGGGACGCTTTTTTACAGCTTTCGCCCTCAGCGGATACCTACATTGAACGGATGTACCATGTGATGGCCCTGCAGGATTATCTTGCCGAGTATGCACTGCGGCTGACGCAGGCCACACTGGAACAGGAAAACACCCTTTACAGCAGCACGGCAGCCCACATCCGGCATCTGCCGTGGTTGTATCTGGGGCTGTTCCTGACGGCGGCAGCACTGATGGTGCTGCTGGTGCGGGGGCTGAGCCGCGCGGTGGTGCGCCCGCTGCTGGAGCTGGCGCAGGCTTCCCGCAGCATTGCCGAGGGGGATCTTTCCGGTCCGGATCTGCCGATAAAAAGCAGCGACGAGGTGGGGCGGCTGACAGGCACCTTCAACCAGATGAAGCACGCCATGGCCCAGCAGCTGAGCACCCAGCAGGCCCTGCACCGGGAAGAGGTGCGGAACCTTGCACTGGAAAAAGATCTGGAACACACCCGACTGGAAGTGCTCAAGAGTCAGGTGAACCCGCATTTCCTGTTCAATACCCTGAACATGATCTCCTGCATGGCCCGGCTGGAGGACGCTTCCACCACCGACCAGATGATCGTGCATCTGGGCAGCCTGTTCCGGCACAATCTGCGCACCAAGCGTCAGCAGATCACACTGGAAGAGGAACTGGACGGGCTGGAAGATTATATCTATCTGCAGCAGATGCGGTTCGATGGACGCATTACGGTGGAAAAGAGCATCCGGGTGCAGCCTGCGGCGGTGCTGGTGCCGTCCTTTACACTGCAGCCGGTGGTGGAAAATGCATACTCTCACGGGCTCAAGTCCTGCGAGGAAGGCGGACGCATCCTGCTGCGGGCATGGATGCAGGGCAGCGTGCTGGTGCTCACGGTCGCGGACAACGGCAGGGGAATGACGGCAGAGGAACTGGATACCCTGCAGGCCCGGATCGCCCAGAGTGAGCAGACCGGCCGCAGCATTGGCCTTGGCAATATTTCCCGCCGCATCGGGATGCTGTATCCGGGCGGCAAAATGCAGGTATACAGCCGCGCAGGCCGCGGCACAGTGGTGCGGTTTGAGATCCCACAGACGCAGTGGACGGAAGAAAGAGAGGGAGAACCTTCGTGAAGTGCAAATTGCTGGTGGCAGAGGATGAATTGATCGAGCGCAAGGTGCTGTGCAAGACGCTGCAGAAATATCTGGGGGATCTGATCAGCCTGTACGAGGCGAAAAACGGCAGGGAAGCCATGGAGCTCTTTGCTCGCGAAGCACCGCAGGTGGCGGTTCTGGACATTGAAATGCCCGGCTTCACCGGGCTGGAAGTGGCCCGCAAGATCCGCGAGACAGACAAAAATTGTGCAATCCTGTTCCTGACCGGATTTGACAAGTTTGACTACGCGCGGCAGGCGATCTCCGTGCGGGCCATGGAGTATCTGCTCAAGCCCTACAACGAGCAGGAACTGGTGTTTGCGGTGGAGGAAGCCATCCGGCAGGTGTCGGTGCAGCTGCCTGCCCGCCCGCTGCAAGCCCCTGTGCCGGAGGAGCCTGTCCGCCCAGAGGAGGACGGGGACATGCGCACCGCCATCATCCGGGCCGAGATCGGCAGCTTTATCGATGCCCACTATCGGGAAGACATCTCCATGCAGGATGCCGCAGCAGCTCTGCGTTACTCGGATGCTTACTTCTGCAAGCTGTTCAAACAGTGCTTCAAGGTGAACTTTTCGGCCTATCTGAACGAATACCGGGTGAACAGGGCCCGCCAGCTGATGCTGGACCCGCGCCTGAACATGAAGGACATCGGTGCTGCTGTGGGCTACAGCGATGCCAACTATTTTACAAGGGTGTTCAAGCGCCTGACGGGCCAGACCCCTTCGGAGTACCGCATGGCTGCAGCGGAAAAAGCAGTACAAGGATAAAACGGATATAAAAGAAGCACTCGTTCTTCTCCTGCTGATAGGCAGGAAAGAACGGGTGCTTCTTTATTTTTGCCAGTTTCTTTCGTCTGAGGGATGCAAAAATTGTACTTGGATACAACAAAGACAAAATCGTGCTGCGTTTCGCAAAATAATCCGGTTTCGCAAAAATTCACGGTTTGTTAAAATCTAATCATAGAAAAAGAGAGAAAAGAGAGGATGCAATTCATGAAGAGAAGAACGTTTCTGTCGCTGATGGGCGCTGCGGCACTGACCAGCGGCATGATGTTCACCGGCTGCGGAGCAGGCTCCGACGGCGATGACCGCAAGATCGTGCGCATCGGCCATGTGCAGTCCCAGACCCACCCGGATCATCTGGGTCTGGAAGCCTTTGCCAACTACATCAACGAGAAACTGGGCGACAAGTACCGCGTGGAAGTGTACCCCAGCGAGCTGCTGGGCTCCCAGACCGAAATGGTGCAGCTGACCCAGACCGGCGCCATCGACTTTGTGGTGGCATCCACTGCCATCATGGAGACCTTCAGTGCAAAGTACCAGATCTTCAACCTGCCGTATCTGTTCTCCGGCGTGGAAGCCTACCACGAGGCCATGGACGACCCCGAGGTGACCGATCCCATTTTCAAGACTACCTCCAAGGCCGGTCTGGAAACGGTGGCATGGCTGGACGCAGGCACCCGCAACTTCTACACCATCAAGACCCCCATCAACCAGCCTTCCGACCTGAAGGGACTGAAGATCCGCGTGCAGCAGTCGCCCACCAACGTGGAAATGATGCGCCTGCTGGGCGGCACGGCCACCCCTATGGGCTTCGGTGATGTGTACACTGCACTGCAGGCCGGTATTCTGGATGGTGCCGAGAACAACGAGCTGGCCCTGACCGATAACGGCCACGGTGATATCTGCAAGTATTACTCCTACGATATGCACCAGATGGTGCCGGATCTTCTGGTGGCAAACTACGCCTTCCTGAACGGGCTCAGCGCCGAGGAGCGCGCCATCTTTGAAGAGGGCTTTCAGATCGTGAAGAGCACCGAGCAGGATGCATGGGAGGATGCTGTGGCCGAGGCCAAGGACAAGGCTGAGAATGAGCAGCATGTCAACTTCATCTATCCGGACACTGCACCGTTCCAGGAGGCCATGGCCCCCCTGCACGATTCCGTGCTGGCAGCAAATCCGGAGCTGCAGCCCATTTATGATCGGATTCAGCAGCACAACGCTGCCCATACTGCAGACTGAGGAGGAGCATCATGGAAAAACTGAGAAATACTCTGAACAAGCTGCTCAACCTGCTGGCAGGCCTGAGCATGACGGTCATGGTGGTGCTGACTACCTATCAGGTCATCGTCCGTTACATCTTCAATTCGCCCTCCACATGGTCGGAAGAGCTGGTGGGCTATCTGTTCGGCTGGAGCACCATGCTGGGCGCTACCATCGTTTCCGGTGAGCGCGGCCACATGAACATCCCCGTGCTGATAGACCGGTTCAACCCCACCATGCGCAAGGCATTCCACATCTTTGCCGAGGTCATCGCCTTCATCTTCTCTGCTGCCATTCTGGTCTTCGGCGGTTTTCAGGTGTCCAAGCTGGCAATGGGCCAGCAGACCTCCTCGCTGGGCGTGGCCGTGGGTGTGTTCTACTGGGTCATGCCGGTCTGCGGTGTGATCATTCTGGTGTATTCCGTGCTGAATATTATCGGCATCGCCAACGGCTCCATCTGTCTGGATGTCCCGGAGGATGCAGACTTTGCAAAGGTGGAAGCCGAAATGGCCGCCGATGCTGATAAGGAAAACAAGGAGGACTAAGCTGTGGCAATTCAAGCATTACTCGTGATCCTGGCAGTGCTGCTGGTGCTGCTGTTTCTCGGCGTGCCTATCTCGTACGCCATTGCAGTCTCTTCTCTGACTGCCATCCTTTCTTCCATCGACCTGAACGTGGCTGTGCTGACGGCTGCTCAGCGCACCTTTGTGGGCATGAGCAAGTTCAGCCTGACCGCTATCCCGTTCTTCATTCTGGCGGGCAACATCATGAATCAGGGCGGCATCGCCAAGCGTCTGGTGGATTTCGTCATGGCCATTCTGGGCAAGCTGCCCGGCGCACTGCTGGTGACCAACATCGGCACCAACGCCCTGTTCGGCGCCATTTCCGGCTCCGCCTCCGCCGCGGCTGCCGCCGTCGGCTCCATGATCCGCGACGGTGCCGAGGAGCAGGGCTACGACCCTGCCGTTACTGCTGCCACCAACGCCGCCTCTTCCTGCTCCGGCCTGCTGATTCCGCCGTCCAACGCCCTGATCACCTACTCTTTGGCGTCCGGCGGTACCTCTGTGGCTGCGCTGTTCATGGCCGGTTACATCCCCGGCATCATCTGGGCACTGTGCTGCTGCGTGGTGGGCGTGCTGCTGGCTGTCAAGCTGGGCTATAAAGGTACTCCCGGCAAGTTCGACTGGAAAAATCTCGGCGTATGCACCCTGCGCGCCCTGCCTTCTTTGTCCCTGATCATCGTGGTCATCGGCGGCATCATCGGCGGCGTGTTCTCTGCCACCGAGGGCTCTGCCATCGCGGTCGTCTACGCGCTGGTGCTGGCTTTCTGCTACCGTTCCATCAACCTGAAGAGCCTGTGGAAGATCATCGTGGACTCTGCCAAGATGTCCGGCATGGTGGTGTTTCTGGTGGGCGTTTCCAACATTCTGGGCTGGGTCATGGCCTTCCTGCAGATCCCGGATGCTGTGGCGGCTGCCCTGCTCAGTCTGACCAGCAACAAGTACGTGATCCTGCTTATCATGAACGTGATCCTGCTGGTGTCCGGCACCTTCATGGACGTGACCCCGGCCATCCTTATCTTCACCCCGCTGTTCCTGCCCATCTGCCAGAGCTTTGGCATGAGCACGGTACAGTTCGGTCTGATCCTCGTGTATAACCTGTGCATCGGCAACATTACTCCGCCCGTGGGCAATGCACTGTTCGTGGGCATCAAGGTGGGCCGCACCTCGCTTGCCAAGGTCATGCCGTACATGCTCATGTACTATGTGGCCATCATCGGCGGTCTGCTGCTGGTTACCTTTATCCCGGCAGTGTCTACCGCACTGCCTCAGGCAATGGGCCTGATGTAATTGAGACATCTCCTTTTTCTTCTCCTAAAAGGCGGTACCTGCTTTGCGGCAGGCACCGCCTTTTCCTGTTGCACAACCCTGTGCCGCTGCGGTATACTATCAGCAAAAGGGGAGTGAGACAAGATGCGCAGACGGACTTTTCTGGCCGGGCTGGGCCTTGCTGCGCTGCAGCTGGCAGGCTGTGCCGCGCAGCCGCAGACCGTGCCGGACTTTGTGCTGACCTATGCCGACAACCAGCCTGCCGGGTATCCCACCACGCAGGGTGCGCAGTATTTTGCAGACCTTGTGCAGCAGCAGACCGGGGGCAGGGTGGTCGTTCAGGTCAAGGCGAACGGCGAGTACGGCTCAGAGCAGCAGGTGTGGGAGCAGCTTGCCATTGGCGGCGTGGATTTTGCGCGTGTGTCACTGTCGGTGGCCGCCGATGATCTGCCCCGGCTCAATGTGCTGCTGCTGCCGTACCTCTATCGGGATGCCGACCATATGTGGCGTGTGCTGGATGGCAGCATCGGGGAGGCGCTTTTGCAGGATTTTACCGCGCAGGGCATGGTGGGCCTGAGCTGGTATGACGCAGGTGCACGCTCCTTCTATGCCCGTCAGCCGGTGCGCAGCCTGAGCGACCTGCAGGGCAAGACCGTCCGTGTACAGGACTCCCAGATCGTGATCGATATGATCCGCCTGCTGGGTGCAGTGCCAGAAACTTCGGCCTACAGTGACGTCTACTCGGCCTTTGAGACCGGACAGATCGATGCTGCTGAGAACAACTGGCCAGCCTACTATTCCATGGAGCACTACAAGGTGGCGCGGTACTACATGGCCGATGAACACAGCCGCGTGCCGGAGATGCAGCTTGCTTCCGGCCGCACATGGAATGCACTGCCGAAGGAATACCGGCAGATCCTGCAGGAATGCGCCCGGGCATCGGCACAGTATGAGCGCCAGCTCTGGGCACAGGAGGAAACAACGGCCCGCGAAGCGGCATTGGCGGGCGGGTGCCGGGAACTGCCGCTGCCCGAAGAAGAAATGCAGAACTTCCGGCAGCTGGTGCAGCCGCTGTACCAGAAATACTGTGCCGACTATCTGCCGCTGGTAGAAGAGATACAGCGGAATTGAGGCCGCTAAAGAATGATTCAAAAAGACTCTCTTAATATTTCCTAAGAAATCTTTCGTGGAAAACGCGGCAGCAGGCTGGTATACTGAAAGAAATGAATGAAAACTGGGAGGAAAAGAGAATGGCAGGACAGACGATTCTGATCGTGGAGGACGACCCGGACATCCGGGACGGTGTACGCATCCTGCTGTCAGGGGAAGGCTATCATATTCTGGAAGCGGAAAACGGCCTGCGGGCATTGGAACTGTTCAACCCGGAGGTGGATCTTGTCATTCTGGATATCATGATGCCGGGCATGAGCGGCCTGCGCGTGTGTGAGGAGCTGCGCAAGAGCTCAACGGTGCCCATCCTGTTCCTCACCGCAAAATCGCAGGAATCCGATAAGCTGTTGGGCCTGACTGCGGGCGGCGACGACTATCTGGCAAAACCCTTCTCCTTTACGGAGCTCAGTGCCCGGGTCAAGGCACTGCTGCGCCGGTACTGCGTCTATCTGGGCAAGGAGCAGGCACCGCAGAAGCCGCGCAACACCACGCTGGAAGCGCACGGCGTGCGGCTTGCGCTGGATTGCAACCGGGTATGGGTGGATGAGCGGGAGGTGGACCTGACCGAGACCGAATACAAGATCCTGCGGCTGCTGATGCAGAACCCGCAGCGCATCTATTCCATCCAGGTCATCTACGAAACGGTGTGGAACGAGCCTTATTATTATGTCTCCAACGGCACGGTGATGGTGCACATCCGCAATCTGCGCATGAAGGTGGAGGATGATCCGCAAAAACCCGCCCGTATCTGTACCGTGTGGGGCAAAGGCTACCGCTTTGCTGCCGGAGAGGAAGGCCGCTTATGAAAGAGCATCACGGCCTTGCAAAGCAGTTCATACGCATCATTGCACTGGCGGCGCTGGAAAGCGTGCTGCTGCTGACAGTATCGCAGGTGGTGCTTGCCAAAGGGCTGCGCTTCTGGTTCAGCCGCACGGAGGTACAGCAGCACGCCACCCAGAAACAGGTGCAGGAGCTGCAAAGCTATGTGACCGAACATCATCTTGCCAGCACCGATGTAAAGGAATTGACAGACTGGAGCCATAAGCGGCGCTATACCCTGCTGGAACTCTACCGGGGCCAAACGATGATCTACTCTTCGTTTGCACCCAAAGACGGGATGATCTCGTTTCTGCCGCAGAACGGCACATCGGATCAGAACCCGGGTGTTCTGGTGGATAAGACCGGCGTTTACGACTGGCTGCCCTGCTACACGCTCACCTTTGCAGACGGCGAGGTGAGCGCGATGCTCTATTACAACGGCTTCAATACCTATTACGGCATCGGGTGCGAAATCTTGCTTTCCCTGTGCATCTTATGGTGGTTTCCGAGCCTTTTCCTGCTGCACTGCCGCAGGATCGTGCGCTACGTCGTGCAGCTCAGCGAGGAGATCCAGGCCATGGAGGGCGGCGATCTGGATCACCCCATTACCATCCGCGGCAGCGATGAGATCACCACGCTGGCGTCCTGTCTGGACTCCATGCGGGTGACCTTGCGCCAGCAGCAGGAAGAGGAGGCACAGGCATCGGCCAAGGTGAAGAACCTCATCACCGAAATGTCTCACGACCTGCGCACGCCGCTGACCACCCTGCTGCTGTATACCGAGATCCTGCGCTGCCGCAAGTACGAAACGCCGGAACAGGCCGACAATTACCTGAACAAGATCGACGCGAAGGCCCGGCAGATCAAGCAGCTTTCGGATAATCTGTTCGAGTATGCGCTGGTCACCCGGGATACCGTGGCCGTGCTGGACCCGCCCGCACATTTTTCAGCCGTGTTTGAAGAGCCGCTCACGGAAATGGTGGAAACGCTGCAGCAGCGCGGCTTTGCCTGCGCGCTGGAACTGGGCGATGAGGACGTGCTGCTCTCGGTCAGCGGGCAGTATGTGCGCCGCATTCTGGATAACATCACCTCCAATCTGCTCAAGTATGCAGATCCGGACAGGGATATTGTCGTGCGCTTCGTGCAGGAGGAAAGCAGAGCGGGGCTTTGTTTTGAGAACTGCGTGCTGCCGGTGCCTGCTTCCTCAGAGAGCACCAAGGTGGGCCTGCCCAGCATCGAAACCATGATGGAAAAAATGCAGGGTGTCTGCCGCATTGAACAGCCGGAGGGCGTTTTCCGCATGACGCTGCTGTTCAAAACAGCAAAAGAGTAACTTTAGAACTGCTGCATGAGAGTGCGGCAGTTTTTTGTTGTCAGCTGCTGTACCTTCTCAGCTTTGGCGGTGCGGAAAAGGATGTGGCTTTGCAGGGGCTTTCCCCATGGAAAAGCTGACGCCGTGTTTTTTCATCTTAACCACTCTTAAGAAATTCCTGCCCCTTTTCCTAAGAATCATCCTGTATACTTCCAGATATTGGCGGGGGAGTACCACCGCTGTACACAATACAGGAGGGGCGATACAATGCTGCGAAAGAAAAACAGCGAGCCGGCGCAGCTGCCGGAGGCCCGGCAGGAGCTGCTGGAATTTGAAAGCCCGGCGGTGCAGCCGGGCAAAAAAGACCCGAAACAGTTTTTGAAGCACAACTGGAAAAAGATCACGGCGGTGGTGTGCGTGACGGCGGTGGCCGCTGCGGTGCTGCTGCCCAAAACCAGCAAAAAGGACGTGCAGGCCAGCACCCAGTATGTGGAAGCAGCGCTGGAACGGCGCGATATTACCAACACCTTCAGCGGTTCCGGAACCATTTCCGCAGCCAATACCTATACGGTCAAGTCGCTGGTGAAGGGTACCGTGCTCACCGCCGATTTCGAGGTGGGTGATACCATCGAAAAGGGAACGGTGCTGTATACCATCGACAGCTCAGACGTTGCCACCAGCGTGGAAAAGGCCCAGCTCGCTCTGGAGCAGGCGCAGCGCAGCTACGACGATGCCGCCGATGCCCAGTACATCCGCAGTGTCATTGGCGGCACGGTGGCTTCCATCAAGGTCAAGACCGGTGACTACGTGACCGCCGGGCAGGAGATCGCCACCGTGCGGGATGATTCCAGCCTGCTGCTCACGCTGGAATTCCCGGCGGCAGATGCTTCCAATTTTGCCGTGGATCAGGCTGCACAGGTCGTCCTAAACGGTACCTTTGAGACCCTTTCCGGCACGGTGCAGGCTGTGGCCGGTACCGACACCATCAGCAGCGGCAATCTGCTGGTGCGCACCGTGACCATTGCGGTGCCGAACAACGGCAGCCTGACCACCGCACAGGCAGCATCGGCCTCCATCAATGGCGTCAGTGCGCTGGCCTCGGCCCGGTTCGATTACCAGCATCAGCAGACCGTCACAGCCACCGCCAGCGGCACCGTGTCCGCTGTCTGTGTCAAAGAGGGCGCTGCCGTTGCGGCGAACACGGCCATTGTGCAGCTTTCCGGCACCGAGCTGAGCAGGCAGGTGCAGTCCGCTGCCGACAGTCTGCTGAACGCACAGCTTTCCATGAGCGACACCGAAAAGCAGATGGAAAACTATACCATCACCTCGCCCATCAGCGGCACCGTGATCCAGAAGAATGTCAAGGCCGGTGACACTGTGGGCACCGACACGGCTTCCAGCGAGACGCTGTGCACCATCTACGACCTGAGCTATCTGGAAATGACCCTGAATGTGGACGAGCTGGAGATCCTCTCCATCAAGGAGGGTCAGACCGTCACCATCACGGCAGACGCCATCTCGGACCGCACCTTTACCGGTGTGGTGACCAGCGTTTCCGCTGCAGGCACCACCACCGGCGGCACCACGACCTACCCGGTAACCATCCGCATTGATGACACCGGTGACCTGCTGCCCGGCATGAATGCCACGGCCGAGATCGAGGTGAGCAGTGCCGAGAACGCCCTCACCATTCCCAATGGCGCGGTGGTGCGCGGCAATTATGTGCTTGTCACCAAGGACTCGCCCAGTGCCGTCAACGCCGTGCAGGATATGACTGCGCCGGACGGCTATGTGTACGTAAAGATCACCACCGGCACCAGCGACAACGATTCGATCGAAGTGACCGGCGGCCTGCAGGAGGGCGACACCATCGCCTACGATGCCGACGCCGCTGAAAAGCAGAACGCCAGCGACAGCATGGAATTCATGGTGGGCCCGGGCGGCACCATCGCCTACGATGCCGACGCTGCTGAAAAACAGAACGCCAGCGACAGCGGCGGGCACGGCGGAGGGAACGGAGGCCCCGGCGGCGGAGGCCCGGGAGGTGGCTTCTGATGAGTGCCCTCATTGAATTTGATCATGTGTGCAAGTATTACCAGATGGGCGATACCCTTGTAAAGGCTGCAGATCACCTGTCTCTTATACACATCTCCGAGCCCACGAGACCGTACTAGATCTCGT
>ERZ1027032.404-NODE-404-length-15842-cov-7.894787_pt1 | contig 15842 bp, 15 predicted proteins | sample MGYA00519445_ERZ1027032 | MGnify/ENA primary metagenome ERZ1027032 (study PRJEB26926, sample SAMN06164888) | human gut metagenome | biome: ENVO:00009003; feature: ENVO:2100002; material: ENVO:00002003 | host: Homo sapiens | place: USA | collected 2012 ... | reverse complement strand
CTATGGTACGCATTGCATTCGGGAAACAGCGTCTGGCTATAAGTCGCATGGAATTTGACATATCCATTGTTATTTCCTTGACCATCAGCCTCTTGTTCTCGTCAATGCGCATAAGTGCCTCTATGACGGCATCTGCTGCCACACCTTTTACCATCGCAATGATAGTGCCTTTGCCTCCACGTGAGGATCTGTTGCTAACTATCGTGTACAGTTCACCGTTGCTTGGAGCCGTTTCGTCAATGCAGATGCTTTCACCTATGTTTTCGGGAAAGACAAGCCAGTCTTCTGCATGCGAGAGTTCGGACCACTCGCGATAGCCGCTGAGCACTTCCTTGTATTGCTTTTCAAACGTATCCCCATTTATGTGATAATAGTGGTCAAGCGAACGGGAGGTCGTAGGAATCGTCTCCATACACTCCTTTTAAAAAAGCCGCAAACTCCTTGGAGTAGCGGGTTCCTTCAGCCTTCAGCTCATAAGAGTCGGAGAAGTATCGGTTCTTCTGCTTGTCGTACCATTTGCGTCTTCTGACGATTAGATCAACACCTTTGTCGCGGATTGGGAAGTCACGTATGGTTATGGCTTCACAGAACCCTTTGGATTCAATCTCTGGGTCCTCTTTATATTCAGCCTTAACCGATTCGTCAAGATAGATGCGAATAAGGGATGCCTCTTCTTCTACACGTACTACTTCAAAATTTGTAAGTATCTCTGATGGTAGGATTAACTGTGCCAATGCTAATAGTCCTTGATTATTCATGGCACAAAGGTATAAATTTTCTGTAGAATCAAAAAGTTTCCCCCTAGATATATCGGGTGAGCCAAAAATTTACCGAAGTATTGTTCTATTTTGTTTCAAACATGTATTACAAATGAAATTAGTGAAATAATTTATTATCCATCACTATTTATGCACTCTTCTATCAAGCCTAAAAGTCAATCAACTATAACAGAAATCACTCATATCTTTCCCACCATGCCAATAAACTATCCCACGAAAATTCACAATAAAAGCAGAAAACATTTACCTTTGTCATCAATCATCATTTCTAAACACTTAATTCACAAACTATGAAAATGAAACTAGAATGTCTGGCATTGTTTGCCGCATTATGTCTTCCTCTATGCGCACAACACGTGTATGACATGTCTCATTTCGGTATTCAACCGGGAAAGAAAAGCAACATGTCGGCCCGAATGGGAAAGGTACTTGCAAAAATTAAACAAGAAGTAAAAGAAGGCGAAGCAGTAACCTTACGCTTTCAAAACGGGACCTATCATTTCTATCCTGAAGGAGCTGCAGAACGCACTTACTACATTTCCAACCACGACCAGAATAATCCTAAAAAAGTAGGTCTGGCACTGGAGGATATGAAATCGCTGACAATAGAAGGAAACGGAGCAGAGTTTATCTTCCATGGACAAATGATTCCGATATCTCTGCTTAGAAGTACAGACTGTACCTTGCAAAATTTCAGCATTGATTTTGCTAACCCACACATAGCTCAAGTGGAAATTATAAAAAATGAAGGAGAAAAAGGAATTACCTTTCAACCTGCTCCATGGGTAGAATACCACCTGACAAAAGACTCTGTTTTCGAAACAAAGGGAGAAGGTTGGAAACTTCGCCCGATGTCGGGTATAGCTTTTGAAAAGGCCAGCCGACATATTGTATACAACACCAGCGACATCAGCTGCCCGACCAAAGGTTGTTCTCTAGTAGGAAAGAATTTGATACATGCCCCTAAATGGAAAGACAAACGACTTCCGGCAGGGACTATTGTCGCCATGCGCTCATGGGACCGTCCGACTCCCGGTATCTTCTTGTCACATAATACCCGGACCACAATAAAGAATGTCAAGGTACACTATGCACAAGGCATGGGACTGTTAGCCCAGCTATGTGATGACATCACGATGGATGGTTTTGGTGTATGTTTGAAAGGAGAAAACGACTCCCGCTATTTCACTACTCAGGCCGATGCAACCCATTTTTCTCAGTGTAAAGGAAAAATCACCTCTGTCAACGGATTGTATGAAGGTATGATGGACGATGCCATCAATGTACACGGAACCTACTTGAAAGTACTCCAACAAATTGACACTCATACTCTCAAAGCCCGCTATATGCACGACCAAGCTTGGGGATTTGACTGGGGATTCCCAGGCGACAGCGTACAGTTCATCCGTTCAAGAACCATGGAACTGCTAGATGGAAAGAATTGTATAGAACGCATTACAGCCTCAGACAAACCGACAGCAGACGGTGCCCGTGAGTTTATCATCCGTTTCACTCAGCCACTTCCTGGAACTTTAGCCGAACAGACTGATTTCGGGATTGAAAACCTGACATGGACACCAGAGGTTTATTTTGCCGGTAATACCATCCGCAACAACCGCGCCAGAGGTTCTCTGTTCAGTACACCTAAAAAAACAATCGTAGAAAATAACCTGTTTGACCATACTTCAGGAACAGCGATTTTGTTGTGTGGTGACTGCAACGGCTGGTATGAAACCGGTGCCTGCCGGGAGGTAATCATCCGTCACAACCGGTTCATCAATGCACTGACCAATATGTTCCAATTTACCAACGCCGTAATTTCCATTTATCCGGAAATCCCCGATTTGGAGCATCAGGTAAAATATTTCCACGGAGGGAAACCAGGTGCCATCCAGATTACAGACAATGAATTTGACACATTCGATGCACCTATTCTATACGCCAAGTCTGTAGACGGACTAATCTTTAAACAAAACAAGATTACAACAAATAACGCCTACCTACCTTTTCACTGGAACCAAAACCGATTCTTACTGGAGAAAGTAAACCGAGTAGAAATCACTGAGTGACATTGCTTCAAGGACTACTCAAAGCCCTTTGCACTCAACTTATACCATACAAATAAAGCTGTTCAAAATAAGATTTGAACAGCTTTATTTGTATGGTGATATCCACTTATTTTCAAGCTTTCTTTTCCTTCACATCCCGATGAGCCTCTACCACATTCACTGCATAATCGCCTAACTTCTCACATTCGGCGATAATGTCCATGTAATGTACACCCATCTGATAATCATATTTCTTTTCGTTGACATCAATCACATTCTGAATCTTCAACTGGTTACGATAGTTATTGATTTCCGTTTCAATATTAAACGACTTGTTGACATCCACCTGCTGATGCACATCTTTCACCAGCGCAATCATCTGTGTCAGAGCATCGTCTGTCAGCTGGAACATTTGTGCGATGTGTTCATATTGTGCACTCGTAAAGTCCTCATTTCCACGACGCTTCCGGTTGATGGTACGAGCCAAGTTATAGCAGCTGTCACCAATACTTTCTATCTCTGTAACTTCGCGGAGCATACCTCGAATTTGTACCTTACTTTCAGAGCTTAGTCTACCTTCCGATACCAATGTCAGGTAATTGGCAATCTCCACTTCCATGTTGTCACTGATATTCTCGTACTTCTCAATACGGCTGAACAACTTGTTGAAATCATTTTCATTCTCCGTATGCAACAGGTCACGTACCATGCGGAACATACGCTGTATACGCTCAGCAAACAGATTGATTTCTTTCCGTGCCTGAAGGATGGACAATTCGGCCGTAGAAAGCATACCGCCCGTAATGAACTGCAAACGGTATTCTTCTTCCTGCTCCTTCTGAGGAATAATCTTGCAAACCGTTTTCTCGATAAAATGTACAAACCATATCAGAAGCAGCACATTGCACACATTGAAGCAAGTATGGAAAGCTGACAATTTGAAAGATACAGCTACTCCGTCTGCCTCGCTCACGTTCATAAAGTCAGAAATAATCCAGTCTACCATCGACAAGAAAGGCTTAAATAAAATCAGTACCCAAAGCACACCGAAGACATTAAACATAAGATGCGCTAAAGCTGCACGGCGTGCCTGCGTATTAGCAGTCAACGCAGCCAGGTTAGCCGTAATGGTAGTTCCGATATTCTCACCTAATACCAAAGCGGCTCCCAGTTCAAAACTAATCCATCCGTTGGCACACATAATCAACGTAATGGCCATGGTAGCCGCCGAAGCCTGCACAATCATGGTCAGCAGCGTACCAATCAATACGAACAGCAGAACAGAGAAAAAGCCCATGTCCGTATAATTCTGGACAAAGGCCAGCATATCAGGATTATGACTCAAATCGGGTGCATTGCTTTTCAGCAAATTTAATCCCATGAACAGAAAAGCAAACCCGAAGATGAACTCACCGACAGATTTACGTGAACTTTTTTGAGAGAAAAGCAGTGGAATACCAATCGCCAGAAGCGGCAGAGAAAATGCAGATATATCTACTTTAAAACCGAGAGCTGAAATAATCCACGCCGTCACCGTGGTTCCGATATTCGCTCCCATAATCACCCCGATAGACTGAGAAAGTGTCAGCAAGCCGGCGTTTACAAAGCTGACCACCATTACGGTTGTAGCCGAAGAGGACTGAATCAGAGCAGTAATCAACATACCTGTCAGCACTCCCGTCACACGGTTTGTGGTCATTGCGGTTAAAATACTACGAAGGCGGTCGCCCGCAAACTTCTGAAGTCCCTCACTCATGATTTTCATTCCATAAAGGAACAGCGCCAGTGATCCAAGAAGCGCTAAAAAATCATAAAAAGAATATTCCATTTGTAATTAGTTAAGTTGGAAAGAGGCTTTTAATTGTTTAATGAGTAAATTAACTGCCTATTCACAAGGTTAGTAACACATATTACATTTATGCTACAAATATATTGCAAAAATAATAATTCGACAAGAGAATTCCCGGAGGGAAGCTCACTTTTGGATATTTATAACGGTTTTAATCTGGCCATGCCCTACGGTCCGGTCAGCGCCAAAGTCAACAATAAGGTAGAGAGTCTCGACTTCCGGGTATACTACAATAAAGATATTGAATTTCTTGACATTACCAGTTCTTCCGGCATGCGCACTTATGTCCGTTCGCTCTTTTTCATCCTGGTCAAAGCGGTAGAAGAACTCTATCCGCAAGGCAGTATTTCACTGGAACATCCCATCTCAAAGGGATATTTCTGCAAACTGCATATCGACCGTACCATCGGACTGGATGACGTGCAGCGCATCAAACAGAAAATGCAGGAAATCATCGCGGCCGATATTCCCTACACACGCACTGAAAGTCACACGGAAGAAGTGGTTCGTCTGTTCGAAAAACGAGGGATGATGGATAAGGCACGACTGTTGGACACTTACGGTCAGCTTTATTCTTACTACTACCAATTGGGCGACACGGTGGACTGTTATTATAGCAGCCTGGTACCCAGTACAGGATACATCCGCCTGTTCGACATTGTAAAATACTACGACGGACTGTTGCTGCGTATCCCCAGCCGTGAAAACCCGACCAAACTGGAAGAGGTGGTGAAGCAGGAAAAAATGCTGGAAGTGTTCCAGGAATATCACCGCTGGAACCAGATTTTGGGCATCAGTACGGTGGGCGATTTGAATGTGGCCTGCAACCACGGACATGCTACCGACCTGATTAACGTATCGGAAGCCTTGCAGGAAAAGAAAATTGCCCAGATAGCCGATGAAATTACCCACCGCAACCAAGACGGGAAACGGGTAAAACTCGTACTTATATCCGGTCCGTCCTCTTCCGGAAAAACCACTTTCAGCAAGCGACTGAGTATCCAGCTCATGACCAACGGCCTGAAGCCCTACCCCATTTCACTGGATGACTATTTCGTCAACCGGAACGATACCCCGCTGGACGAGAACGGCAAACACGACTTCGAATCCTTGTATGCCGTAGACCTCCCCTTCTTCGAAGAACAGTTGACTACCTTGCTCAATGGAGGAGAGGTGGAACTGCCACGCTATAACTTTACCACCGGAAAAAGAGAAATGAGCGGTAAGAAACTCCGGATAGATGAACACATGATACTGATTATTGAAGGTATCCATGCACTGAATCCGGCTCTGACCCCGCACATTCCCAATGAGAACAAATACAAAGTGTATGTGTCGGCACTGACCACCATCCTGCTGGACAACCACAACTACATCCCGACAACCGACAACCGTCTGTTGCGACGCATCATCCGCGATTACAAATACCGCAGCTACTCGGCCGAGGAAACCATCGCACGCTGGCCAAGTGTCCGTGCCGGAGAAGAAAAATGGATTTTCCCCTATCAGGAAAATGCCGATGCTATGTTCAACTCGGCCCTGCTGTTCGAACTGGCTGTATTAAAAGACTACGTGGAACCCGTTTTGCGCAAGGTGCCCAACCGTTGTCCGGAATACTCCGAAGCACACCGTCTGCTCCGCTTCCTGAATTATTTTGTTTCCGTACAAGATAAGGAATTGCCCCCTACTTCCCTGCTACGAGAGTTCTTAGGCGGCAGCAGTTTCCAATATTAAAAATTTTGCCTTTTTCTTTGAAGTTCATTTTAATTATTATTTTTGCACGCTGTTAACTCAAGACAACAATAAAAATGGTACAAGGTTCACGTCAGGTACAGACACAGGCACAACAACAAGTACAGACCCTGTCTCCTCAACAGATACTGGCTGTCAAGTTGCTGGAACTTCCGACTCTGGAGTTGGAAGAACGGATTCACGCTGAATTGCTGGATAATCCGGCACTCGAAGAAGGAAAAGAAACTTCCGACGCTTCCGATGCCCTCAATGATGAGTACAATACGACTGACCAAGACGGAGAACCTAATACCGATTCAGGTGAAGACATCGAACTGGGCGATTACCGCACGGAAGACGATATTCCGGATTACAAATTACAGGAAAACAACCGCTCCAAAGAAGACCGGGCGGAAGACATTCCTTTTTCGGACAACGTATCTTTCTACGAAACGCTGAAAGAACAGCTCGACATGCAACACCTCACTCCGGAACAGAAGCAATTAGGTGAATACCTTATCGGCTCACTTGATGACGACGGACTGCTGCGTAAATCCACAGAAACGATTCTTGATGAACTGGCTATTTATCAGGGAGTCTACACTTCCGCTGAAGAGCTGGAGCATGTGCTCTCAGTGATTCAGGACTTTGACCCTGCCGGCATCGGTGCCAGAAGTCTGCAAGAGTGTCTGCTCATCCAGATTCGCCGGAAAGAAGATTCTCCGCTCAAGCAGATTGAGCTAGACATCATCGGAAAGTGCTGTGAGGACTTCACCCGCAAAAATAAAGACAAGATTATTCAGAAACTGAATATTACAGAAGAACAATATAATGCAGCTGCCGCCGAACTGACCAAGCTAAATCCGCGTCCGGGAAGTTCCATGGGAGAAGCCATCGGGAAAAACCTGCAACAGATTATCCCTGATTTTCTGGTAGAGACGGAAGACGACGGCACGATTAACCTCAGCCTCAACAACCGGAACGTGCCGGAACTGCGGCTGAGCCGGGAATTTACCGAACTGCTGGACGAACACACCCGCAACAAGCAGAACCAGAGCAAAGAATCAAAAGATGCCCTGATGTTCCTCAAGCAGAAGGTAGATGCGGCACAAGGATTCATCAATGCCGTGAAACAACGCCAGCAAACGCTGCTCAGCACCATGCAGGCCATCATCGACTTGCAACGCCCGTTCTTCGAAGAAGGGGACGAATCTCTGCTTCGTCCGATGATTCTGAAAGATGTGGCTGAACGTACAAAGCTGGACATCTCCACTATTTCCCGTGTGAGCAACAGCAAATATGTACAAACCAACTACGGCATTTACCCGTTGAAATTCTTCTTCAGCGATGGCTACACGACTGAAAACGGTGAAGAACTGTCCGTCCGTGAAATCAAGCGCATCCTGAAAGAATGCGTGGCCAGTGAGAACAAGGAAAAGCCTTACACTGACGATGAGCTGGCCGATATGCTGAAGGAAAAAGGATACCCCATTGCCCGCCGCACTGTGGCCAAGTACCGCCAGCAGTTGAATATCCCCGTAGCAAGATTAAGAAGATAACATATTGATATGGAAGAAACCAGTATCCCCGATGAACTGACTTATCATGAACCCGCTCCCCGCCATGCTGGGGAACCCCGCGATGCCCTGTTTATGACTGCCCGCATCGTATCGCTCATCTTTACGCCGTTCATGGTTCCGTTTGTGGCATTCTGCCTGCTTTTTTTCTTTACTTATCTGAACATCATGCCCCTGCAGTACAAACTGACGGTCTTAGGGCTGGTGTATTGCTTCACCATCCTGCTACCGATGCTGGGCATCTATCTGTTTCAGAAAATCAACGGCTGGACACTCCACGAACTGGGACACCGCGAAAAGCGTTTTATCCCTTACGGAATGACCATACTGAGCTACATGGCCTGCCTGCTGACGATGTATCGCATACACCTGCCACGCTATATGAGCGGCATCATCGTAGCCACCCTGATTTGCATGGTCATCTGCACAGCCATCAATACACGCTGGAAAATCAGCACCCACATGGCCAGCAGCGGCATGATGGTGGGCGGATTGCTGTCCTACAGCTTCATCTTTCAGTTCAATCCGGTGGAATGGCTCTGCTTCTTCATCCTGCTTGCCGGCATGTTAGGTTCAGCCCGTATCATCGTCAAGCAACATACTTTAAATGAAGTGACAGGCGGGTTTTTCGTCGGTTTATTTTGTGGTATCACGGGAATTTTGTTTATTTGAAAACTGATTATCTTAAACTTTAAATTTATTCAATATGGAATTCCCGACTAACATTAAGTACACCAACGAACACGAATGGATTCGTTTGGAAGGCGACACTGCCTATGTAGGTATCACAGACTATGCACAGCAACAGCTGGGCGACATTGTTTTCATCGACGTAACCACAGAAGGTGAAACGCTGGATAAAGGCGAAGTATTCGGTACCATCGAGGTAGTGAAAACAGTTTCAGACCTGTTCCTCCCCATCGGAGGCGAGATTCTGGAAGTCAACCCGCAACTGGAAGAACATCCGGAACTGGTAAACCAGGATCCTTACGGCGAAGGCTGGATTATCAAGCTGAAACCTACAGATGCCAACGAACTGGACGATCTGCTGGACGCTGCAGGCTACAAAGAGATTATTAACGAATAACTAAAATAAAAACAACGAATGAAACCAATTGTAAGTATCATTATGGGCAGTACTTCTGACCTTCCAGTAATGGAAAAGGCCGCCAAGCTGCTCGATGAAATGCAAGTCCCGTTTGAAATGAATGCCCTGTCGGCTCACCGCACTCCTGCTGAAGTAGAGAAGTTTGCGAAAGAAGCTGCCGGACGTGGCATCAAGGTAATCATCGCGGCTGCCGGAATGGCTGCTGCACTGCCGGGAGTAATTGCAGCCAACACCACCCTTCCGGTTATTGGAGTGCCTGTAAAAGGTTCTGTACTCGATGGTGTAGACGCACTCTACTCTATCATCCAGATGCCTCCCGGAATACCTGTGGCTACAGTAGCCATCAACGGTGCCATGAATGCTGCGATCCTGGCCGTACAGATGCTGGCCCTGAGCGATGCAGAACTGGCTCAAAAGTTTGCAGCTTACAAGGAAGGTTTGAAAAACAAAATTGTAAAAGCCAACGAAGAGTTGAAAGAAGTCAAATACGCTTATAAGACAAACTAACTGAATGAATTACTTCAACTATTCTCGCCGACAGGCGAACGAGGTATATGTAGGCGCCACTCCTATGGGTGGCGCTTATCCTATCCGTATACAGAGTATGACGAATACCGTCACCATGGACACTGAAGCTTGTGTGGAACAGGCCAAGCGTATCATTGAGGCGGGAGGAGAATACGTACGTCTCACCACACAAGGAGTACGTGAAGCAGAGAACCTGCAGCATATCAATGCATCTCTGCGTGCCCAGGGATACCAGACTCCTTTAGTGGCCGATGTACATTTCAACCCGAAAGTAGCCGAGGTAGCGGCCTTGTACGCTGAGAAGGTACGTATCAACCCGGGCAACTATGTAGATGCTGCCCGCACCTTCAAGCAACTGGAGTATACGGATGAAGAGTATGCAAAAGAAATCCAGAAGATACGCGACCGCTTCATCCCCTTCCTGAACATCTGTAAGGAAAACCACACGGCCATCCGCATCGGAGTGAACCACGGTTCGCTGTCCGACCGCATCATGTCGCGCTACGGAGATACCCCGGAAGGCATGGTAGAATCGTGCATGGAGTTCCTGCGCATCTGTGTGGAACAGAATTTCATGAACGTGGTCATCTCTATCAAGGCTTCCAATACGGTCATCATGGTACGCACCGTCCGCCTGCTGGTAGAACAGATGGAAAAAGAAAATATGGCCTTCCCGCTCCACTTAGGAGTGACAGAAGCCGGCGACGGAGAAGACGGTCGTATCAAATCAGCCTTGGGTATCGGTGCCCTGCTATGCGACGGACTGGGTGACACCATCCGCGTATCGCTGAGTGAAGCGCCCGAAGCCGAAATTCCCGTAGCCCGCAAACTGGTAGATTATGTATTGAAACGCGAAGGACATCCCTACATTCCAGCAACCGAAGCTCCGGAATTCAACTACACGCACCCCAGCCGAAGAGAAACCGTAGCCGTAGGTAACATCGGAGGCGACCAGCTTCCGGTAGTCATCTCAGCCCGTCTGAACAACGACCTGGAAGTAAGCGAACAGTTCAAGCCCGACTACCTGTACTGCGGCCAACGCTTGCCCGAAAACTGCAGAACGGACATCGGTTACATTGTGGATGCCTGTGCCTGGGACGGCAGCGAACACACCTATCCGGCTTTCAACTACCAGCAGTTGATTGAACTTCATCACCATCCGGCAAAAATGAAATTCCTCTTTACTTCTTATTTAGGACTGAATGAAGAGGTAATGGCTTGCCTGCGTCTGCATCCGGAAGTGGTCATCGTAGCTCAAAGCAACCACTACAACCGCTTAGGTGAGTTCCGTGCATTGGCACACCAGCTGATGAACCAGGGACTGAAAAACCCATTGGTATTCTTCCAGCTGTATCAGGAAACCGAAACAGAGGACTTGCAAATCAAGTCGGCTGCCGACATGGGTGCCCTGATTATCGACGGGCTGTGCGACGGTATCCTGCTCTATAACCACGGCAATCAAATCAGTAACCTGAAAGTGGACGAAACCGCCTTTGGTATCCTGCAGGCAGGACGTATCCGTACTTCCAAAACCGAATACATCTCTTGTCCGGGTTGTGGACGTACATTGTACGACTTAGAATCGACCATCGCCCGCATCAAGGCTGCTACGGCTCACCTCAAGGGACTGAAAATCGGTATCATGGGCTGTATCGTCAACGGCCCGGGTGAAATGGCCGATGCCGACTATGGCTATGTAGGTGCCGGAAGAGGTAAAATCAGTCTGTACAAAAAGAAGGAATGCATTGAAAAGAACATTCCGGAAGAACAGGCTGTAGAAAAACTGATTGAGCTGATTAAGGCAAACGGAGATTATAAAGACTGATTCTCCGGCTCAGATATAAAAACCATCTGCATGAGTTTTGATTTTTTCAAGGCATGCAGACGGTTTGTTTTATGCAGAATAAGAGTAAAATATGACTTACACTACCCTCAAAGCAAGGTTGTGTAATATCTTTAGGATATTCAATCCATGTGTATACTACTTCACTTGCCGCCATTTAACTTTTTTCTGTTAGTGATTTGCTCTTCCTTAAAGACATCATACACCAGCAGTGGACTCTGATAATATAGTCCACTGTTCATATCGATTAGCTTAGAATAGGTTTCCGAATTATAAACCATATCCAGAGCCTCTTTCATACCAATATGGTAATCACGCATCACATACTCCGTCAGTTCGGTGGTAATGCACTCTATCATAAATTGTTCATCGTCTGTCATAGCTTCTTCAATAATTTGATTGCTCGTTCCGTTCCAAAATAATACTGGGTAGTTAGTCGTACAAACTGCAAGTTCTTCACTAAGGTAGGTAAATCGATATATTTCTTCATATATCTAAATAATTGTACCCCGACTTTATCATCAGCGATAGCCCCTATCACGATGTCGAAGTCATGTATCTTTGTCTTACTTTCCCGATTTCGGTTAGCTAAGATGAATCTTGCCCACTCTTCAGTATAGCCTTCAAATATCTTTATATTCAGTTCGTTGTCAGACAGGTGGTTCTCATCAAACTCATACACGTTTACCGTCGGTGTTCCACCTGATTGTACCACTTTCTGCTTAGCCATCTGCATAGCTTGTTCTTTATCCGCTGTCAGATAAAAGCCCTGTCCGAAATCTTTGTTAGGACGTGTCTTTGTCAGGTCTATTTCCTTTATATCCTGATTCGAGCCGTGATAGAGTATCATGCCAACTGCCCTCCCTGTCTTTTACAATAGGCTGTTAAGTCATCGACTGCATCTTCAATTGAAAACAGATGTTCTACATCATATCCTTTATCAAGAAAATCTATGCCCTTCCAGCGTTTGAGATAATTGAACGCTTGCGGTAGTGTAAGCTGATGTTTCTTAGCAAACTCCGATATGCAAATCACGGTATATTCTATTTTATCCTTAATTTTAGTTTCCATGATTATTCATTATTTTTTCCCTTTAGTAACTTATTGCATAACTCCCTTATAGCTCAAAATACATATAACCTTTGCTTTCGCCATAAATCGCTACATTTTAAGTCCTTAATATTTCTTTTCACTAATATAGTGATAAATACTAAAATTAGTACATATCGATGTACTAATTTCACCATTGGTGGAATTAAATTAGTGCACATTTAACTCTTCCTGTCAAAATTCACAGTGTATTTCCTCAGTTTTCAAGACACCGAAACGTTTCAAATCAAACGCCTTTACGTTTTCTCCAAAACGCAAGTACATTTTACTAAAAACGCAAGTACGTTTTACTTCAAATGCACTTGCGTTTGAAACAAAACGTACTTGCGTTTTCCGGGCCTTATCAAAAAGCCATTCAGAAGCCTCTCTGAGGCCTTATTTCTTCGGTTCTTCCTTCTTGACAGGTTCGTCTTTCTTTATCGGTGCCGAAAGAATCTCCCGGTAACGGACGGGATTCTGCAATACTTTGATAGCTTCTTCCAAATCAGTATCATCTTTCAGGCGTTCCATCACAGCACCACGCTGATAGAAATAGCGGGTCACGATTTCCTGTGAGATATATTCCTTAATCGGCTTGGCAAAATAGTCCAGGTCGCGGTCCAGATTATGGTTAAGTTTCTTTTCCAGCGCCTTGAATTCTTCTGCTGCCTCGGTCATGTACCCCTCAAACTCGGCTATTTCCTTCAGGCTTTTCAACATCTTCTCACTCTGGCGGTCGTAAGTGAAATTACGTGATTTCACCAGTTTCTTGAAAGCCTCATAATCGGCATCAGTCAGTTTGAAGTCGTCTACCGAAGCCAATGTAGGATGATCCCAGCAATATTGGGTAGCGTAATCAAAAATCAGGTCGTCGTTCATCAGGTAGAACACGATGTTCGGAATCTTGTCTCCCTTCACTTCGATGTCCGGACGAATACCTCCTCCGTCGCGTACCTCACGTCCGGCAGCAGTATGGAATACGGTGGTCAGACTATCGGGTGTACGGGCTACTGAACCGTCGGCATTCTTCTTGGCATAGTCGATGGCCTGAATACAACGTCCGCTGGGAATATAGTATTTGGAAGTGGTCACTTTCAGCGTGCCGTTATAAGGCAACGGACGGATGGTCTGCACCAATCCTTTTCCGAAGGTACGCGAACCGATGACTACCGCACGGTCCAAGTCCTGCAACGAACCGCTCACAATTTCAGAAGCCGAAGCTGTAGCACCGTTCACGAGTACTGCCAACGGAATCTGTGTATCGACCGGTTCATTCTGGGTTTTATAAGAACCTTGTGCCTGACGCACCTTTCCTTTTGTCACCACAATTTCCTGTCCCTTCGGTACGTAGAGATTGACAATATCTACCGCTTCCGACAAGGAACCTCCTCCGTTGTCGCGCAAGTCGATAATCAGCGACTTGGCACCTTTCTGTTTCAGTTCGATAAAAGCTTTTTTGAAATCCTTGGCAGAATTTTCCGTAAAGCTGGATAAAGCCAAATAGCCGATGCTGTCTTTCACCATGCCGTAATAGGGCACCGGATTGGTACGGATGTTCTTACGGGTGATTTTAAATTCCATCACCGTACTGTCGTTCTTGAGCGGACGCAGCACTTTCAGCACGAACGACGTACCCGGTTCTCCACGCAATGCTTCACTGACCTTGGACGAAAACTCCTGGGGTTTCATGTCGCCACGTACCATTTCCTTTCCTCCTACCGAGAGAATGATGTCGCCTGCCTTGACTCCGGCTTCGGCCGCCGGCATGCCTTCGGTAGGTTCTACCACCGCAATACGGTCTTTGGCCTCATAGTAACGGATGGCCGCACCGATACCGCCGTATTTTCCGGTAGTCATTTCCTTGAGACTGCTCACCTCTTCTTCCGGATAGTACTCCGTATAAGGGTCGGTCAGTGAAAGCATACCTTCCACTCCGGTCTGAATCATTTTTTCGGCATTCACGGTATCTACATAAAACATATCCAGTTCCTTGAAAATGGAGTTGAATATGTCCAGATTCTTTGATATCTGAAAATTACGGTCGTCTTCCTTGAAGCTGGTCATGCCCATCCCCAACATCACGATAAAGGCTCCGGCCAGCATTTTTCTTGCATTCATATATAGTCTGTTTACAAAATTGTTCTTCCTTGCAAATAAACACATTATTCCGGTTAGACTTGCAGAAGTGATTCAATATTTAACTTAATTTCGTCCCATTTCTTGGCAGGTAAGGTGGTGCCGACTTCCTGAATGACGGCTGTGGCCAGAATGGTACTGATTTGCACACATTTCTCCAGCGAATAACCGCACGTCAGGCCGTACATGAAACCGGCGGCATAGAAATCGCCTGCACCGGTGGTGTCCAGCACATTATCGACCGGACAAGAAAGCAATTGAATGACTTCTGTTCCTTTCTTCACGAGGGAACCTTCTTTTCCGGTTTTCACTACGGCAATGCTGCATTTGGACGCAATTTCTTCCAGAGCTTCATGAGGGGCTTTTCCCGTATAGGCCAGTGCTTCGCTCTCATTGGCAAACACGATGTCCACATATTTCACAATCAACTGGTCGAAGAAGTCGCGTTCGGCTTCCACCACATTGTAGCTTGCCATGTCGAGACAAACCTGAAGTCCTTCTTCCTTGGCCAGCTGTACGGCGCGCAGCATCAGGTCATGGTCTTGCAAAAGATAGCCTTCAATATAGAGATAATTATATCCGGCAAACATTTTACGCGACAAATCTTCTGCCCTCAGTGTGGCAGCCGCTCCCAAATAAGTACCGAACGTACGCTCTCCATCGGTAGAAATGAAAGTCGACGCAATGCCCGACGGCAAATCGCAAGTGGCCAGCAAGGCATTTACCCCGCGCTGACGAAGGGTATCGCCAAAGAAAGCTCCCGTCTCGTCCTGACCTACCTTGCCGATAAATCCGGGGTTGGTTCCCAATGCGGCCAGTGCACAGACCGTATTCCCGGCCGAACCACCGGTAGAGCGATGAATTTTCATCCCCGAGGTATATTTACGTATTTCAGACAAGGTGTCTTCTTGTATCAACTGCATGCTTTCTTTGGGCAAATGTAGCTTTTCCAGCAAGGAATCGTCATCAATTCTTACCAGTACATCGACCAATGCATTGCCCATTCCTATAATTTTATCCATTTTACTTCATTTTTTTTGCAAAGATATTGCATAATTCAAAATATCCTACTACCTTTGCATCGCAATTAAAGGAAAACCTTCTTCAGTAGCTCAGTCGGTTAGAGCATCTGACTGTTAATCAGAGGGTCGTTG
>ERZ1027032.403-NODE-403-length-15844-cov-10.596808_pt1 | contig 15844 bp, 9 predicted proteins | sample MGYA00519445_ERZ1027032 | MGnify/ENA primary metagenome ERZ1027032 (study PRJEB26926, sample SAMN06164888) | human gut metagenome | biome: ENVO:00009003; feature: ENVO:2100002; material: ENVO:00002003 | host: Homo sapiens | place: USA | collected 2012 ... | reverse complement strand
CGAGATCTAGTACGGTCTCGTGGGCTCGGAGATGTGTATAAGAGACAGGCATTACTGTCAAATTTATGGGTAGCTGAATAACTTGTACCTGAATCAGTAATATATCTGTAGCTGCTCATTTTCTCAGGTATACAATATATTTTAAACAAATCTGCAATCAGAAAAGCTTCTATCTGATCCCCGGGATATTTTAAATCTGTAAATCTGTTAATATATTTCTTTTTATAATCATAAAATTCATATTTTAATAGTTTTGATGAGGTATGTCCCGGCATTCTTCCATTTTTGTAATCTTTAAATCTGTATTCGCCTGTAATTTCTTTTCTGTCAACATTGCTGTCATTTCCGTTTTGATCAACAATATTAATCCAATGGCTTACACCTATATATTGCGGATGTTTTTCGATAAACTCAATCTGTTTCTGCAATTTTTTGTCATCACACCAAAAATCATCACCTTCAAGCACGATATAATACTTGGTTGTTATTCTCTCATACATATCGTAGAAATTCTGTATTCCCATATTCTGTTCTCTATACAGAAAAATAAAATTTTCAGGTAATTTTTTTTGCAATTTTTTAAGTATTTCCCTTGAATTATCTGTAGACTTGTCCTCTCCAATCAGGACCTTATATTTATAATCGGTTTTCTGATTATATATACTCATAATTGCCTGTTCGATATATCTTTCGTGATTATATACAGGAACTACAACTGTAACAATATAATTATCTTTATCCATATCCGCCTACTTTCTTACTATTAAAACATCTTCCATCTTTTTTCTCTGCGATACCGCTGTCTTGAAATTCTCTTTATATGCTCCAATAGCAATAAAAAATACTATTCGTTCGCTTTCAGGAATACCAAGTCTTTCCTTCAATGCATCTGTTGCTTTATAATCCTGTCCGTTTTGTAGTATGCAGGAAGCAATACCATAAAAATGCAGGGCATAGGTTAAAACAGTTCCGAATATGGCACCGTCGATATATTCCTGATTAATTTCCATTGCATTATAAAAGCATGCTCTATCGGCAGTTACTACAAGATATTTATCAACCTCTGCTTCAAAGCCCGTGTTGCCTTTTACATATTTACCTATATATGAATTGTCTTCGCTGTTTTCAAACACATATACCTTTGATGCCTGTCTGTTACATGCGGAAGGTGATTTCTTTGCCAAAGCAACGGCTTTTTCTATATCCTCAACAGCAACTTTTTTGGATGTGTCAAACTGTCTTACTGAATGTCTTGAAAAAACAAATTTATCGAAACTTTCTCCTGCAGCCTTTTTTATTGACATATAATCCGCTTTCTTTGCACCGGCATCCACGTTTTCGTTATGCTTGTAGAAGGTATGGTACTTTTCTGCACGTTTTTCAATCTCCGTGACATCATAATCAACGGAATGTTGGAACTCAATATATCTGTTTAAAGCCTCTATTGCAGCCTGAAATACATATTCCTCAGTATCAAATCCAAGTGCCAGATACTGGTCCATCATAACAAAAAGCTCCTGTACTCTTGTCGTTCCAAAGCCTTTTCTTGTATTGGAAAGAGACAATGCTTTTTCAATAACATGAATCTGTCTGTATATCTTTGCCTGATATGAATTAAAGGATTTCTGATTAGGGTTGTTGCAATTATACTTAATGTATTCCTTACATTCGTGTCTGAATTCTCTCCTTATCAGATAATTTCTTTTTATACATCTTAAAAAATCTTTTATTTCCATAATATTACCTCAGAGTTTCCAATGTCTTAAACAACTCATCTGTTGTTATGTGCGCCTTATTTTGAAGCACAGTCTTTAACTGTTTTAATTTACCCACATATTCATTATAGTTCTCAACAAGATGATTAAACTTTTTCCAAAGAATGTCCGCATTAAGTTCATTCACATCAATGCAATACTCTTCAAGTCCCGATTCTTTCATAAAGCCAAGCATTTTCTGTTCATAAGTGATTGATATGAACGGCGTAAGCTGCTTTGCTGAAAAAATATTGCTGTGATATCTCATTCCTATTACAGCATATAATTTTGATATAACATACTGCTGGAACTGTGAATCGTATTTTTCCGACTTGGAAGTAATCGTAAAACAGTTATCATTTATACAATAGCCGTTCATTAATTTTTCATCATCAAGTATTCCGTATAACTGCGGGATAAAAACAATTCCGTAACCTTCAGAGGTAAGTTTTTCAATATTTTCCTTAAAACTCTCCTCTATTTTACTTAATAATTCTTTATTATTCCTATGTTTCGGATGCCATAACAAATCGGTTATCGTAATACCTATACACTTCTCATGCTTTGCCATAAAATCTTTTAATTCAGTATAACCGTCATATAATTTTTCATAAACATCCCCATCAATATTGTTCTGGAATGCGGAGTCAAGTGCCAGCACCGCTTTATCCTCGCCGAGAAACTCATTTACATATTTGAGTGAGATTGGATCCCTAAGCACAATTTTCTCTGCATCCTGTAATATCGCTTTTCTCTGTTTGTTCCTCTTTTCATTCTTAAAGGGTCCCATGGACGGTGCGTAGAACATATAAGGAACACCCATTCTCTTTATCAGTTGAAGTCTTTTAAGGTATAACCATTCGGATTCTTCATAAATATCTCCGATAGAAGGTCCTCCCGGTGCGTGAAGAACGATGTCCGCTTTTTTTACTTCATTGATAAATTCCCTGCCCTCTTTAGTGACGGATAATTTTCCTTTAGTCATAAGTATTAAGAAGAAGTCAAGCTGTGCAAGCCTTGACGCAATCTTAGGGAATCTGCAGATTTCTTTTACATTGTCCATATTAGGATAAAACGTAGGTCCGTTATAAGAAATACATATATTTGCATCAGGTTCTTTTTCTTTTATGGCGGCTATCATTGCTTTAACAGCAGCTTCATCGCCTCTGTTTTCCGTATGTGCATGTATAACTAAAATATTATGATTTTTCATATTATGACTTCTCCTTATGTTAAATTCCTTTGAAAACAAAATGGTACACTGTATTTATAAAGAAAATTACAGGGTGTTTCATTATTATTAACACCTTTTTACTTACGCTTCCAAACTTATAATCATATTTGAACTTTATTACTTTTTCGATTTTTTCTGCATACTTTACAAACTTAGGGTCAATATTCTTCATCACCTCGATAAAGCTCATTGAGGACTTCAGCATTTTTTCTTCATCAAAGGATAAATTAGCTCCCGTGTCCTTGTGAATATATTCTGTTTTATAAAGATAGTTTACCTTTTTTTTGTAGTAAAACATCAGAAGCCACAGGAAATAATCATCAGACCCGTTTATCTTCATAAAATTGTTTGTCCACTCTTTAGGAATTGAAGCCTTTTTAATAATGCAATGTCCCGGAGATACTATAAGGTTTCTTACATATACATATCCCAGTTTTTTGGAAGCAAACCACTGGGACCTTTTGGTTCGGAATATAGGCTTTTTCTCATCTTTTAACTCGTAAATTCCGTTTGCAATAATTAAATCTTCATCAACAAGCTTATGTTTATAGTCTAAAATCGTATCAGGCATAAGTAAATCATCCTGGTCAACAAAAATAACGTAATCACCTTTAGCGTGTGACAATCCGTTTACCCTTGCCTTATGGATTCCCGAATTAACTTCATTGACTATAACCTTTATATCAATATTACCATATTCAGGCAGTGCCAAAGGTTCCTCCGGACTGTCATTTACCATAATGACTTCAAGACTGTCATCGCTTTCCAGTTTTAATGATTTAATCATATCAATATATTGGTTAATATATTTATTTCCGTGATAAAAAGAAGTAATTATTGAAACATTCATTGTATTTCACCCATTGTTTTTGTATAAAGTCTGTCAAAATTATTTATATATGCCGTAAGTGAGAACATACTGTGCTGTCTTTCAACGGAGTGTCTGCCAAATTCTTTTCTTAATTCCGTATCGGTGATAAGCTTTTCTATTGCCTCTGCCATGGCACTTGGATTACATACCTGCACAAGTAGACCGTTGTAGTCTTTTTTTACCATTTCACATACACCGCCATGCTCATATCCCACAACCGGCAGTCCGTTTGCCATTGCCTCTAAAACAACGGTTGGCAATGGGTCGGGATTGGTGCTTGGAAGTACAAAAATATCCATAAGCTTATATATTTCATTTATATCATTTCTGAAATCAGATACTACAATTCTGTTTTCAAGGTGGAGTTCTGAGATTTTCTTCTTTAATTCAGTCATTCTCCATTCTTCGCCTTCAAATACACCGCCTATCATAAGCGCTGTTACATTATCATGTTTTTCAAGGACAGGTTTGAGTGCGTCCACAAAGTCATTCTGACCCTTCCACGCATTAACCCTTCCTACCATTCCTACAATGATATTGTCCCCTGTTATGCCAAGTTCTTTTCTCTTTGCATCCAAATCTGCTGTTTTATCGTTAAACTTATTATTGTCAACGCCGTTATATATTACATTGACAGACTCGTTGGTTGTCTTAACCGCTTCACATACCGCATTGGATACGGTTACAATCTCATCCGACCATTTATTTACACAGTAATAAATAAGCTTTGCGACTTTTCTCGGTTTGACAATTATCTCATGAACGTGCCATACAATCTTGGCTTCACAAAATGCCTTAATCATAATTCCTTCAAGAACCGCTGTGGTATTAACGTGAACCACGTCAATCTTATGTTTCTTAACATAATGAATCAGCTTAAAGGAATAACGTATATAATTAAATGCGTATGAAACCATTCCTTTAAGATTGAAATATTTTCTTCTTAAAATCGGATATGGCATAACCTCTACATTAACCTTGTCTATTCCGCCAATTCTATTTACCAAAGGTCCGTCACATGGCAATACAACATCTATATTGTATTTGTCCTTATCAAGACCTCTTATTAATTCATACATAACATTATCGGCACCATACAATTCGGCACCTGCATGTAAATATAAGAGATTAATCTTTTTATCGCTGTTGTAAACTGTTTCGTCCTCTGTATGTCTTTTCTTTTCATATACGGCTTCGCTTAAAATCAGTCCATAAATGAGCCAGATAACGCCGTTGGTGAAATGGCTTGCCAATAACTGATAAGTAACAAGAAATGCTACCATACCGATACGAAGCGTATCTTTTTTCTTAACACATGCCTTAATAAGCAGGACTAAAATCGCCGCAAGTACAATTATGCCAAAAATACCTGTCTCAATCACAAAATACATAAAGGAATTGGCAAGTACTTCATAAAGACCGAGATATGAATATTTTGCCCTGAATTTCGGTGTGTTGAGATTACCGAATCCTACACCCATGAATTTTGTATCTTTAAGACTTGCTTTAAGGACATCAAAAGATACACCTATTCTGTAACCGTTGGACGCATCTTTTCCGTTTATTGTATCAATAATTCTGTTGGCAATGTCACTTTTGGTAATAAACATAAGACCTATAGCTGCCAATACACAACATATGATAACAATATTGATTATATTTTTTTTCTTACTGTCATGATTTCTGATCCAGTCAACAATAAACATTACCGCAAACGTAACTGCGCCTATGCATATTGCTCCCATTGACCTTGCAAAAAACAGCACAATACCGTTTAATGCAAACATAATTATTAGCTTAAGCTTTTCTCTTCTGTTCTTTTCCTGAAAGAAATAGTGAAGAAGTATTATCATAATAAGTACAAGATGAAAACCCAACTCACTTGGTTCAAGATAGAACAACTGAAGTCTTGTTGTTGTGTATTTATTAATATAATCATGTGTTCTCCATAAGAAACAATTTCTGAATATTAATGCAAATACAAGGGAAATAACATTCATATATGTTATCGCATATGCAATCTGTTTTAATCTGACCCTGTTGTAATACTTTATGCCGTACATAAGCACAACCGTGCAGATTAATATTTTAAATATGGTAATTAAACCTTTTACCTTATCGACATCCTTATTAACCAGAGTCTGCAAAGCAAAATAGACCGCCATTGCACCGAAAATTACTGCAATGCTGATCCACATCTTTTTATTTTTTCTGTTTTCAATAATGTATGACGGTGCAAATAGATATGACGGGTCTAAATTCCCCGCATAAGTAGCTCCTCTTCTTTTAGATAAAAACTTAGTTGCCTGTCTAAAATAGTACAGTATCGCATAAATAACGCTCATATCATTCTCTCCATATTGCTTCGTACATATCAGAAATCTTCTGCCATGTATATTCTTTTCGTACTCGTTCTTTAGCTTTTTTTCCAAGCTCTGCTATTTCTTCGCTGCTAAGGTGGTCTGCCTTATTTATCAGTTGTGCCAGAGAACCTTCTTCCCTACCCCAATAAAGAGCACCGTCCTCGGCTACTTCTTTGTTAAAGCCTACATCCACAAGTAAATTCAGGTCGGTACTTCCAAGAGCTTCAATAAGAGACGGATTAGTTCCTCCTACAGTATGTCCATGAAAATAAGCATAGGCATTTTCCCTGATTTTTTTAAGTAATTCCTGGTCATATACCGTTCCCACAAACTTAATACGCTTATCTTTTTTGTAATGAAGCCTGTCCTCAAGCTGTGCTTGAAATTTTTCATCAGCAGTTGTAATAATAGCAAAATCCCTTTTAGAATCCGACTTCATAAACTCACGAATCATAATTTCAAAACTGTTTTCCGGAACAAATCTTCCGACTACCAGATAATATTCTTTTTTGCTTAAATTCTTTTCCTTATACCATTTAACCAGCTTCTCATCGTCATCTGACAACTTACTTGGGGTAAGGTCGGCGCCATAAGCGATAAATGTAGTCTTTGGACTGTATTTTTCATAACACTTGTGAATATATTTTTCTATATTTCTGCTATCGCATATTAAAAGGTCACAGTTTTTAACCATTAACTGTTCAGACTTTTTCCAGTACCATCTTATCGGCTTACTCCATTTGGCTCTCATCCATTCGTGTCCGTCAGGATTTACATACATCTTTCCGCCAAGATCATTAATCTGTCTATGAAATTTCTTTGCAAACGGTCCTATACGGCAGGCAAGAACATACACAATAGGATTGGCAATATTATGTTTTTTGATATATTTAACACAATACTTCAATGCTGCCACATCATAATAAATTGCCTGTGCTGGTCCTATATTAGGTACTTTTATCTGAAAACAATGTGCGTTATGGTATTCAAACTCCTTACTTTCCGTTCCTTTCCAGGCTATATGGTATTTAATGTTCTTATTATCCTGATGATACTCTGTTAATTTATCCAGGAATGTCTCATATCCTCCGTATGCCCCACAATTTTTTGCTCCAACAATAAAAATGTTCTTCATTTTTCGCTCCATTTACAACAATTTCACTTAATGGTGTTTAAATTTTCTTTTAATTCGGTATATAACCTTCCACATCAAGATTGACAATTTCTTTGTATTTCTGTATCTTGCGTAATACTTTGCAAATTCTTTGCTGTAATACTCAGGTTCATATCTTTTCTCGATATCGTCTAATTTATTGGATATTCTCAAATATTTCTTAATATCATGTAAATTATTCCGTATACTCTTTTTGTCATATTTTATCTCAATATTAAACAGCCTTTTCAGATTATCGCTCTGAATGTAATAAAACGGTCCTTCCCATGGATTATTTCTTCTTACAAGTACTGAAAGACTGGAATCAACATAATATATATTCAGATTAATCACTTCACCCAGTGCTACCTGATAACCTGTCAGATAAAAAGACCTCGGAATTAAATATACGCTTGCACCCTCAGGAAGAAAAATTATATTATGGGAACATGAGCCTATTGTTGATGCAAAGCACTCACAATTCGCTAAAATATTAAGCTGTTCCTCAAAGCTGTATCTCTCAGGTGCTACAATCTTATATCCTAAACCCGCGAAAAAGTCTTCTAATTTATTTTCACCGACCTGCTTGTCTGAACTGAATCTTGAATATGTGAAATACACTTTTTTATAAGTCTCATCCTTAACAAACTTTTCTTTCTGATATTGGCGGATTTTATTAACTGTATCCTTATATTCTTTTGTAAAAAACCTTGTCTCATCCTTGTCGTTATAGAAGGATTCATCCGGCACAATAATCTTTTTGAACTTAGTTATATCGGTAACGGGAGTAATGTTATTCTCATCTATTCCCAATATACTCAGTAATTTTCTCATGTTTAAAGGCATGTCTTTATATGAAGTCTGTCCTTCTGCAGAAACATACACAAGCTTACATCCTGAATACTTACTCTTATACTCATCCGAATCAAAAAACCATAAACGCTTTATATTATCCGTCAGATGATGTCCCCATACATTAACCAACATTCCGATATATATTACCGTGTCATCTTCTGTTGAACCGGTAACAATCCTGCTTTTATCATTTACCTCGCCTATTCCTCGTCTTATAGCGGTTCCGTCTACAAAGTCCAGACTTTCCGTATAAACGCCACCCACATAATGTCCGTTTTCCATATAAGAATTAACTATATATGAGTTGTAGTATTCTTTATAAGACAACTTTGAGGTTTTATCATAGTGGTCTTTTGAAAAATATTTTTCAAAAAAAGTATGGTCATATAAATAATCGGTATTTACCATATTATGTTTCCTCCAAAAAAGTAAAAATATTTTACCACAAATAAATATGTTTGTCATCTATAGCTTAAAATTATCCTAACAGCCTATATTTAAGGTACTATTTTCTTCACCACCGGTATCTTCCTTATCAAAGTGACAATAAGTACACTTAACCCATATATAATAAATGTTCCAGCAATTCTATATAAAGTATTTCTTGGGTCAATTTCAAAATGCCTGATTGAAAAATCTTTAATGTAATAATGGATAAGATATACCCCAAAGCTGGCTGCCGAGAGATTTCTTACAAACTTAACGGCTTTCTCATGCTTCTCTATGAAATTCCATTTTCCGTATTTAAAGAACACAAAGACTGCTGTTCCCATAAGCATCGCAGGTATATTCATATATCCTGCATAGGTTTTGTCAAAGTTTCCGGCTTTAAAGGATTTTTGTACTGTAAGGTAAAAATACATAAAGAAACCGAGCAGTCCAAGAATATATATAAAGATTCTGAAGCTCTTTTTAATATCAGTATTAGCAAGGTAATATCCTATAAGTATCCACACCGTATAACCGCCGCAACACACCGTACTTAGCGAATAGTTCCACTGTATCTCTGCCTTTTTGTATATAAAAGGCATTAGAACATTTAATATAAGATACAAGAATATAAGATATGTGAATACTCCGTTTTTGCCAATCCGCTTCTCTTCATCCACAAGAGAAAACAGTGGAATTGTCAGATATACCGAGAACAATGCCGGAAAAAACCAGTATATTCCCATTCCTTTACAATTAATAACGGCACTGATAAATTTTGCCGGTGTATTGATATCGGAAATTTTCATTCCTTTTGTATAAAATATTGACCAGCATATTCCTATGATACTCCAAATAATGAACGGAACAAGTGTTTTAAGTAATCTTTTCTTAAAAAATGTTCCTGTGCCATATCTTTTTCTGTAATTTATAAGTGTGGCACCCGTCAGCATAAAAAACACGGGTACCGCAAAGTAAAACAGAGCTTCAATAAACATACATGAAACCCAGTTTCTTGTCTTTGCAAATGTATGAACTGCTCCGTTTACATGCAGTGCAACCACAGCAAAGCATGCAAATATATTGAGTAGATCAAAGTATAAGATATAGTTTTTTTTACCTGTTTCCATAATAGCCATTACCTTCTGTTATTCACCTTTTAAATATTTTTCGGCTTGCCAGTCAAATTCAGATACATACATAAAAATCTCATCCTCAGACATAAGTTTTATATGGATTTCTTATTTCCACGTGTCATAAGCGCATAACATATTCCATAGCCTGCTGCTAACATTACAAATGCGGTAATAATTAATACTGCTACCGGAATTCCTGATTTTTTGGTATTTTCGGATGCTGCTTCATCAGTTTCTGTTGCAGATACACTTTCTGTTGTGCTTTCAGTTTCTTCCACCGTTTCTGTCTCAGCTTCCGTTACAGTTTCAACTCCTGATATAGATGGAAGTTTTCCTTTGTATTCCGGCATTACAACGACGTTAATGTTATATACCTTCTTTGAATCATCTTCAGCGACACCCGTGACTGTCATTTTATTTTCCCCCTGTTTTAATGTTTCTACAAGGCCGTTAAGAACCTGTTTTCCTTTTTCATCCTGCAGTGTTCCTGTTGCGGAAATTGTCTTTGTCCCAAATGGTACATATATGACATAATCTGTTACCTCAGGTGAAAATTCCGGAGATAACTTTCCTTCACTGACAGTTATACCGCTAAGATTGGCATTATTGCTTTCCTTGTAATCAGGGTCCTGCTTTCTGTTGGCTGTTATAGTGTATGTCTTAACAGCACCATTTTGTGCAGTTACGTTGATTGTAATTGTATTAGCACCTACGTTAAGTGCAGTATTGCCTACCGATACTTTAGCGGTTGCGTCTGCCGGTGCTGCACTGATGTTAAGACTGCTTTCCGAAAACTCCACAGTTCCTATATCATAGGATGTCTGCGATGTATTAAAATTAATGTTATGTCCGGCTATCGACAATGAGCCAAGATTATTGTTGCCGGAGAGTGGTGCGGCTACTGCAACCGAATATTTAGCTGTTCCGATACTGCTTTCATTGTTACCATCCGATACAACAATATTGTTGAAAGAAATATTTATACCGGTTCCGGTTGCCACATTATTTACCTTAAATACTGCTTTTATTACGGTTGAGTTATTTCCAAGAGGATTAGACAGTGCATCATCATATACTACAACTCTGCTTCCGTTCTGTTCAAGCTTCCAGCCGCCTGTTCCTGCACTCATGCTTACGAGTGAAACAGAGCCATCATAGGCAAGGCTGCCTTCAAATCCGTAGCTTCCCGGTGATGATATATTAAGATTCAATGTAATTGTATCTCCGGCTCTTACTGTTCCAGGACCTGTAAGTGCCGCAGATGCCGCATTGACATCTGTTTTCTTAAATCCGCAAATCACACAGAGTGTGAATACAACTATAAAAGTAAGAATCTTATTTATTTTCTTCATTGGTAGTTATTCCCTTCCAAGTATTTTTGCTTTTACTTTGATAAAATCGGTAATATTGACTTTTCCGTCATTATTCATATCTGCTGCCTGTTTCTGTATGTTGGACAATGATGATCTTCCAAGTATACTCTGTTTAACCGCAATCAAATCAGTGATATTGGTTTTTCCATCACCGTTCGTATCCCCGGTGACGATGATATTATAAGACTTGACTACTTTATTATTGTTAATTACGCATAACTGCATTCCGGTTCCTACCGACACATTTCCAGACTGTTTTACATTGTTTTTCCTGATTTCACAATATTGCTTTTCATTGATACTCTGCAAAAGTGAATTAACATTTGTTCCGGATTTGATACTTCTGGCAATGTTTCCTGACTGGTCAATACTTACTTTAGATGAAGTTGCCTGAGCAGGTAGCTTCACCGCCGGTTTATTTATTGTGAAGTTAATTTTCCTGCTTCCGGTGTAATAGCCTTTTCCGGTTATGGTTACTGTTGCTGTTCCCGGATTAATATGATTACTGTATGAAACTGTATAATCCGTTCCGTTAGTAAGTGTTATTCCGTTATACTTCACGGTAACAGAAGGTGTTATTCCTTTTCCGGTATATGTCTGTGCTGCAATACTGCCTATTGTTGCACGGCTGAGAGAGGTTGTTACTCTTACTTTTGCACGATTTGTTGTTGTAGTTTCGGTATATCCGTTCTTAGAGACTGTGACATTGCAGTAGTAGTATTTTTCTCCGTTTTTGCCTGTTGCAGGTACATATTTTGCGGATCTGGCATTGGCTATTGGGGTTCCTGAAGCGGTCTTTGAAGATGCTTCGTACCACTGGTATGTGTATGTTGCTGCCGAATCTATATTGGTTACTGTTGCAGCGAGTTCAACTCTGCTGCCGATTTCTATATTTTTGTCACCGATAGACGATAATATTGGCTTATCAGGTTTTACGATGACTTCAGGTTCCTTGCCTATTATCAATGCCGGTGACTGGAACGCTGTCAATTCCCTTCCCGTACCCTGCAACGGATTTCTGGCATAAGCTGTTACCCTGACATAATATGTCTTGTTCTCATCATAATCCGGCATATTAAAAGTATTGGTATATGATTTATAATAGCCATCATTTACATCTTTTGATTCTGATATGTACACATGATACATTGTATCTATATATTTATCAGGAAATGTATAAGCATCCCACTTAATTGTATTGGCAACTTTATCATATGTAAGATTAGCAATTGGCTCATACCTTACATACATTGGGTTAAACGCTATTCCCTTTCCCTGTTTATAGACATTATCTTCTATTACATACGGAATTATCTGATATGTCACCTGAGTGTTTTCTGCAATTGATTCCACATCATCAATGTATGAATCTACATCTTTGGCATCTATTGTAACTGTATCCTGATTTGTTATTATACGTTTTACATAATATCCTGATGCATTTTCAACTTTGTCCCACGTAAGTTTAAATTTCTTGTATTCATCATTATTAATGTGTCCGTTTGTTGGATTATTAAGTTTTTTAATGCCAACATAACGTGAGCTTTTTAAAGATTCTATGTCCTTGCTTCCATCATTAAATACCGTAATGATGGAATAATAGTATGCCTTGTTATACTTTGGCACATTATTATCTGTATATTCATTTGTAACCGCGGATGCTATTTCAGAGTAATTTTCTCCATCTTCCGAGCGTAATACTTTATAGCCCTTTGCACCACTGATTTTTTCCCATTTAACAGAAATTCCTGTTCCTGTGGATTCAACATTAGTTATTCTCGTTCTTGGAATGTCTATTGATATTTTCTTTACCTGCGACGGAGAAATAGTATCCATACCATGGCTGTTGTTATAGGCTTTCACATAATAGTAATATGTCTTTCCAAAAGCAAGACCGGTATCGGTGAAGGTCACATCCGTTCCATTATATACAAGTGAATAGTCCGCGTCTCCCTCAGCTTTTCTGTAAAGTGCATACCCTGCTGCATCGCTTGTCTTTTTCCATGTAATAACTGCTTTATCAAGTCCCGACTGTTCAATACCCGTTATTTCCGAAGCCTCTATATCTTTTTTAGCAGTAGTAAATGCTTTAATACAGAAGTCCGCATCCGGATATCTGTCATAACTGTTTTCATTAATATCCACCCATCTGTTGTAATAATACAGATAACTGTGTCCCGGTGTTGTGGAATTAACCACATCCCAATATATATGATCATTATCTGCGGTCTGATATTCACTTATTGAATAATTAATTCCTGAGGCATTATCAAAAGTAACTACAACGGAGAAAGTATCTCCGCGATGTAATGTAATACTTTCAGGAAGCTCCGTTGTATAATATCCGGCATAAGTTGTTTTTCCTGTATAGGATGTAAGCAAGGTTCCGTTCTCCGGGGTTATGGTGCCTGCTTTAGTATCTACTTTGTAAATGTCAATCGTGTATGAAAGATTAGAATTGCCAACAGCAAAAGCCACACTTCTAAGGATCTCGTCGGTGCTTCCGTTTACCTTGAATATATTGGCAAATTTCTTCTCGTTCTTATAAAACGAAGCATTATTCTGGATAAAATGATTAAAAATCGTGCTTCCGTCATACTGATAATTATAATCATATGTATCTGCCGGAACGATTTCATATATAACCGCATTCATATTCTGGATACTTGATTCATAGTATGACATCCAGAAATATCCGTTATTGCCGGCACTGCTGCCCCAGCTGTTCTTAATTAACCATGCTCCGTTTCCCGGAGGGGTCTCATAACCATTCGCAGCAAACAGGGATTTATCAATATTGTCATCCCAGCCTACAATGGTTACTTCATGTCCCGAACCTGTTGGTTCGGAGTAGTATACATACTTATCTGAATATTTCTGATTGGTGGTATATATTGTACTTACGGCACCGTTTTCAATAATTGCCTGCTTGACAAGGTCACGTTCCTTCATATTGATATACTTCTGGCCGGTTAAAATATATGACACATCTTCTGCCTTAAAGGTATATGTTGTTTCCTTCGTATTTTCCTTATCCGAATATAATGCTTCAGGAACACTTTTCTGATTCATAACACCCGCCCACTTGCTAAGGGTCTTAAAAGCATACTGGTCATTGCCACCATTAGCAAAAGAATATGTCATGTTATAATTGGTTGACTTATCGCCCGTTGTACCGCCAAGTGGGTCTGTAAATGTGCTGTCATTGAATGTCATATATGCAAGTCCGAATTCTGACAAATCTATATCATCCGGGGATGACACATATCCGTGGGATAATGCGTAGGATTCCATTGCAGCACACGCACCGTATGCCCAGCAGATTCCAAGGCTTCCCTGATCCTTGACACTTGTCACATAGCCTCTGTCCACAGATGAATATGACGACGGAATAGCCGTGCTCCTTGCTAATCCATAAAATATTGCCGAATTTGCTACATATCTGCTTATATTGCCTGAATTACCTACTAAAGGTGCTTCAAAGCTATGCAGTACTGCCCCCGAATTGCCACTCCTCGTATCTGCTTCAACAGTATCTTTTACATTATTAACACCCTCTGCCGCTTTCGTTCCCATCGCGGTGAAATTAACCGATGATGTTACAGTAACTGCGGAAATAAGGACAGCCAATAATCTGTTCATTCTTCCTGCCATAAATTATCCTCCATATTCTGTTTTCTCTTGTCCCGTCCCTTAAACTGATATTATTATACAATAATTCCGGCAGGATGTCACATACTTCTTAACCTTTTTATTAGCTCTTTTGTTGCAAGTGATTGTGGTTTTCTCCCATCATATAAAAGACATATCAGACGTTTTGGCAGCTTATCTTTTAATTTTATAACGGTTACATTCCCACCCATCATACTTTCCGGTACAAAACCTATTCCAAGTCCTGATTTTACCATTGGCATAACCTGGTCCGTAGTTGCCGCAATTACATTAGGTTTAATATCCATTCCTTTTTCTCTGAAAAGTTCCTCATAATACTCCCTTGTTGCTGTCCCTTTTGAAAGAAAAATAACAGGATATTTTTCCAGTTCCTTAAGGCTTATTTCTTTATTATCAGGTATTCCAAACATCTTATGTGCTACGGGATATTCCGTGAATTCACAAAGATTTTCACAGGATAAAGAATCATTTTTGTTAATATTTATGGGTGTGGTTACAAGCGCCAGCTCCACCTCATCATTTTTAAGGCTTTTTATCGCAGATGGTGTTGACTCATTGGTTATCTGGACCATGACATTGGGAAAATCTCTCCTGTAAGCAGCAAGCACCGGCAGAAGGACTTCGTGTAATGCTATCTCACTGACTCCGATTTTGACACTGCCGCTATCCATTCTCTTAGTCTGTTCCAGTTCATGTTCCGCTAGGGATATCTGTTCAAAAGCAATATTTACCCTTTTAAAAAGCATTTCACCCTCCCTTGTAAGCTTAATTCCCTTTCTCGAACGGTAAAACACCTGTACTCCAAGCTGTGATTCCAGATTGTTCATAGCCCTTGTTATATTGGGCTGGCTGTTATCCAGAGCCTCTGCCGCCTTTGTAAAACTTCCGAACTTCACAACGTAATAAAATATCCTATAATAGTCATAAGTAATATTCATAAATCTCCTATATATCACTGTCTCTTATACACATCTCCGAGCCCACGAGACCGTACTAGATCTCGT
>ERZ1027032.381-NODE-381-length-16482-cov-9.047422_pt1 | contig 16482 bp, 9 predicted proteins | sample MGYA00519445_ERZ1027032 | MGnify/ENA primary metagenome ERZ1027032 (study PRJEB26926, sample SAMN06164888) | human gut metagenome | biome: ENVO:00009003; feature: ENVO:2100002; material: ENVO:00002003 | host: Homo sapiens | place: USA | collected 2012 ... | reverse complement strand
CAATTGCCCCTTGACCCCTTTTCGCGATTGAGTTGGTCGTGCTTTCATGCTCCTTCCGCGTGCAGCTTTCTGGTGCTTCGCCTAAGCCCTTGTTTGCTTCCCTAACTTTCCGTGAAGCACCGAAAAAGGGCGGCATACCCGCAGGTACACCACCCCTTGACGCCTTGGATTACACCTTCTGGAAGGTGAACACCACTTCGCCGCCCGCTTCGGGAGCAATTTCTTCCACCGTCTTGTCGAACTCGTAGCCTTCCGGCACAATCAGCACATGCAGCACATAGGGGTATGCAGGCATGGTGAATTCCAGCACGCCATTCTCATCCACAGGCATGGGCGTGCACGTTTCATCCGTGCAGACGTTAATCATCGTGCCGGTCACGGGGTTGCCGTCCTGATCGACGCACTTGATCGTGTAGCTCGCCATGCCCTCCATCGGCAGCTGCGGCGCTTCCGCCACTTCATCCGTGGAAGGCAGGGTGCCATCGGCGTACTTCCAGCCGGGGACATTGATGCCATACTGCTGCAGCATGGCGACAAACGCATTGGCGTTGGGTTCATCAGCGATTGCAATGGCGGACGCTTCCACGTTTTCCGCGCCAGCCTTCACCACAAAATAGGTAGTATACGGGAATCCGCTTGCCTGATTGGTGTCAATCGGCTGATTCGGGATGACGTAGCCATCCTCCGTCATGTAGTCCGTCAGCGCATAGTTTTCGGGAGCCGCTTCGCAGCCAAAGGCGTACATTTCCGGGTCGAGCCCCTTCGCCAGCGTCACCTTCACCGTCGCGCTTTCCGTGTTGTCAATCACATAATAGTTGGTCATGCCAAAGGTGGACATCAGCGCAAATTGCGGGTCAGTGAAGAAAACCTGCTTCACGTTGTCGCCCACAAAGGAGATGGTCGTCATCTTCGTGCCTTCCGGATAGACCGGGTTGTTCGCCAGCACAGCGGCGGCTTCTTCTCCGTCCACCACGCGCGCGTTGTCCAGCCAGATCATGTCCTCATTCGCGGCCTGAAAGGAATCCTTGATGTAAGACAGGGCAATTTCGTAAGTACCGTCTGCCGGGAATTCATAGCCGTAGGTCGCCCATTCCTTCACGCCGCCGAACGCCTTCGCCGTCTGTCCGTTGACAGACAGGTAGAACAGGTCGCAGCCGGCTTCGGTGGACGTCTTGTAGTCGAACGCGAACACATCGCCCGCCTTCGCTTCCACCGTAGTCAGCACGGAAGCGGAAGAAGTATCCTTGCCCGTGTTCGTGCTGACCAGAACCGTGCGGTCATCCTTTTCCGCAACCGCCATCGGCCAGGTGTATTCATCCGTAGAATTGGTGAAGGACAGCGGCGCCGCCGTGCCTTCCACATTCAGCGCGCGGTTCAGTTCCGCTTCATCCGTCGGCGGAATCGAGGGCTTTTCGCCCGGCAGGAACGCCAGCACATTCGTCTGCGTGTACTCATCGCCGAGGAAGAGACCGAACAGGCGGACAAACGCGTCCGTAGAGGTCTGAGAACCCGTTGCGAGGAAAGCCACATTGCCGAAGCGGTCAACCACAATCGAGGTCGGGACGCCATTGAGCCCGAAACCCGCAAAGAGGTTGAACGTTTCATGCCCGACCGGGAACGTCAAGCCATGCGACGCCACATATTCCGTCAGCTTCGCATCATCATCGTTTTCATCGATGCTCAGCGCAAAGACTTCCACCTTGTCCTTGTACTGCTCATAGGCTTCCTCCAGGAAGGGGAACTCCGATTCACACGGGCCGCACCACGTTGCCCAGAGGTTAATCAGCACCATTTCCTTCTCCTTCAAGGTTTCGGAGAGGGTATGGGACACGCCGTTAATGTCCGTAAAGGTAAAATCGGGCATGGGCGCGCCAAGCGCGTACACCAAGGCAGTTTCTTCCGCCAGTGCAGCGCAGCCGAGGCACATCGCCAGTGCCAGAACCAGTGCCAGCATCTTCTTCATGAGGATTGCTCCTTTCACGTTCTGCGGCTTCCACCGCAGTCTTACAAAAATTATAAGGCGAGAAATGCCTGATGTCAACCGAAAAAACTTCATAAATACAATTGGCGTGCGCAACGCCCCTTTTTCGGCTCCAGCAGCAGCGAAAAAGCGCAAAATTGTTTGGTATTCCATAACCAAAAAGCCCTGCCGCATTCACGACAGAGCCTTTTTGTGCCTTGATTACGCCTTGCCAGCGCAGCCCAGCACATCCACCATCTTGTGGGCGACCATCGCCTTCACCGCAGCGCGGGCAGGCTTCAGGTACTGACGGGGGTCAAAGTGATCCGGATGCTCCGCAAAGTACTTGCGGATGCTCGCGGTCATCGCCAGACGAATGTCGGAGTCGATGTTGATCTTGCAGACCGCCATCTTCGCCGCCTTCGCCAGCTGCTCTTCCGGAATGCCAATTGCGTCGGGCATATTGCCGCCGAACTGGTTGATTTCCTTCACGAACTCCTGCGGGACAGAAGAAGCGCCGTGCAGGACGATCGGGAAGCCGGGCAGACGCTTGGAGCATTCTTCCAGCACCTCGAAGTGCAGCTGGGGCTTCTGACCGGGCTTGAACTTGTACGCGCCGTGGGACGTGCCGATGGCAATCGCCAGCGAGTCGCAGCCCGTGCGGGTCACAAACTCTTCGACTTCTTCCGGATGGGTGTACATTTCCTGACCATGCTCCACCTTCACGTCGTCTTCGACGCCGGCGAGCGTGCCGAGTTCCGCCTCGACGACCACGCCGTGGTCATGGGCATACTCGACGACCTTGCGGGTCAGGGCGATATTATCCTCAAAGGACTTGGAGGAAGCGTCAATCATGACGGACGTGAAGCCGCCGTCGATGCAGCTCTTGCACAGCTCAAAGCTGTCGCCGTGGTCAAGGTGCAGCGCAATCGGGATATCGGGGTTCTCGATAACCGCCGCTTCCACCAGCTTCACCAGATAGGTGTGATTGGCATACGCGCGCGCGCCCTTGGACACCTGCAGGATGACGGGAGCCTTCAGCTCACCCGCCGCCTCGGTGATGCCCTGAATGATTTCCATGTTGTTGACGTTGAAAGCGCCGACCGCATAGCCGCCGTCATACGCCTTCTTGAACATTTCCTTCGTCGTAACAAGCGCCATTGGATTTTCCCTCCTGATGCAATAATGTAGGGTTTCCACCGAACCTATTATAGCACATTCTGCCGAAATAGAAAAGGGGGTTTTTTCACAAGTTGTATTTTCTTTCACAAAGTTTTTGGCGTAGGACGACCTCATCCGACTTCGCTTCGCTCAGCCAACTTCCCCAAAGGGGAAGGTTTGGGGACGCGCCCCCTTCTCCGCCTTCCCCTCTGGGGAAGTTGTCGCCGCAGCGACGGATGAGGTCACATAAACACGCGGGCGCTGTATGCCGAAGCGCACAACTCAATCGCGCGAAAGGGTCAAGGGAGGAACTCCCTTGCAGGGTGCAGGGGCAGCGCCCCTGCTGGAGTCCAGAGGCAAAGCCTCTGGTTACTGCCCCTCTTCCGTCCGCTCCACCGTGCCGACGTAGATGATTTCGCTCTTCGCCTTGTAGGTGTCGGTGTACATCAGCTTGCGCTCGGTTTCCGCGCCGCCCACATACTTCACCAGGTAGCTTTCCACCACACAGCCGTCGGTTGCCTTGCGGTAGGTGTACTCTTGGTCAACATAGGTGGCGTAGGTGTGGTTCGTGTCCTTGCGGTATTCCGGCTCGGTCGGGGCGGGCAGGGTCTGCACCGTCACCGTCTCCAGCTCGTACTTCACGCCCTTGCCGAGGCTCTCGCCGTAAATCGACACCACGCACACCTTGTGCGACTTGTCGTAGCGGCTATCCTTCATCACCGTCGCAACGATGAAAATCGTGCTGTTCGTGTCGTTGCGGAACTTGAAGTCAATGCGGTTGTCGGATACCGTCGCGTCCTTGCCGTAGTCGGTGTAGCCCACCGCGTCGGAGTGCGGCTCGCGCTTGAGAATCGTCATGTTTGCTTTCGCCGCCGCGAGGTACATCGTCGTGCTCGCCTGACACACGCCGCCGCCGTAGCCCATGCGCTGATCGCCATACGCGTACTCAATCGCTTCATAGAAGCCGTTTGCCTTCGTGCGCTTGCCCACAACCGTATTGAAGGAGAACGTTTCACCCGCTGCAAGCATCTTGCCGTTGATGCGCTCGAACGCCACCTGAATGTTCAGGTTGCGGTTCTCCGTGCTGGTGGTCGAAATCGGGGTGTACGCCGTCGCGCGCAGCTGAATCTGCGGCTCCAGCATGGCTTTGGTCGTGGTCGGCTGAAGCTCGCGCGTCGTCAGCTCCACCTCGCCGCTGACCAGGGACGACATCATCTGGTACACCTGATTTTTCGCCTCGGTCGTGTCCATATAGCGCCCGACCGTTTCCGGCTGAATCGTCAGCGGATTGTTGAAATTGTTGTAATCGAAGATAATATGCGCATCCACCGGCTGGATGTACGCCTGCTGCGCGATGCTGAGCAGGATGTTGTCAATCACCACATTGTCGCCGCTGGGCGTGGCGGAATAGCCCTCGTAGGGATTTTCCGCCAGCGCGTCCATCGTGGCTTTGCGCGCGTCAATGCTGCCTTCTGTGTGCCCCGGCTGCCACGCCGCGTCGAGGGCTTCCCGCACATCGACGGTCATGTTCAGGTCGGCGCTCGTGATTTCCCTCACCAGCTGACCGGCGTACATCAGGCGCACCTTCCACGCGTCGCGCTGCTGATTCGCGTGCGCCGTGACCGCCTCTTCCGCCTCCGCACGGGTCATGCCGCCGAGGTGGATGCCGTCCACATACACGTTCGGGACGTACTTGTCGTCATACGCCGTCACCGACGCGACCAGCGCTTCCCGCTCGTTCTGCTCCTGGATGGCATTGCTGATGGCGCCGCCCGCCGCGACCAGTCCGCAAATTACCGCCACCGCGCACGCGCAGAACAGGATGCGCTTGAGCAGCTTTTGCCCCGACGGCTTGCGGCGGACAGGCTCATTCTTCGGCTCGCGATGCTCCGGGTTGAAGCCCCCCAGCCCCGCCGGCGGATGATTGCCGCCGCCATTGCCGCCATTGCCGCCGTTTCCGCCATTGCCGTTCGCCGGATACTGCGGAAAATTCACCGGATACATCGGCTGCTGCCATCCGCCATAATTCTGCTGCGGATACGGCGGATTCTGCGGGCGCTGCGGATTCATTGGCTGATTGGGCATCATCTGCCCGCCGCGAATCGGCTGATTGCGCCCGGTATTCATGCTTGTCGGGTTCTGCCCCCACGAGAACTGCTCCATTTGGTGCGCCGCATCGAGCGGCTGCACGCCGTTGTTCCAGCCCTGCTGCGGCTGCATGGGCGTCCCCTGCACGCCGCGGAAGCCGTGCATTTGCCCGCTTTGCGCATATTGGCTCCCCTGCCCCGGCTGATTCATCCCCTGCGGGCGCATCGGCTGTGCCGCACCCATCGGCTGAGCCGCACCCATCGGCTGGGCCGCGCTCATCGGCTGCATGGGCGGATTGGCGCTCTGCTGCGCCAGGGGCGGCTGCGGATTCCGGCGCGGCGGATTTGTCGGCTGCATGGGCGCGTCTTCCGTGCGGATAAGGGGGATGCTGTTGTCCAGCGTCTGCTGCCCGGCATACTGCGCCGCGTTCAGCTGCGTGCGGCGGCGGCGCGGCTGCTTGTTGTCGTTGAATTCGGACATGGTTTCAGCACCCCTTTCTGATGGCAATTCGGTATTTCTTCATCTTATATCTATCACATGATTTGAGCATCTTCCACTGCTTGCAGCAATTTCTCCACATCATCGGCCGCCCTCGCCCACATCGGCGCGGTGCAGCCGACCATGCCGTGGCGGTCGCCATCGCCATGGAAGTCACTGCCGCCGGTGACCAGAAAGCCCATGCGCCGCGCGGTCAAATCCAGCAGGGGCGTGGCGCGTCCGGCGGACGGGTGGTAAACCTCAACGCCCCGCAAGCCCTGCTCCTGCCAAACGCCGAGCAGATGGCGCAGCAGCGCGCCGGTCTTCTCCAGCTCCATCGGGTGCGCCAGAACAGGCACGAAGCCGCTTTCCTGCATCAGCGGCAGCGCCTCCGCCATGCTCAGGCGCTCCCCCGCCACATAGGCAGGCGCGCCATCCGCCAGAAAGCGGTCAAACGCCTCGCGCGTGTCGGCGACATAGCCGTGGCTGACCATCGCGCGGGCGATATGCGGCCGACCGACACTGCCCTTAGCTTCGCGGGCGATTTCGTCGTAATCCAGCGGATAGCCCAGCGCGTTCAGCTTCTCCACCATCTGCCGCGCACGTCCGAGCCGCATTTGGGACAGCGCCCGAACCTTGCGGTGCAGGGGCGTATCCATCCCGCGCCCGTAGCCGAGCAGGTGCAGGCCGGGCATATCGCGCAGGGACAATTCGACACCTTGCAGAATCGGCATCGGCGTGGGTTTCCCCAGCAGCTGCGCCGCGCCGTCAAACGTGTCATGGTCGGTCACGGCAAGGAGCGTCACGCGGTGCTTGTCCGCCAGCGCCACCAGCTCCGCAGGCGTAAGCAGCCCGTCGGAGGAGGTGGTGTGGGTGTGCAAATCAGGCTTCATGGGAGTCAGTTGGGTGATTTTCGGGCGCATCCGCCGTCTTATCAGGCGTTTCCGCGCTCTTTTCAGGCGTTTCGGCGGACTTTTCGGAATTCTCTTTCTTCTTTTCGTCCGCCATGTCCTGCATCATCACATCGCCCGTGGTGCGGGTGTCGGCATCCTGAATATCCGGCAGCGCGCCCGTTTCCATCAGGGTGACGAACTCGCGGCGGCTGATGGTGTCGTACTTGAGCAGCGCGTCCACCAGCTTCTCCATGCGGTCGCGGTTGGCGCTCAGGGCATCCACCGCCTTCTGGTAGCATTCCTCCAGCAGGCGCTTGACTTCCGCGTCGATGCGCGCCGCCATTTCTTCGCTGTACCCGCGGCTCTGCCCGAACTCCATGCCGACGAACACTTCCTGATCGCCGTCAAGATAGACCGGCCCCAGCTTTTCGCTCATGCCGAACTGCGTCACCATACGGCGGCAGACCTCCGTCGCCTTCTTCAGGTCGCTCGTTGCGCCGGTGGTGAACTCGCCCAGATAAAGCTGCTCCGCGGCATGACCGCCCAGCCCCATCGCCACGAAGTCCATCAGCTGGCTGTAAGTCTGCAAATCGTCCTCTTCCGTCGGCAGGGACAGCGTGTAGCCGCCCGCCTGCCCGCGCGGGACGATGGTAATCAGGTGCACCTCGTCGCAGTTGGGCAGGACGTGCCCGACGATGGCGTGACCCGCCTCGTGGATGGCGACCATGCGCTTGTCGCGCTGCGTCACCTTGTGGCTGCGCTTCTCCGGGCCCATCTGCACGCGGGAGATTGCCTCCACCAGCGTCTGCTGATTGATGGCCTTCAAGCGCCCGCGCGCCGCCAGAATCGCGGCTTCGTTCATGATGTTTTCCAGCTCCGCGCCGGTGGAGAAAGGCACGCGCTTGGCGATATTCTCCAAATCCACATCATCCGCAAGGGGCTTGCCCTTGGCGTGCACCTTCAGGATGGCAACACGCCCCGCCATATCGGGGTAATTGACGAGAATCGTGCGGTCAAAGCGGCCGGGACGCAGCAGCGCGGGGTCAAGAATGTCGCGGCGGTTCGTCGCCGCCATGACAATAACGCCCTCGTTGATTGCGAAGCCGTCCATCTCGACCAGCAGCTGGTTCAGCGTCTGCTCGCGTTCGTCGTGTCCGCCGCCCAGACCCGCGCCGCGATGGCGACCCACCGCGTCAATCTCATCAATAAAGATGATGGACGGGGCAGCGCGCTTGGCTTGGTCGAACAGGTCGCGGACGCGGCTCGCGCCCACGCCCACGAACATCTCCACAAAGTCAGAGCCGGAAATGGAGAAGAACGGCACGCCCGCCTCGCCCGCAACCGCCTTTGCCAGCAGGGTTTTGCCCGTGCCGGGCGGGCCGATAAGCAGCACGCCCTTGGGGATGCGTGCGCCCATGTCAATGTACGCCTTGGGGTTGCGCAGGAAGTCCACCATTTCCTTGAGTTCTTCCTTCTCTTCCTCCGCGCCCGCGACGTCGGCGAACGTCACCTTGTTCTTGTTCGGGTCATGGATGCGCGCCCGGCTTCTGCCGAAGTTCATCACCTTGCCGTTGCCGCCGGTCTGCGCGCGCATAATCAGCCAGAACATCACGCCGCAGAGCACCAGCGAAATTGCCAGCGGAATCAAATCATACCACCACGGGGTGGTCAGCGGCTGACGGTAGATGATGGTGAACGCCAAATCCTTGACGGACACCTCGTCCAGCGGCTTATTAAGCTTCGCCGCCTGCATCTGCCGCGCGGTGACGATGAAATCAGCGCCGATGGTGGTTTCAAAATCGTAGTTTTTGTCGGGGAAATCCGCGTCGGCGACCGTTGTTGTTGTCGTCACGCCCACCAGCGACGTGCCGCGGATGGCGACGGAGCGAACCTGCCCCTCCTCAATCATCGTCAGCAGCTGGGGATAGGTGATGCGGCGGTCACGGATATTGCTGCCAAAGCCGTTGGTGAACAGCATCGAAATGGTGAGCACCATCAGCAGCAAAACCGCGACGTAGCCGAACATCCCGCGAGACTTCTTCAATGCGAGCATCCTCCTTCCGTTCCAGCGCCATCCGCCTGTTGCGGCGTATACCCATATAGACGAATGACGTGTGCGGAAAAATCCATCTTTACAAAAATTTTATCTTTATTTGGGGAAGAATCGGCTGATTTATTCGCGCGCCGCGCCGTACACGCGGCTGTCCAGCACGCCGATATCCGGCAGATTGCGGTACTTCTCGGCGAAATCCAGCCCGTAGCCGACGACGAACTCATCCGGAATCTTGAAGCAGTGGTAATCCACCGTCAGGTTGTGTTCGGGATTGCGGCGGTCGGGCTTGTCCAGCAGCGTCGCAATGCGGATGGAGGACGCGCCGCGGCCCATCAAATACTTGCCGAGGTAGAACAGCGTGTTGCCGCTGTCCACAATGTCCTCCACAATCAGCACGTCGCGCCCCTTAATGGACACGGACAGGTCTTTCTCCAGATTGACCACGCCGGAGGACTTGGTGGAGTTGCGATAGCTCGAAAGCGCCATGAAATCCAGCGTCACGGGCAAATCGACCTCGCGGATGAGGTCGGAGAAGAAGACACTCGCGCCCTTCAAAATGCAGACCATCACCAAATCACGACCCTGATAGTCGCGGGTGATTTCCCGTCCCAGCTGGGCAACGGCCTTCTGGATGTCCTCACGCTTGACGAGAATCTTCGTCATGTCTTGATACAGCTTGGCATTGGTGTCCATCGTGTTGTCCTCCTAAATATATGTAGGTTTCTATGTTGACTTAGTTGGCGTTGTCCTTTTTTTCGCGCAGGGGTGCGCCGCAGCGTTTGCACTGTTCGAGCTTGTCGTAGGGGTCATCCTCAATCTGCGACCACTTGATGACGCCGGACAGCGGGCGGTATTTCGGATTGAGCGATTCGCAATTCGGGTCAATGTGGTAGTACGTTCCGCCTTCGGGATTGTAGTAAATCAGCAAGTCCGGATGGCTGGTGTTCAGCACGGGCTGGGTGGCAAGGGCATTCGTCGGGGTGGCGGTGCTTTCCTGCTCGTTGCTTTGCAGCGTCGCGGGGTCAACGTACCACACGCCGTCCTCCTTGACCATGCGCACCTTCCACAGGTAGACGCTTTCGCCCAGGGTGTTGTTCTTGTTGATGACGGCGCGCACGGTGACCATGCGGGCGATGTCGTTCGATGTGCCCGTGATGGCCGTGAAATCCCAGCTGACGGGCGTGCGGTTGGTCAGCACCTCGCCGAAGAGCTTCTGCGTCACCGCGTCCGTGCCGCCCTTGATGCTGCTGCGCCACGACGGGGCCGTCAGGTTGACCATTTGGCTGATGGCGTTGTTCTTCCACAGCGTGAAGAAGGAATGCAGCTGCGCGTAGCACTCCTCGGAGTCATCCACAGGCGTCGCGGTGGGCGTTGGCGCGGGATTGGGCGTGTCCGTCGCGGTCAGGTTGACATCGAGGTTATTGCCCGATGTACTCCCCTGCTGCATCTGACCGGACTGATTCGGCTGCGCGGGGTTCTGATTGTCCGCTGCGTTCGTCGCCAGTGCGCTGACGAGGCAGACGACCGCCGCCGACGCCAGCAAAAGCGACAGCACCAGCCGCGCGTTGGGCGTAACCAGCTCGCGGAGCCACATCGCGGCGATGCTCGCCACCGCGCCGACGAGGACGATCCACTTCACCGCCGTCCACGCGAACACCATGCTCAAGATGAAAAGAATCGGCAGCACGCCGAACATCAATACTTTCGCAATCGTATCCCACGGGATTTCCCTGTGCGCCGCCGGCTGCACCCGGAAGCCGCTGCGCCCCGACGTTGGGTACACACGCTGACCGTCGGGGGTGTACTGCGCGTACTGCTGCTCCGGCGGCAAATCCGTTTCCTGCGGATTCTGCTGGCTGTACCCCTGCTGATACCCCTGCTGCTCGTAGGGCTGCTGATACCCGCCGGGCTGCACAAACCCCTGCTGGTCATACGGCTGCTGCTGATAAGGCTGCTGGGCGTATGGCTGCTGATAACCCTGCTGGTCATAGCCCTGCTGCCCATACGGCTGCTGATAACCTTGCTGACCGTATGGCTGCTGATATCCCTGCTGACCGTATGGCTGCTGGTATCCCTGCTGACCATAGGGCTGCTGATAATCCGCATACCCCTGCTGACCATATTGCGGCTGCCCATAGCCGTTTTGCGGCGCGTAGCCCTGACCATAGGCATCATTGGGCGCGTAGCCGCCATTCGGGGCATAGCCCTGCGCCGGCGGATAATTGCCCTGCGAAAAACCGGGCTGCTGAGGATTCTGTCCGGCGTCCCCGGCGCCATCATAGGGTGGACGGCTGTTGCTCATCCGGCTTCCTTTCCTTTCTTCCGCGCGTTTGTGCGCGAAGTTCCCTGCCGCGCCTGCGGACGGAGGAATTGCATCCTCCCGCGCGCGGACTTTCACGCAAGCGCCTGAATCGCGCTTTACATGATAACGCATCTTACAGTATAGCACAAAAAAATGGCTTGTAAATAATAAATCGGAAAAATTCACGGTTTGTTCGCCTGTAAGATGGAAAGATTTTTACTTCGGTGCGCGTTTCCGTCCTCCATTCCGCATTATTTTCGCTTTTCCGCTTGCAAAAGTCGTTCGGCTATGGTAAGATAGAGCATGCCGACGAAAGTCAGCGAAATATTGGAAGCGATGACCGGGAAACAGTAGCGCGTGCAAGTCCCCTTCCTATTTCCAAATGAGAATGTGCCAAGATGCGAAGCGAATTTTTTCTGCTGGCTAACGGGAGTGAAACGCAGCGTAGCAGCGCTACGCTAAGTGGAACGAGCGGACGCCAGAAGGAAAAAGGCGCGAGCAGATGGCACAGGCGAATGCAGAAAATAGGATATCAGAGAGCCGCCGGGTGGTGCGAGGTGGCAGGGCGCACGGCGTGAACCTTCATCCCGTGAGTTTTTCGGCGTGGGCAGCCTTATCGCCTATCAAGCGGCGGCAGCGGGATTTTTTTCCTTTGCCGCAAGACGAGTGGTACCGCGGATTCAGTCCGTCTCATCAAACGATGGGACGGGCTTTTTTCATCCAACTGTAAGGAGGAACATCCGGAATGAACGAGAAGATCGAAGCCCTGAAAAGCAGCTTTGATTCCGAGCTGAAGAAGATCGCCAACATGGTGGATCTGGAAGCCCTGCGCGTGAATTACCTCGGCCGCAAGGGCAAAGTGACCGACGCGCTCAAGGGCATGGGCGGCTTGACCGACGAGCAGAAAAAGACCGTCGGACGCGAGACGAACGAGCTGAAAACCGCCATCACCGTCGCCTTGGCGGAAAAGCTGGAGGCGCTCAAGGCACAGGAATTGCAGCGCGAAATCAACGCCCTGCCCGAATTTGACATTTCCATGCCGCCGGACATGACCCGCGGGTCGTATCACCCGATTACGCTGGTGCAGCGCCAGTGCGAGCAGGTGTTCAAGTCGATGGGCTTCACGGTGGAGGATTACGCCGAGGTCGTGACGGACTACGAGTGCTTCGAGAGCCTGAACATTCCGAAGTTCCACCCCGCGCGCGACATGCAGGACACCTATTATCTGGACAACGGGCAATTGCTCAAAACGCAGACCTCCGCCGCCCAGAACGCCATCTACCGCCGCTACCGCGACGCGCTGGTGAACGACGGCGTGCCGATTAAGGCGATTTTCCCCGGCCGCTGCTTCCGCAACGAGGCGACCGACGCCTGCCATGAGAACACGTTCTTCCAGATGGAAGGCATCATGGTGGACAAGGATATTTCCATCGCGAACCTGATTTACTTCATGAAAACGATGCTGAGCGAGGTGTTCCGCAAGGACATCAAAGTCCGCCTGCGTCCGGGCTTCTTCCCGTTCGTTGAGCCGGGCTTTGAGCTGGATATCTCCTGCCTCATCTGCGGCGGCACGGGCTGCCCGTCGTGCAAGCATTCCGGCTGGCTGGAGCTGTGCCCCTGCGGCATGATTCACCCCGAAGTATTGAAGGCCGGCGGCATCGACCCGGAGCAGTACACCGGCTTCGCGTTCGGCTTGGGCATGACGCGCCTTGCCATGATGAAGTACGGCGTGAAGGACATTCGCGACCTGAACAGCGGCAGCCTGACGCGCTTGGCGCAGTTCACGGACGACGAGTAATGCGGAGGAAAGACGAACATGCTGATCTCAATGAACTGGATTTCCGACTTCGTTGACCTGACGGGTCTTGATAAGATGGCGCTGATTCGCCAGTTCTCCCTGTCCACGGCGGAAGTTGAGAATGAAATTTTCCACAAGGGCGCGGATTTGTCCGGCGTTGTCGCCGCGCAGATCGTCAGCGTAGAGAATCACCCCGAATCCCACAAGCTGCACCTGCTGAAGGTGGACGCGGGCGACGGGCAGCTGACCGACGTGGTCTGCGGCGCGCCGAACGTGCAGCTGGGCATGAAAACCGCGTTCGCGAAGGTGGGCGCGCAGCTGGGCGACATCACCATCAGCCCGCGCAAGCTCGCCGGGTACACGTCCTACGGCATGTGCTGCTCGGAGAAGGAAATCGGCATCAGCGACGACAATTCCGGCATCATGGTCCTCCCGGAGGATGTTCCCTGCGGCACGGATTTGAAGGCGCTCTACCCCATTGACGATATTATCTTCGAGGTGGACAACAAGTCCCTGACGAACCGCCCCGACCTGTGGGGGCACTACGGCATGGCGCGCGAGTTTTCTACCCTGTCCGGCCGTCCGCTGAAAGCCCTGCCCGTGGCGGATTTGGCTGCGTACAACAATCTGCCCGCCATCGACATGAAGATTGAAGACCCGCTGTGCCAGCGCTACTCCTGCCTGCGGGTGGAGAACATCAACCGCCACGTCAGCCCGATGGCGATGCGTATCCGCCTGAACTACTGCGGTATGCGCGACATCAACTTCCTCGCCGACCTGACGAACTACCTGATGCTGGAAATGGGGCAGCCGATGCACGCCTTCGACAGCCGCAAGGTGGAGAAAATCCGCATCCGCCGCTTCCCGGAGAGCTTCCCTTTCCAGACGCTGGACAAGGTGGAGCGCACCATCGACCCGAACACGCTGATGATCTGCAACGGCGACAAGCCGGTTGCCATCGCGGGCATCATGGGCGGTCTGGACAGCGAAATCGTCGATGACACGACGAGCCTGACGCTGGAATCCGCCACCTTCGACGCGGCGTCCGTCCGCAAGAGCAGCGTCCGCCTCGCCCACCGCACCGACGCCTCCGCCCGCTACGAAAAGAGCCTTGACCCGGAAATGACGACCGTCGCCATCGCCCGCTTCATCAAGCTTTTGCAGGAATACGACCCGGAAATGCGCGTCACCTCCCGCCTGACCGACGAGTACGCCTTCCACTATCCGAAGGTGCAATTGTCCTTCGACAAGGCGTTTGTTGACCGCTACACCGGCATCAACATCTCCTCCGACGAAATCATGCACACGCTGACCGCGCTGGGCTTCGGCATGACGCGGGACGGCGATTCCTTCACCGCGGACGTCCCCTCCTGGCGCGCGACGAAGGACGTAACCATCAAGGCGGATATCATCGAGGAAATCACCCGCATTTACGGCTACGACAACTTTGACCTGCACACGGCGGAATCCCCGCTCTACCCGGTTCGCATGTCCACCGAAAAGACGGTGGAGGACAAATTGAAGGACATTCTCGTCAAGCGCTATTCGCTGCACGAGGTGCATTCCTACATCTGGCAGTACGCCGACGACTACAAGAAGCTCGGCATCGCCGTTGAGGACAACGTGAAGCTGCTCAACGCCTCCAACCCCAACATCGAGACGCTGCGCCGCTCCATGATTCCCACCCAGCTGTGCCAGGTGAAGGTCAACACGGGCTATGCGCCGTCGTTCGGCATCTTCGAGATTGGTCACATCGTCGATGGCGTGGACGAGAACAACCTGGCGAAGGAACACAAGAAGCTGTGCGTGACGCTCTTCAGCAAGGTCGATAACGTGGAAACGCTGTATTTCCGCCTGCGCGACATGCTGTGCGTCGCCGTGAGCGACATCCTGCACAAGGATTTGTCCTTCCACGCAATGACCGCGACCCACTCCTATGAGCATCCGAAGAACCTGAACGCCATCGTGCTGGACGGCGTTGAACTCGGCGAAATCGGCGTGGCGCACCCGGTTGTCGGCAAGAACATCGACAAGAAGGCGGCAATTGTGTTTGCCGAAATCGACATGGAAGCGCTTGCGTCCATCGCGCCCGCGCCCATCGTCTACCGCGAGCCGTCCCGCTTCCCCGGTATGGAGCAGGATTTGACCTTCGTGGTCAATCGCTGCCAGCCGATTCTGGACGCGGTGAAGGCGGAGAACTCCCCGCTGGTGCAGAAAGTGACCGTGCTGGGCACATACAGCGACATCACCGGCAAAACCATCACGATTCGCCTCTCCTTCTCGCACCCGGAGCGCACGCTCACCCGCGACGAAGTGCAGGCGGTTGTTGACGGCGTGGTTGCGCGGCTGAAGGGTCAAGGGATTGAACTAAAGAAGTAACTTCATCTATATATGCATCTTTATATGCATCTTTCTTCCTCCGAAACGCGGCTGTGTTTCGGAGGTTTTTTCTTTGCGCCAAGGACGCGCAGACTGCCGCGGCAGCTGACCTGACCGCCGCACAGGATGCCCTGACCGCGACGAAAGATGCCCTGACCGCCGCCGAAACCGCGCTGACCGCCGCGCAGGACGACAATGCCGCTGCGGAAGCTGACCGCGACGCCGCACAGACTGCCCTGACCGCGAAGGAAAACGAACTGGCGAACGTGCAGAACACCCTCGCCGCGACGGAGAACGTGCTGGCGCTGACGCAGGATGCCCTTGGCACGAACGAATCACTGATTACGATTATCAAGGAATCGCTGGTGGCGAAGGATGGCGTCGCGGCGAACGCCGTGGCGGCGAAGGAGCCGATGCTCTTCCTGCACCTGCTCTCCACCGACGCTGCCACCCTGACCGGCACCGACACCACCGCGCTGGATGCGGAAAACTACCTCATCGTCACCGTCGGCGAGCAGACCTGCGCGCCCATCCCGATGCCGGAAGAGGGCAGCTACTTCTGCCTGATCCACGGCATCAACATGAATCTGTTCCACATCACCGCGGACGGCATTGAACTGGTCAACGCCAGTGCCGACCACAACTGCCTTGCGCTGGGCGAAATCACGATGACCATCGTCAGCCGCGACGCGCTCAAGCAGGAATAATTTTCCTTCCCCTGCCCCTCTGCTTTTGTCGGCGGAGGGGCGTTTTTTGTGCTTCCGCGAAATTCGAGATTGACAACTTCCCCCGATGGTGGTAAACTGGAAAAAACGGAAGTTTTCCGCCCATTTTCGTCGTTTGTTAGGAGGATTGCTATGAGTCCCATTGCCGCCCGGAAAAAGACCATCATCTGGATGATTGCCGCCATCGTGCTGGCAGTCTCTTCCATCGCACTTGGTGCCGGTCTCATCGTCAGCCACAATTCGCTGACGGACACCCGGAATCAGCTGACGGACACGCAGAGCGCGCTGTCCTCCACCCAATCCACCTTGGCGGACACCGAAAACAGCCTGTCCGCTGCGAAGGACACCCTCGCGTCCACCGAAGCGACCCTCGCGGACACGCAGACCACGCTGGACACGACCGCCGCCGCCTTGACGGATACCCAGACCACCCTTGCGTCCACCGAAGCCACCCTCGCCGAAACGCAGGGTACGCTTGCTGACCGCGAAACCGAGCTGTCCGCGACGAAGGACACCCTCGCGTCCACCGAAGCCACCCTCGCCGAAACGCAGGGCACGCTTGCTGACCGTGAAACTGAGCTGTCCGCGACAAAGGACACCCTCGCGTCCACCGAAGCCACCCTCGCCGAAACGCAGGGCACGCTTG
>ERZ1027032.380-NODE-380-length-16533-cov-5.621495_pt1 | contig 16533 bp, 20 predicted proteins | sample MGYA00519445_ERZ1027032 | MGnify/ENA primary metagenome ERZ1027032 (study PRJEB26926, sample SAMN06164888) | human gut metagenome | biome: ENVO:00009003; feature: ENVO:2100002; material: ENVO:00002003 | host: Homo sapiens | place: USA | collected 2012 ... | reverse complement strand
AAATCGGGCGGCGGGGAATAAGGTATTTCGTTTTTTACGCCTGAAAACGGCGATTTTTATACGCAAAAGCGAATCGTTTATCTTTATAGTTCTTGTTAAATGATATTAATATGAGTATCATTTATAGTTGTTTTCTTTGTAAATGATACTCAAATGAGTATCTTTGTAGTGTTAATCAAGCGAACATTGAAATGAAGTACAACGAATTGGAACGGCTGATTAAAAAAGCCGGGTGCTTTGACACTGGAGAACAACAGAACGGACACCCAGTCTGGGAAAGTCCGAAAACGGGGAAGCGATTCCGAATGAGTAACCATGGAAAACAGGAAGTCGCAACCGGAACATTAAAAGCAATTATGAAAGCGGCAGGACTGAAATAAGTCCTGCCATTAAAAAATACACGATTATGAAAAAGGTATCTGCTATTATTGAAATGGCTTCTGACGGTAACTACAGCATCTATATGGATGCGGATGATATGGACTATTTGGTTACTGCTACAGGCGCAACGTCTAAAGAAGCTATTGAGGATTTCAAAAAAGGGTATGAGGATATTAAATCATCATACGAACGTGATGGAAAGCCTTTTGAAGAAGTTGAGTTTGAATTTAAGTATGACATGGCTTCTTTCCTCTCTTATTACACACAGGCTTTTTCTCTTGCTGGATTATCTCGGATTACAGGAATCAACAAGAGTCAGTTAAGCCATTATGCGACAGGACATCGCAAGCCATCGCGTACTACTATTGATAAAATACAAAAATCTGTACATGAGTTTGCGAATGAATTAAGTCAAGTACATTTCGCTTGATTAACACTTACCGAAATATCTTGACTAATGGGCGGAACTTTTCAACAAGTTCCGCTTTTTTATATCGTATGAATTTCATTATCAATCACAAAACAGGATGCGCTAAAGGTTTATTCACAAATAAATATTTTCGTCACGAAAGTTTTTTACCTTTGCCGTGCATAATAAATTGATTATATTTGAATAAAAGAGCTGTTTTCTTTTGCCATCCAAAAACAATTTCATACTTTTGAGTAGCCGAATATAAACCTTTTTATTTCATCCCCTCATATCGTGTAATCCGTATTCAATCGGGTTCCGGGTGGTTCCGGTCGGCGCACGGTATGAGGGGGTGATTTTTTCGTTATGGAACTTAAAGAATTTATTAAAAGTACTATTTCCCAAATTATAGATTCTGTATCTGATTTGAATGAGGAATATAAAGACAAAGATGCTACAATTAACCCTTTGAGTTATGTCCGGATAAAAGATATGCAGAGTATTCAGACTGCTTCTGGTGAAAGATTATTGACTAATGTCGAATTTGACCTTACTGTTTCTATTGATGAAAGTAAGAATACTGACGGTAAAGTTAATGTAATGAGTTGTGTTATTGGGGGTGGTGCTTCTAAATCGCATACAGAAGGAAACAGTTCTATAAGTAGGGTTCGATTTAACGTTCCGGTTGTTCTTCCTGCGAGAAGGATTACATCAAAGCAGTAAGATTTTTACTTTCTGCTTTGAAAAAATTATAAAGTAAGGTTGCTTCAGTTCCGATACTTTTTTCTGTTCCTTTACAGGATTTTAATGCATATTTTACGCAGCGTTCTCTAAGACGCTGCTCTCTATAATACTTTATAAAGTCTATTATTTTCTTCATTTTACCTGCTTTTCTACAAAGATAGGATTTTCTTTATCAATCACAAAACAGGATGCGCTAAAGGTTTATTCACAAATAAATATTTTCGTCACGAAAGTTTTATATATTTGCCGTCATAACCGAAAATATTTATTTCAATGAAAAGAGTTTTATTTTTAATTATGGCTTTTATCAGCCTGAACGTGATGGCTCAAGAGCCTTACAAAGTTTTCTGTGAATTAGTCGGTAGCGCAAAGTTCATGAGTACCAAAATCATTGTGACCGTAGATTTTGGACAGAAAACAAAATTCTGGACTGGCAGCGCGAAGCAATATCTGGTTGATGACGAGGGAGAGAAGCTGGAATTTAACTCCATGGTAGACGCGATGAATTACATGGGAAAGAGGAACTGGGAGTTTGAACAGGCTTATGTAGTTACAACCAGTAATCAGAATGTTTATCACTGGCTGCTGTCAAAAGAAGTTACTTCTGATGAGCAAATCAAAGAAGGCTTCATGACTAAGGAAGAGTTCGATAAAAAGAACGCGCAGTAATCTAATTACCTTGACACGTACGTGCGGAGACCTCGTCACATTCGTGTCAAGACTTCGACGCGTACGTGCGGAGACCTCGACACGTACGTGTCGACCCTTTTTCGCCTTTATATTTTTATTTGAACGTACTTATTTTCGTAATGAAGGCTTTATGCCTTCCTAGATTATAACTTTAAAACTTATATCATGGGCTCATTCTTTATTATTCTTTTAATTGTTTTTATTGTTTTTGCAGCCATAGGGGCTATGAATCAAAAAAACAAATCTCATAACAAGCAAGGTTATACCTCTAATCATAGCTATGACGTATATAATAAAACAGATAAAACTATTCCCGTTTCTGATGAGCGGAAAAAGAATGGCGTTATATCTGTGGTCGGCGGTTTCTACCGTTCGTGGGAAGCAAAAAAATGTATCAGAAATTTATATGCTTGTGAAACTGTTTTCCTAAGAGAAGAACCAGACAATCCTTATGACCCTAATGCGATAATGGTGTTGTCTAAAAGAGGCTTACATATAGGATATATCTCTAAGTATAATATTCAGACAGTTAAAGACAGAATGTTGGAAGGCCCTGTCAAAGGGTCTGTCTTTGAGACAATGGATAGTAGATATGAGTATATGATAACATTGCTACCCATGGATGATGATGAAGAATATAATCATGCTATATATCTTTTCAATGAGCGAAAAAGGATTGAAGAAGATAGCAAAAAAATAGATAGGCTTAGGAATAAATTAGACTTTTATAATATCATAAGGGTTGCAGTTGATGACTTGGTTCCTCAGAAAAAGTATGCAAGTATCCATAAGATGTTGAAGCCTATATTCGAAGCTGGCGTTCAAGATGATACTTGTTACGAACTAATGATATGTTGCTGTCATTATATGGCTGACTATGACTCAGAACTCCAATATATAGATAAATATATCGAGTCAGGAAAGGTTAAGGATAAGGGATTTATCAATAGACGTAAATATCAGGTGTTGCGTTTGTTAGGCCACCTTGTGAGCAATGACCAGATAGAAAATGAAAAAGCTGGCGTTGAAACCACTATTTTAGAATTGGACTTTTTTAATCGGATTGTATCATTGCTAAGTGATGTGGTTGACCCAAACCGCATAGACTTTAGAGACTCGAAGGGCTTGTTTGCGGTGAATTTGGATAGCAATATCCGCCGTCCTATTTGCAAACTGTATCTTAATGATTCGGATAAGATGTTCATCGGTCTTATTAATGATGATGGTAGTATCTTGAAAACTCCAATAACAAGAATAGAGGAGTTGGATGAAATAAAGGATGATTTACTTATGCCTATACGTAAATTTTTGAACGCTTGAAAATATATTAACCAATAATGAAAATGAAAGCAAAATACTTAGTTCTTATTCCATTAAGTGCCGTTATGGTTTCTTGTAATAATAACAAAATGGAGCGTAAAATTCCCCAGTACTCCTTAGCCAGTACCGCTGTACTTCCCTGAAAGTACTCCAGTACTTCCATGGCAGTACTGAAGTACTCATTAGGAAGTACTGAAAACATGACTGAAAGGCTCTATAAAAAGCGGGAACCATAAAAAGTTTCCGCTTTTTCTTTTGCCATCTCAAAACAAAAACATACATTTGCAACGTCTACCATTTGAAACAGGCGCGCGATGGCTCGCCAATAAACATTGCTGCGGGCATTTTTTATGTCCATAGCTTTGGCTATATACCTATAAGGTTCCGACCCCCGTGTGGAGTGTTAATGCACCCACAGCCTGTTTCAGGTGGTAGACAACGGGAAAGCGGAACCTTTTCTGTTTCCTTTCCCGTAATTTTAATTACATATTGTTTCATTTTAATTGTCTACCAAAATGAAAAATCAAATTGCCCTGCCTGCAAACCAGGCAAAACAAAGCCGTATATCGTTATGGCTGAATCGTGAAAATGTATTGTTCTCCTCCATCATGGAAGAGAAAGTTTCTAACCGTCAGGCTGTGCTTATTTCTCAGGCACTGGCTTCCTTCAGTATCCTAACTGGCTCCGTATTCACCCATTGGCTGGCCGCCGTGCTCTTCCTATGCTGGTTCATTGTGTCGTTATACCTTTGCAAGAAAGGAGGTTTGAAATGAAACCTTGTATTGTGCCGGATGCAGCAGTAGATGTGATTCAGAACTGGACAGAACAGGATGGAGCCGCTTGTGCTGTCAGAGAACTTGATAAGGTAATAGATTATTTCATGAAATCACTCAATGCGGATGCAGAAGAAATACTGACTCACTTACGTACGGTTTATTTCGTCCGGAATGAGATTGCAGCTTTTATCCCTGAAGCCGAATCGAAAGGAGGTGAGTCATGAAACTGGTATATCGTATAGATACAGATGCTTGCCTGAATTCTGTGCTCGCTCTTGTCCATGAGATTCGCGCCGAAATGGGCCTTGTTCCGGAGCAGATACAGACGAATGACGGCCGTTCGATAACCTTTGACCTGCAGGATTGGAAACGTTTGAATCGTGGAGATATAACAGAAGATGAATATATTACAAGACACATTGTTACTCAATAAATTGTTGTATCTTTGCATTGGCTTAGAATTCGAACATTTTTTGCAAATTTTTTTTTTAGCCTCGCTTCGGCGGGGCTTTTTTTGTGTCCTTTTCTCTGGCTTTGTCTGAAGCTAATTTTGTACCCAAACAGATAGTAACTATGAATAGCCAGGCTTCAGACGATATTAAATTACTCTTTATCCAGGAAGAACTTTCCAAATTTGGAGAGGAACTGTGCGATGCACTGTCAGATGCCATCTATAAACAGAAGCTGATAGACTCCGGTTCTCTCCTCGATTCGCTGAATTATTCTTCATTCATGGAAGGAAAGAACCCGGGGCAGCGTGTATCCTTCTTCTCTTACGGTCGTTGTGTCGATATGTCCGGATACAAGAAGAATAAAACCCAAGTAAATACCAATCGTGAAGTGTGGGGAATCCGTGAGAATTCCAAGAAAAAGAACCGTTGGTACGCCCGTAACATGTATGGGGGCCTGAATCGGCTGATAGGGCGTGTCATGTACGGACTATCTGAAGAAGAGATTGCAAGACTTAAAGGAATATTGGAAAATCGTATAAAAAATGAATAAGAAAATCGGAAATATCAATTTCGTGGAGACAGCGGTCGGCACCTATGCCATCCGCATGGATTCCTTTCGTGATTCTCTGACACACCTGTTCGGATCAGCTGTGTCAGACTGGGAGTGTAGCCCTACGACAGTGGCCGGTGTCCGTATTGTGCCCTGGGGGGCAGATAACGACTTGCCTTCATCTGTCCGTAACCTGCTCGAGAAAAACAACCTGGCACCAGGTATTCTTTCTCGAAAGACTGGACTGTTATATGGTCAGGGGCCGATGTTGTATCGTGTGGGTATCGAGAATAACGAACGCGTCCAGATGTGGACTACCGACCCGGAAGTGCAGTCATGGCTTGATAGCTGGGATTATCGCCGTTTCATCCGGGAATCATTTACCGAATACAACCACCTGAATGGGGTATTCGTCAAGTATGTGTCCGCACGATCCGTCCGTGTAGGACGTCCGTGGATACACAGCCTTGAATGTTTGCCGTCTAAAGACTGCCGTCTGTGCTGGCCGGAGAATGATGAGAGATACCTGAATTCTGTCACACATATCCTGAACGGGGATTTTGATTTTTACGGCAGTCAGAAATATGTCAAATATCCGGTATTTGACCGCCAACGGCCAGCAAAGCACGAAGTGGCCGTGAAATACCATTGTTTGCGGAGCTTTGGCCGGAATATGTACGCTATATCCTCATTCTTCGGCTCAATGCCCTGGATGCATGATGCCAATTCGCTTCCGGAGATAATTGAATACCTGAATAAAAATATGATTGCGGCAGCATACGTAGTGCATGTTCCAGAAGAATATTGGAATAAGAAGGCTGAACAATACCGTGCGAAGCATCCGGAGCTAACCGATGACCAATTATATCTTCAGATGGAGAGTTTAAAGGACCAGTTGTCGCGTGAGCTGGCCGATGTGATGGCCGGGAAAAACAATGTCGGTAAATTCTTCATGACGACTGATTACGTAGACCCGTCAGACGGCAAGACTCATCAGTTCCAGATAGAACCCATTGAAATGAACATCGACAAATACATTGAGGCACTGACCAAAATTTCCCGTATTGCCGACTCGAGCACAACCAGTGGGCTGGGATTGAACCCTTCGCTGGCCAACATCATCATCGACGGGAAGGGTGATTCCGGCTCTCAGATGCTCTATGCCCTCAAACTGTTCTACGGTGCGGATACGCAGATACCTGAAGACGTATGCCTGGAAGCGATTAATGACGCCATTCATATCAATTTCCCGGATAAAAAGGATTTGTTTTTGGGTATCTACCGCAAAGTGATTAACAAAGAAGATAATGTAACGGCCTCTGACCGGGCCACAAACCAGGTATGACTATGAAACAGGATATAGAATTCCCTGAATGCTGGGAAGAGGTACAGCCGGCTGAATTCGCTTACCTCCTGAAGCTGCGTATGCTCCTGATACTGACTCCTAAAGCTATTTCATTGACTGATGTCAAACGCTTGTGGTGTCGTTACGTCCTTCGCCATCGGGGCCTGAAATCGAAACGGAAGGATTATTATCTGTTGGTGAACAGGTTGGCCAAGACATTGGACTGGCAGTGGAGGGTAGACGAAGAGACCAATACCATTGCCCTTACTTATGATTCAACGGTTAATCTGGTTCCCTCCTGGTCCGGGTTCTGGGGCCCTGCATCGCATGGGGCAGATTTGACTTTCGGCGAATTCCGTTATGCCGTAATCATGATGAATGAATACACTCGTACCCATGATGTGGCCTTTCTTAATTCGCTGTGTGCGATTTTATATAGGCGCAAAAAAGACGGTAAACGTGTGCCGTTTGCGTCGTCAGATCTGGGCAAGGCGGCAAAGGATATTGCGGGTATGCCGGACTACTTGAAATGGGGTGTGTATTGCTGGATGGCCAGCTTTTGCGAGTTCCTGTTCAACGGTACGTTTATACTCGATGGCAACGAAGTCTGTTTTGCGCCTATCTTCACCGGCGCCGGAAAGGATAATACGCCGGAACAGTCGCTTGGAATGAACTCGATACTGTTCTCTGTAGCTGAATCGGGAGTATTTGGAGGTATTGAAGAGGTAGACAATACCCAGTTATTACGGGTATTGCTAAAGTTATTGGATGACAAACAAAAAGCGGATGCTATTCTAAAATCAGCTAAAAACCATGATATTCAATCTTAATAACCAGGGCGCAGCGGAATTGCGCCGGATGACCGGCAACTATTATGCCGGTAACGATTTTTCGGCCATAGAAATGGACATCGAGGATGCTACAGATGAATTAATCCAGGTGATTGGCCGAGCTGTATACGACAAGGCCGAAAATGCTTATCTGAAGGGTGAAAGTAACGATCAGGTACGCTTGGTTCAGCTGGTGCAGCGGCCTATTGCATTATTGGCCACACTGCATTACTTCCAGCGTAACGATGTCAGTCATGAAGACAGTGGCCGCAAGGTGAAGCTGTCTTCCGACGGTACCGACAAAATCCCCTGGGAGTGGCAGCTTGACCGCGATGACAGTATCCACCTTCAGGCGTATTACAGTGCGGTGGAGCGGTTGATTCGCTGGCTGAATGAATCAAAGGATACGGACTGGCAGAACTCTGGGGCGTATCGTAATGCGGCTGGCCTGCTGATTCGTTCCGGACGTGAGTTTGATTCCTATTTCCCTATTTCACAGTCCGAACGGATGTATATTCTTTTGCTTCCCTTCCTTCGTGAGGTACAGATTGCCACCGTGGCGCCTTCCTATGGTGAAGGGTTTGAAACGCTTTTGGAATCGGCCCCATCTGATGTAAGGTATGCGGCATCTAAGGCATTGGCCTTGCTTACTATGTCGGTGGCATTGCGGAGAATGCCCCTTCAGCTTATCCCTTATTCGGTTGTGCAGGGATTCAATGCGGCAAACGGGATGGCCGATTCACAGCCAGCATCGCTGGCCGATACCCAGCGGATGGCCGCCATGCTCGAGGCTGATGCGGCCGACTGGCTGGAGCGCATGAGACAGTTACGTGACGGTACTTCAGGTGAAGACATTCCCCTGCTACCATCTAATTCTAAAACTAATAAGTATTTCAGAGTATGAATGTGATTCAAAGACCGGGCGCTGTCGAGCTGGCTGCCGACATGCCCGATTACATCATTGATACGGATTCTACTATCACATTTGCGGTGCAATTCAACGGGCAGACGATACTGTCTGAAGAGTATGTGCCGGATGCGGCATACCAGGTACGTGTGCGTAAGCTGGGCCGTTTCTGTGCAAAAGCCTTATGGGGTTTGTGGCCGACAGGTAGAACTCTTTTTCAACAGAAACTATCAGGAACTTTCAGTTTCCTGATTAATGGAGTTAAGGATGCTGATTCCTATGTGCTGTTTTCTCGTTTTGCTTCGAAAAAAACGGCAGATTCTCCGGGCGTTCTTTCTACAATTCAGGATAAAATATCACGCCCTGGTAGTTATGAATATGTAAGTTTCTTCCTTTCATCTGGTCAGAAAATTGACGTAACTATTTCAGATGTGAATGGGGAAGTGAGTTCTGGTACACTTTACACACACGCTGGTGAAAGGGGTATATGCACGCTTGATTCTTCATATTCACGTATTCAGGAACTATTCCCAGGTAAGGAATTTTATTCATATTCGGTTGGCAATATGACATTCCACGTAGACCGTACATCTTACACCGAGAAGTTCGTTTTCCGTTTCCTGAATATGTTTGATGTGCCGGAGACGGTATGTGCGGTTGGCTCCATGGTGTTGAAGGGTTCAGATGACAGTGAAACGGGCTACATGTGGGGTATCGAGCGTAAGTTTGTGGTAAACCCATCAGATGAATATACGGTAAATTCTGGTGCAATATTACTTCAGGCGGATTACAAGTTATGGCATGATTTCGTTGGTGCGCAACAGGTGCAGATTTTGGTGGATGGCACCTGGTATGATATTGTGATTACGGCTAATAATTTCGAACGTGATTTCCGGAAAAATGTGCTGAAGACGGTGGAGTTCTCTTTCCGCTTCGCTGATCCGGACAACAACAGAGTATTATGATAGATATTAAAGCTTTTCGTGAATATATCAGCGAGCTGGTATATGAAACCAATCAGGAGTTGGAAAATAAGATAGAACACATCGTACTTTCGGTGAACGAGTCGCACATGACCAAAAAGTTGCAAAATAAATCCGGTGTATGTTTGTGTGTAAGTTATCCGGATGCGCAGGCGGTCGGTGAATCCGATAATGCGAAAGATTCCCAGCAGGCTTTCATCTTCGTATGCCAGCGTGTTTCCCCTGGACAGTTGGATGAGGAAGGTGAGTTGGCACTTTATAGTGAACTTCAGCATATCATGCTTGTTTTTCGTGATTTCTTGCGCGGAGCGGAGAGTGATTGTGTTGATATTATTCCTGAAGAATCATATAAGATTGAATGGGAGTATCAGATATTCGGAGGGTTGAACGGGCTTTCCATGGGACTTAAATTCACAAACTATGACTAATTTATACATAGATGGTATTGCGGTTGTGCTGCCTTCAGAGTTTTCCATTACAGTAAAGCAGGAAAATGCGTTCTTCACCAAAAACGGCGAATATACGTATGACATTGAACTGTCTCTTCTTGTTCCGGAGAATGCAAAGCTGTACGGTTTTTTGAACCGACTTAACATTACCGACCGTCCGGCAACTAAAAGAAAGGCCGTACTGGTGGCCGACAACAGGGTGTATCTGAACGGTACGGAGATTATCACCGGATGGACAGATACCAAAGTCAGCATTCAGTTGGTGTCTGGTAATTCCGAGTTAAATTATTTTGTTGGTTCCGATGAACTGATTTCTACGTTGGCGATGAAAGAGACAAACCCGGTGGTGAACGGTTCTGTCTCTACTGATTATGTCAAAAAAACATACCCTGATGTAGATTATAACCTGATGATGACATACGACAGCCTGCATCAGGTGGATAAAAATATATGGCTGTACAGACTCTACAATAACGATATTAATAATCCTTATGCCGGATACATCGTGCAAAAGGAGAACATTCAGCCTTATGATTATATCCCGCAGCCTTATCTGTGCGCATACATGCGTGAACTGCTGAAGGCTTTGGGATATACACTTGAATATAATGCCATAGAGGATACTCCATATAAGAGTGTTTATATTGTACATGTATGCGAAACATACAAATGGAATGAAATGTTACCTGGGTGGACGGCTAAGGATTTCCTGCAGAATATAGAAACCATGTTTAACGGCTCTTTTTTGATAGACCATCGTACCAAAAAAGTCTCATTTCTTCTTAACGTATCTTATCTTCCTAAGGTTCGTAATGTGCACTTGCAGAATGTAGTTGATGCTTACACGGTCGAGGTAGAAGAAGAGGAAGAGTCGGATGCGGTTAATTCTACGATAAAATATAAGTTACCATCTTCCGAGTATTATAAAATGCGATGCCTTCCGGATGTGGTGAAAGAAGCAGCTAAGCATAAAGTAATAGATGAAGGCTTGTTCGCATTTTTTGGGAAACCGGAAAATCAGGTGACGGACACGATTTTTGATTATCAGTCAGTGAATCGGAAGATTATCTATTTAGAGGGTAGTGGTATCATGTCTAACCTGGAAATGGTGGATGAACTTGCATCATTGGTGCGCGAAAATGCGGAGTCTGAATTGGAGTTGGAATTTGTTCCTGCTGAATTGACTGAACGGGCCTTTTACATGGAAGGTATTGAACCGAGTGAATTTTATTTTGGTCAATATTACATTCCGAGCGTATCAGTATCAGATGATGAACCGGATGAAACCACTTACGATTCGATTCACAACATGGTGAATAATCTTTCCGAAAAAAAAGAAAGCAAGTCTAATATTTTCCTGGCCTTTTTTAGAGGACTTAATCCTGTTCAAATAGGTGTGATGCCTGCTAACTCATATCCGTTGGCATTTATTGACCGATTTTTCCCTACAACAAGCTGGCCGGCTACGCTCCCCTCTGATTATCCGACATTCAACCTTGTTGAAATGGAGAAGTATTTCTACAGCAATGCGTATAAGATAGACCGGAAAAACGCGATAAAGATAACTTGCTATGATAGCAATTTATATCCGGCCAGTTCTGTATTCGAGATATTCAACCGACGTTATTTGGCAAAGGAAATAGAATACACCATAGGGCCGAACGGTCGAACTCAAGCCTGGACTGGAACGTTTTATCCTGCTTCAATTTCTGATACAGAAGTCCAGCAAAGATGGATTCTGTCAGATGGGAAATGGCGTGACGGCGGCGTTTGGCTGGATAATGGCCGATGGCTGGATAGTTGAGTTGATGATTAACACAAACACAATAACACGATATGAGCTTGAAAATTGATAGGGTGCAGCTGGAGATTGTGATACAGCAAGACCAGGCACGGCAGAAAATGATTGAACTGGAGGAGAGAATGCGGTCGGCCAACCGTGAACTCCAGAAGACAAAAAAACAATTCGGTGAAACATCTGAGGAATATAAAAAACAGGCTGAAGTAATCAAGCAGCTGCAGCAGGAGTATGATAACCTCTATGAGGAGATAGGATTGACCAACTTGTCGTTGCGTGATTTGGGCAAAAGACAGAAGGATTTAAACGCAATTCTTCGTCAGCTGAATCCCAATACGGAACTGTACAAACAGTATTCCGAGCAGCTGAAGGAAGTCAATAACCGGATAAAAGAACTTCGTGGTACAGCAAATGAGACTCGTTTCAGCCTGTCTAAACTGACCGATGGTTTCAATAAATACGGAGCCATAGCGGCCAGCGCGATTGCCGGATTAACCGGTATCACGCTGACCATGCGCAGCTGTGTGAATGAATACGCCGAAATGGAGGAAGCACAGTCGCAGGTTATTAAATATACCGGGCTGACTAAAGATGAAGTGAAAGAGCTGAACGAGGAGTTCAAGCAGATGGATACCCGTACGGCCCGTACACGGCTGAACGAGCTGGCAGGGGATGCCGGGAAACTGGGTATCTCTACCAAGGAAGGAGTAAAGGAATTCGTCGAAGCGTCCGACATGATTAATGTTGCCTTGGGTGAGGATTTGGGTAAAGAGGCCATTACCCAGATTGGTAAGCTGGCCGATATGTTCGGAACTGGTGACCGTTCGCTGAAAGAGAATATGCTGGCTGTCGGATCTGCAGTCAATTCTGTAGCACAGAATTCTTCAGCTGCAGAACCGTACCTGGTTGAATTTACCGCCCGTATGGGTGGTGTCGGTAAACAGGCTAACATGGCAATTACCGACATCATGGGATTTGCTTCGGCTCTTGACCAGAATATGCTTCGCTCAGAAATGGCTTCTACGGCACTTTCCGGATTGATTCTTAAACTGTATCAGGAACCATCCAAATACGCCCAGTTGGCCGGACTGCAGGTGGAAGAGTTTACCAAGCTGATGAGTGAAGACGTGAACGAAGCGGTACTTACCTTCCTGGAAGCACTGAACCGTATGGGCGGTATGGATAAGATGGCCCCGGTTCTTGACAAGATGAGCCTTTCCGGAGCGGAAGCCGCCAGCGTGATTTCAGCCCTTGCCGGAAATGTGGAAAAGGTACGTAAGGAACAGCTGGGAGCCAACCAGGCATTCGTGGAAGGTACTTCTGTCGTGAACGAGTTTAACGTACAGAACTCCACCGTGCAGGCAGAATTAGACAAAGCAAAAAAACGCTTTGCCGACATTCGCGTAGAGTTGGGTGAGCAGCTGCTTCCCGTCATGAAGTACATGGTATCAACGGGTTCCCTTACAGTGAAAGGGTTGAGTGCGGTCGTTTCGGTTCTGATGGAAAACAAACGTGTAATAGTGACGGTCACTTCTGCCATCGCGGCCTATGTACTGGTAGTGAATGGTGCGACATTAGCCAAAAAGGGATATACCGTAGCCACAAAAGCGGCTACCATGGCAACCAATCTTTTCAGCAAGGCCACAAAAGCAAGCCCTTGGGGACTTGTCATTTCTGGTGTCACAGCTGCAATTACATATTTTTCCATGTTCCGTGATGAGACGGACAAAAATACGGAGTCGCAAAAAAAATTGAACGATGCTTTACAGCAGAATGCAGATGAGATGAATTCTTTGCGCTCGGTTCAGGATAGGGCTAAAAATATGGATACGCTTAATAAGCGTCAGCTTAGTCAGTTGAGGGAAGACGCTCAATCTGAAGTACAGATTATTGAAGATAAGTTGTCCGCAGAAACAATAGCATATCGTAAATATTATGATGAGCAGAAAAAGATTATCGAATCGAGAAGTGACATAAACCAGGCTCAAAAGGCAGCACTTATACGCGCTTTAGATAATGATACAGATGAAAAAGCCGCCGAACTGGCTAAATTACTTGACCAGAAAAATCAGCTGATAGCAATTATTAATAAAATACCTAAAGGTAAGGACATCTTTACGGAACCGGTATTAAATGAGACGGACGATAAGGTAGGCAAGGCTAAAAAAGAATATGAGCAACAGCTGAAGGACCTTCGCAGCCAGCACGCTCTGGGATTGGTTGAAGAAGAAGACTACCAGAAGAAGTTATATGACCTGGAGATTAAATACCTTAGCAAGAAGCGTGAGTTATACGCTGAAGCTAAGATGGACGCTTCTTTGATTGACCAGCAGATTCTTTCTGCTATGACTTTTGAAGCAAACAGACTGTATGCGAATAAACTGGCTAACCAGCAGCCGGTAAAGCCTCAGGAGCGTCAGATGGAAATCATCGAGGAAGAAGACCCAGTTGAAGATACCTACGCTCTTGACAAATATAAACAAAGTCTTGATGGCCAGCTGGCACTTCTTGAAGCATTCCATGATGCAGGTATTATTTCCGAGATGGAATACCAGGATAGGTTAACTGAACTGGTTGAAGAAAAAGAAAATGAACGGTCTGTAATTAGGGAGAAGTCCCTTCAGGTCTTTACGCAGATGACATCATCTGTTTCGCAGTTGATGTCTGCTATGCAGTCTAAAGAGATTTCTGATATAGAAAATCGTTATGATAAACAGATTGAAGCTGCTGAAAAAGCTGGGAAGGATACAACAGAACTGGAGGAACAGAAAGAACGGGATATATGGGAGGTTAAAAAGAAATATGCAGATAAACAATTTGCAATGACTGTGTTGGATATTATAGCCAATACAGCATCTGCAATAATGGTTGCTTGGAAAGCTGGGCCTATTTTAGGACCGATCCTTGGTGCTGCAGCTGCCGCCCAAGGTGCCATGCAGTTAGCTGTAGCGCAGCTTCAGAGAGAGCAGGCGGCAGGCCTTTACACCGGTGGCTATTCTGATGACTACGTTCAGGGTTATACGGCTAAAGGCGATTCGCATGATGTGGCCGGAGTTATCCCGGTCCACAAGAATGAATTCGTGACCAATCATGAAGGCGTGGCCAACCCGCACGTAAAACAGTTCCTGGATGTGTTTGACATAGCGCAGAAAAATGGAACAATCGGTATGCTGAATACGACACAGATACTCCAGCAGGTTCGTGTCCGGAGCGGGCGTTATTCGGGCGGATATACAGATGATACGACTAACCCTATTCCGGTGGATAATGGGGGATTTTCTTCTTCTGAGATTCTGGCATGGATTAAGATTATCGCGAAAGAACTTCAGAAATCCAACATACATCTGTCTGCCATCGCTGCAAAAGACCTGACGGTTAACGTCCGTTCCGTTAGGGATGGAATTAAAAGGCTGGAGATGCTCGAGAAAAATGCCAGCCGTTGATGTCCTTTTTTATCGGGCGGTTCTCGAGTAATTTTGCAATAACACAAACACAGATATATATGCAAAATAAAAAAATGACAATACAGCTTGCCATGGCCGCGTTCCTTACGGTTAGCGGCATGGTAATGCTGATAATGGGTTTATGGACACCTCCAGTAGGTGAGATACACAGTTCTGTATTAATAGCCTATGGAGAGGTGAGTACATTCGCCGGCAGCTTGTTCGGCATTGATTACACTTATCGGTATAAACTTAAAAAGAATATTAACGATGGACAAAACAACCCTTAAAAAGATTATGCCATTTGCGACAGATGCCAATATCGACAAGTTCTTGCCGCATCTGAACGATACGATGGCCACATTTGAAATTGATACTCCGATGCGTCAGGCGCATTTCCTTGCTCAAATCGCGCATGAAAGTGGTTCACTTCGTTATGTCCGTGAAATTGCTTCCGGAGAAGCATACGAAGGCCGACAAGATTTGGGAAACGTGATGCCAGGTGATGGCCCTCGATTCAAAGGGCGTGGCCTTATTCAGCTTACTGGCCGTACGAATTATAAATTGTTCGACGAATATACCAACCGTGAGTATGATCTGTTGCACCACCCTGAACGGGTAGAGCAGCCAGGACTTGCTTCACTGGTGGCCGGATGGTTCTGGTACCGTAATAAGCTGAATGAACTGGCAGACCGCGACCAGCTGATGAAAATCACGAAAAAGATAAACGGTGGATACAACGGATTAGAAGACCGTGGTGAACATTTAACCCGAGCTAAGGCTGCACTTATTACATCATGAAAAAGATTGACTCAAGTAATATTTTATTTGTCATTTGCACTGGTTTTGTTTTGTTGGTTATGTTAGGGTTGATACTCCAGTCGTGCCGGACGGCACGGCTGGATGAATCAATTCAGAATGTAACTGACATTAAGACTGAGAATAAGGCTTTCGCTTTAGATGATCATGTGTCGTTATCTGGGTTATCACAAACATGGCGTGATAATTACCGTATCGTGATACGAGATTATCAGGTAGTGAATGACTCTTCTGGTCACCCTTCACCTGTACTAAGTAAAGAAACAGAATTGGTTCACGATAAGTCTTACAATCGCGATAGTACATCGCAGACTCGAGCTCAAAATCTTTCAGTTGATAGTACTTCAACAGAATCTTCCTCAGAACATAAGAATACTAAATCTGTTGATAAACAGCCTTATGTTAGTCCCTTGTTTTGCTGGCTATTTATTCCTCTTGTTTTACTCATAATTTTCTTTTATAAATCCAAATTCAAATAGTTCTTTTTGGCTGCTTGCCTGTGAAGGCCGGCAGTTTTTTTATGTCCTTTTTCCCGGGAGGTATATAGAGTACTTTTGCTTCATGAAAATATATGAAGCAATTAAGGAGATGCACGAACTGACTAGGGCCTGTCTCTTATACACATCTGACGCTGCCG
>ERZ1027032.378-NODE-378-length-16609-cov-7.627280_pt1 | contig 16609 bp, 14 predicted proteins | sample MGYA00519445_ERZ1027032 | MGnify/ENA primary metagenome ERZ1027032 (study PRJEB26926, sample SAMN06164888) | human gut metagenome | biome: ENVO:00009003; feature: ENVO:2100002; material: ENVO:00002003 | host: Homo sapiens | place: USA | collected 2012 ... | reverse complement strand
TCATTGATACCTTTGTCAACTCGGTCTACGTCTTTGACGACCGGGTCGTGCTCAACTTCAACTTCACGGACGATGCCAAAACGGTCACCCGTGAGGAAGTGTTGGGTTCGAGTGCTGTGGACAATGCTCCACCATGCAAAAGCCACTAACAGAAGTTAGTGGCTTTTCTTTTTGTGTTATACGCGGACTTATGTTGGTGTATGGAGAATTAGGGACTCGAACAGCACGGCCGCGCCGCAGGCGGGGCAGCAAACACCCCGGTGGGGTGTTTGCTAGTGCGCGGGTACCAACGGTCAGGAATGTCTACCGGGGATGATGCTCAAAAGTCCAGCTGGTCAGAGAATGGTTTGAAATCTTTAAGCCCCCTTTTCAGTCGTTTGTAGCAAGTTTGTAGCAGATCTGTAGCAAAATTCGGAGAGAAACGGCAAAATGGCTCCGTAAACCCGATTTTGCGAATTTTTGGGTGTAAAATTTTATCCTTGGATTTTGTGCAGAATGACGGTGGCGCTTTTCATTCGGATTCTGATGCCGTACAATAAAGGAAAAGATCATGGATGAAAGGAGAAATCGCTGTGCGCTACACCATCCGGCATTTTGATTTGCCACTGCTTACCTTTGAAGCAAACATGGACAGTGCAGATACTGGCCTCCATTTTATAAAGGTCTACGAAGAAAACCGTTCTTTTCTACCTTTGAATCTGACTGTATCAGAAGATGGTGTAGAACGCTGGCTGCGGCATCGCACAATTCCGAAGAACCGAGCGCATGTAGACGCTCTGCTCTCTAAGGTGGGGCTTTCTTTGAATCGACCGCTTGGAATTATTGCAGCCAATAAAGGTCTTTCACTCAATGATTGCTTTTGGGTAGATGCAGAGGGCTCCGGTGACACCTTTGAAAAAGTAAATCTTTACGATAACCGATTCAGTCAGGTGCTGGCAGCAATCGCCTTTACAGGATATGGCAGCAGCATACGAACTTCGCTTGCGTCCTGCCCGGAGTTCTCGACTAACGGGATGCTGCCAAAATGCTGGCGCAGACAAAACGGAAAAATCTATCTTTATAAAGGTGGCACGTCAGGGTTCAGCAATCTGGGGTTTGAACCGTACTCGGAACTGTACGCTTATCAAGTTGCACAGGTGATGGGCGTGAATGCGATTCGCTACACCCTGACAAAAGATTGAATTATGAGTACTGAACTGAATGTGATCCCTTCTTCCGCATTGACAGAGCAGGAGCAGGCAGATTTGAACGCCAGCATTGATTCCATCATTGCGGCGCACAAGAACAACCGGCAGGAGATCAACCGTCTCGTTTTCGAGAGCGTTTCTGCTATGACGGACAGTGAAGGCTATGAGCAGCAGCTTTCCAGCCGGAAGGGCCTGCGCCGCCTTTGGGGTGCAATCACAGGCAGCAACAAGCGCTTGCAGGATAAGATCGACAGCAGCCGTGCAGCAGCACAGTTTGCCGCTCAGACTACCCTGCAGCGGCTTTCCGAGCAGAACCTGCTGACCTTTGACCTGATTACTGCTGTCAATAACAAGCTGAATGCTTCCATGACAGAGGTGGAAGGAGAGATCAACCAGATCTATGCGGCGCTGATCCAGTTCTTTAAACAGAATCGCAGTGATATGATTCAGCTGGAAAATCGTGTGGCAAAACTAGAACAAAATGTAAATCTGATCAACTGGCAGAATTCCATTGAGTACCAGATGCTGGATGGCGTAGAATATGTTGATCTGGACGATGCTTCCAAAATCGTCTGCGTACAAGAATCGCACCCAGTTCATGTTCGGCGGGGAACCGCAGAAAATCAGCTTCAACTACTATGGCCCATCGGTGGAAGCTGTGCTGGACAAGTTCCCGATGGCAAAAGTCGTAGACGAAAAAGAGGGTGTGTGCTCCATTGAAGCAGAAGTCTTTGGAACCGGCGTGAAAATGTGGTTGCTTAGTCAGGGCAGTAAGGTCAAGGTGACTGCGCCGGAAACGCTGGTGCAGGAGATGAAACAGGAAATTGAAAAGATGGACGATCGGTATTAAGGAGGCTGTCTTACGAACAAGGAGAGCGAATAAAACTGAACTGCGAAATGTACTGAAAGGAACACACATAGAAAACAGGAGGTAAAAGAAAATGGCTAAAACTATCAAGTTCAATCTGATCTGTGACAACACACCGGTACGCACGATTGAAGACCTTCAGAACAATTTCTCCATTGAGGATGTGCTGGACTATTACCGCAATGGTCTGCTCTGCCGCTGGCTGAAGGTGCGTGGCTACGAAGAAGAGCTGAAAAAGGTGGAAGAAATCCGTTCGGAAGATTCCATGGGCATCATCAAGGAGCTGATTCGGATCTTTGAGATTCCCTGCGACCCGGCAGAAGTAGAAAAGAGCATTTACATCCTGAAATATAAGGTGGAAAGCGAGAGCGAGAACGAGCAGTACAAACAGGAAAGTTATAAGGTAGAGGGCATCATTGAAGACTATCGGCAGGGATATCGGAGCCTGCTCAATACCATTTTCGAAAACCAAAATGACGCTGCGCAGATCAAGGCGGCTATTCAGGAGATCGTAGAGAAATACAAGTGGGTGCTACAATATGATTACCGCAGGGTTTTAACGGAATTGATTGACCAGAAGATCCAGAATATTATTTTGCACCCTGAGATGGTTCCGGTAGCGCTCCTCCAGTCTGCCCTCGGATTCCAAAACAATAATGGCGGTGCTGATGGTACTTTTCATCGTGATCTCATAAGCCGTGGTAACGCTGATTTCAGAAGCACTCTTCTCAACGTTGTCAAAAAATTCCGTGAATTCCCTGAAAATGCGGTTGTTTACATCATTCATGGCTTGCTCCTTTATGCTGCTGCCAGCACCATCTTGTAGGCTTTGTCGATCATGGGGTTGCCCTCTGCGGTATGCAGGAACAGATTTTCCTTGTAGTTTTTGGTCTTGCGGAGAGGGTCTGCGTGGGTGGCAAAATCAGAGACTGCGTTGATAAAGCGCCAACCGTTCTTGCCGACCCATTCCAGATCCGGTGCGTTGTAGTAGCGAGTCTTCAGTTCTTCCTGCAGGCGCAGATTATTCTTCCGCTGGCAATCGGACAGGTCCTCAGAAATCGGGAAAAACTCATTGATGAACTCCTGCACCTTGTGATCGGATAAATCGATGCGAGCCAGCTCATCGCCACGGTTGCCGAGTTCAACCATATAGTTGCTGGCCAGCTGCAGGGTCTCACGGGCATCCTGCACGCGGAGCAGAACATTTTCGGTGTGGCGCGCAGTCCAGCTGCGCTTTGCAGTATTCAGCGCGAGGTTCAGCGTGTTCTGGCAGACTACACGAATCGGAGTCATGGCCACTTTCACACCAGAACTTCCGTCATGACTGTTGAAGATCACAAGATATGGTACTACCTGATCTCCAGCGATAAGATATTTCCTCGGAAGCCTTGCCAGCATCCAAACCTTTTTGCCGCCCTGCAAAGAACCAGCGGTTTCGTAAGTAACGCCCTCACCCAGCAGGTCATCCGTGAACTGGAATGCTTCTTCGTTCTGCACAATGCGGTAGCGGTCAGACACCACGCCCAGAACAGCATCATCGGTGCTGCGGACATTTGCGCGATAGCCGGGGATCATAGCACCCGTGTTGGAATAGATATTGCGGCTCTCCACCTGCCAATCCAGACCGGCCAGTTCCAAGGCTTCACGGCTTGCAGGGGCATCCATGATGATCCGGCCAAGGCCGTGCCAAGGGGTCTCACGGACAGAGAACATCGTTTCAACATTTGCGGGCATAGTAAAATCTCCTTTTTAGTGTACTGTGATCAATTGTTGTTTTCCATTTCTTCAGCGATGCGGACGAGGACTTCCACCAGGACGGTGCCAACTTCTTTGACGATTTCGGACCAAAAGTTCATAATGCTTTCTCCTTTCTGCGCAGCTGCGCTTTAAAATACGATGGTAATAATGATAGTGATGGTGCGGAATAACAAAATGCTCACCTCCAGACATAAAAAAGCCCCTGAGTCTTTCGACTCAGAGGCTTTGAATCATGATTATTATATCTGGGTGAAAATTTGAGATTTGAGAAAGCTAGAGATAAAAATGCCAGACCGGCATGAAGGTAGCTAAAAGAGATTTGGAAAAGTGGCATAATCGCTGAAAAATTCATCAATCACTTGTGTAAAGTGTGATTGATGAATGAGCGATGAAATGATATAATTAATTAGAATGGAGGGGAGGAAAAACAGATGCAGAATAAAAAAACGCCATTTACAATTACAGAAAAAATTCTCACAGATGTAATGGAGATTTGTGAACTTGTTGGAAAAGTGAGCTCAACACAACATCTTTCATCTGACCCTGTTCTGCGTAGGCAGAATCGGATTAAAACAATTTATTCCTCTCTTGCAATTGAACAAAATACACTATCCTTAGAGCAGGTAACGGCTGTACTATCAGGAAAACGTGTCCTTGCACCGCCAAAAGACATTGCGGAGGTGAAGAATGCGTATGAAATTTACGACCATTTGAATGAATTGAATCCATACTCAGTGGAAGACTTACTGTTGGCTCATCATGTGATGATGCGAGGGCTGGTTCAAGAAGATGGTGTGTTTCGCTCAAAGCCAGTAGGTGTGGTTGACAGTCATGGAAATGTACTTCATTTTGGAACACTACCGCAGTATGCGCCTCCTCTGGTGGAAGAACTGCTCAAATGGACAGAGGACAGCCCGCTTCCGATGCTGATCAAAAGTTGCGTGTTTCACTATGAATTTGAAGTAATCCATCCGTTTGCAGATGGAAATGGAAGAATCGGAAGGCTTTGGCATACGCTACTGCTCTCCAGATGGAATCCGCTGTTTGCATGGCTTCCGGTGGAGTCTATTGTTCATGATCATCAGCAGGAGTATTATGAGGCTATCAATACATCCAATGCCCAAGGTGAAGGAACTGCATTTATTGAATTTATGCTAAGTGTGATTGAAGAAGCACTTTTGAGTGTAATCCCAGAAAACTTCGAAAAGAGCATGATGCCTACAAGTGGAAAAGAAAATCGATGGAATATTCTTGAAAAATACTTGAAAAAAGAGAAGATTATTCATAACAGTGATGTGCAACAGTTGCTGGAAGTCTCTTCAGCAACGGCAAATCGAATTCTAGTTTCTTTTGTAAAAGAAGGTAAACTAGAGAGAGTGAGAGATGGTCGCTATTGGGCGTATCAAAAGTTATAAATGGGAGTTGCATAAGCAATGCAGAATACAAACAGAGCACAAGAAAGTGGATATAAAGCTTCTCTGACAAGAGAACAGTTTTTATTCCACGAAATGCGAATTGTAGCGAAGCAAATGGTGCAAGGAGAGGATCTTGCATCAATGATACAAATAATTGCCGCCAATAATCTCTTCCAGTATCCAACTGAACGCATGACAGCTGGTATGGTTCGGGCGTGTTATCGGCGGCTAAATCTTTTGAATAGTGAACAACTGCTTCGGAATATTGCAGAGCATTCCGTGGAAGAGGCAAAACAAATTTGTCTTTACGCGATTATGAAGGATAATAGACTTGTCTGGGATTTTATGGTAACAGTTATTGGAGAAAAATATCGAAACCAGGATTTCAGCTATGGAAAACTTGATTTGACAAGCTTTTTCACAAGACTACAGGAACAGAATGAAGCCATCGCGGGTTGGAGTGAATCTACAGTTAAAAAGTTAAAATCGGTTATGAACCGAATTTTAAGAGAAAATGATTATCTGGATAGTATAAAAGCAGGCCATTTGAACCCGGTTTGGCTTTATCCGGAATTGGAAAATGTGATTCTTACAAATGGGGATCAGGCGGTATTGCCCGCATTTAACCGTTTTGAGTGAGGAAAATTTAATGGGTGACATACAAAAACGCCTTGATAACGTTCGGCAGATGATTCAGAGTCAAGATTTCCTAGAAGGAAAAGGTCTTAGCAATGAAGTAAATATTCGTATCTTCTGCTATGAACCGAGAGATGAAATGGCGGTTCGACATTTCATTGAACAGCTATCTACAGATATGACACTGGGCTGTCAGTTGCGGATCTGTAATTTATATCAAATCTTCCTAGGGATTTGTGAAGGCATGGATATTTTAGATGCAATCCCCGATATGGAAGAAGAGGACGGCCATGATTATCTGTTGGAACAGCTTCAATCGACAATTGGAGTCGATGAAATTGTACAGAAAATTCAGAGCGAGCCGTTCCAGCCGGGAGAAGTACTGGTTTTGACTGGCGTTGGAGAAGCGTTTCCATTTATGCGAATTCATACGTTACTGGAGGCATCATTGTTTGCAGAGAGGCCGGTGCTTGTGTTTTACCCGGGAACATTTAACGACCAGCAGCTGCGGCTGTTCAACTGTCTGAAGCCGAACAATTACTATCGTGCATTTAACGTTGTGTGAAGGGGGAAATAGAGCTTTGGTTATACAGAATATGTTTGTAGAAGACATCAACCGTAAAATTAACGGTGTTGTCAAGGTTGACGAGGACGAGAACAAGGTCCTGGAACAGGAACTGAACGAGTACGTTATTACACGAGAGCTGAAGCGGCATTTTGCAGACTTTTTCAATACCTATGCAGAAGCATTTGACGAACCAACGGCAGATACAGGAGTCTGGATCTCCGGTTTTTTTGGCAGCGGTAAATCTCACTTCTTGAAAATGTTGTCATACTTGTTGGAAAACAAAGAGGTTAATGGCGTTCGTACGGTGGAGCGCTTCCGCAAGAAATTTGAGGATGACCCTGGTACCTTTATGCAGGTGGATCGTGCAACCAAAGGTGAAACCGAGACGATTCTGTTTAATATCGATTATGAAGGCTCTATCAATAAGGATAAAACAGCCGTTTTACGTGTTTTTGCTAAGGTGTTCTATAATCATCTGGGATTCTTTGGCAGCAATCTCAAAGTTGCTATGCTGGAGCAGTACATTACGCAGCAGGGCAAAATGGATGAATTTTGCCGTCTGATTGAAGAAAAGAAGGGCAAACCTTGGACTGAAGTGCGGAAAGCATTTGCATTTAATGGAAAATTTATTAAGCCTGCACTGGCGGAAGCATTGGATATCAGTGAAGAGGATGCAAACAACTGGTTTAACGATAAGAGTGCAACGGAACTCTCTGTTTCACAGCTTGTAGACGACATCAATGCATACGTCAGCACAAAACCTGCAAACTTCCGCCTTCTGTTTATGGTGGACGAAGCGGGTCAGTATGTTGGCACGGACACGGATATGCTGCTGAATCTGCAGTCTTTGGTGGAAAAAATCGGCAGTGAATGCAGAGGAAAAGTCTGGGTGGTCTGCACCGGACAGGAAGCTATTGATGAGATTATCAAAGTACGAGCAGATGAATTTTCTCGAATTCAGGCTCGTTTCAAAACTCGTTTGAGCCTTTCTTCTTCTTCCGTAGACGAAGTAATTCAGAAGCGTATTCTGAAAAAGACTCCAGAAGCAGAAAAAACGCTGGATGCAGTCTATGAGCAAGAAAGCTCCGGGATGCGCAACTTGTTCAGCTTTACAAATGCAATGCCAGACATCAAGGGCTTCTCTGGTCCGGCACAATTTGCAGAGGACTTTCCGTTCGTTCCATACCAGTTTCTCATCATGCAGAAAATTTTTGTGGAGATCCGCAAACACGGCAATGCGGGTAAGCACTTCTCTGGCGGCGAGCGTTCCATGCTGAGCGGTTTCCAGGAAGCAGCCCAGAAAGTGGAAAAGCAGAACGAGTTTGCGTTGGTGCCGCTGTTCCGCTTCTATGATACTGTACATTCTTTTCTGGACAGCTCTATTCGCAACGTGATTGACCGCTGCAGCAAAGCTGTAGAAAATCACGATGGTCTGGAGCCAATGGACGTGGATGTTCTGAAACTTCTCTATCTGATCCGGTATGTCAATGAGGATATTCCGGCCAACTTGGACAACCTTGTGATCTTGATGGCAGACGACATCCGTCTGGAAAAGGTCGCGATGCGCGAAAAGCTGCGCGGCAGTTTGGATCGGTTGATGGGACAGAACTACATCGGCCGTACTGGTGACACCTACAACTTCCTGACGGATGAAGAACAGGACATCCAAAAAGAAATCAACCTTACACAGGTGGATACGGGCGCTATTGTTGGGGACATTGCAAAGATTGTTTTTGGTATGATCTATGATGCAAAAAAGTTCCGCTATGGCAAGTGCGACTTCCCGTTTGACCAAATGGTGGATAACACCATGTATGGTATCGCTACAGGCGGCATGCGCCTGCGCTTTTTGACAGCAGCTTCGGATGCAACGGAAAAAACGGAATTTCGCCTGATGAACAGCTCCAAAGGCAGCGAGGCGATTGTAGTTTTGGGCGATACGCCGTATTATGAATCGCTGGAAGCATCCATGAAGATCCGCAAATATGTCAAACAACGGAATGTCAGCCAGATGCCCAAGAGTGCTCAGGATATTATCCGCGGCCAACAGGAAGAAGCAACCAAGTATGAAGCTGAAGCCAGCAAAGCTCTGGTAGAGGCTATTGAAAACGCAAAATTTTACGCCGATGGTGAACATCTGGACATTAAGAGCGGCAATGCTAAGGCCAAAATTGACCAGACGATGGAGTATCTGGTTTCGCATGTTTACAGCAAGTTGGACCTGATTGGGAAAAACGCAGATACCGATGCCGAAATTATGGCGGTGCTTTCTGGTGCAGATGTCGTTTTTGCAGAAGCTGACCCCAACCGAGATGCGGAAGCAGCTGTGGAAGAATATCTTGAAATGCAGGCGATGAAGCATTTGCCTACCTCGATGGCGGATGTACAGAGCAAGTTCAGCAGTATACCCTATGGCTGGAAGGAAATCGACATTGCTTATGTGGTGGCGCGTTTGATCGTGAACCAGAAGGTAACCATCAAATATGCAGGCACTACCATCCAGCCGGACAACGCCAAATTACCTGATATGCTCCGCAAAAAGAGTGAGGTGGGTAAGATCTCCATCAGCAAGCGTGTGGTGGTGTCGGCAACCAAAATGAAGGCTGTGCGGGATCTCCTGCGGGATTATTTCGATGTCATGGATGTTCCAACGGACGAAGATGGTTTGGTCAAGTTTATTGCTGAAGCGTTCGGAAATCAGCTGGAGCATTATAACGAACTGAACAAGCGGTACGATGATGCCCACAAGTACCCAGATCAAACAATGGTACGCAACGCCATTGCTGCAACGCAGGAAGTGCTGAACCAGAAGAAGGATAACATTGCGCTGATCGACTATCTGCTCAAGAAAGAGAACGACCTCTTTGATCAGAAAGATGCCATGGGCAACGTAGAGACCTTCTTCAAGAGCCAGGTCAGCACCTTTGATGATGCCGCACGGCTGGAACACGAGATGCAGGCAGATCTGGACCGTATTACGCAGGATGCAGCGGCAAACGATGCTCTGAACAAGATCCGGCTCATCATCACCGTACCGTCTTTTGGGCAGAAGTTTAACTACAAGCGCATTCCGGAGCTGAATGGGTTGATGCAAACGGTGCGTACTGCCCATGACCAGATGCTGGATGGCAAACGCGCTGAGATTCTAGAAACGGTGCGTCAGTGTATGGAAGCAACCCATACCGCCGCAAACGGAGACCCCAAGGCAATAGATATCGTCCGCAAGTCGGATGTCTTCTTTGATGGCTATAAGGCAAAAATCGCATCCTGCAAGAGTCTTGCGCTGCTGGATGGTATGATCATTCCGCTGAGCCAGTACAAGGATGAGACCGTCAGCAGCATTGAAATCGCACTGGTACCCCCAGCACCGAAGCCGGCCGCAAAAAAGAAGGATGTTGTTACTCCGGCACCAAGGCAGAAAAAGGTGAAATCTTACAGCCGCCAGATTCTTTTCCCTGCCAAGACCCTGCGGGATGATGCGGATATCGATGCTTATGTGGAGAAGATTCGCTGCCAGCTTCAGAATCTACTGGACGGCTGCGACGAGATCAAGTTGAACTAAATGGGGATTTGACAAATGGCTTTTATTGCAATGCTGGCCCTTCAAGTTGCAGGAGCATTGGTTTTACTCTTGAATAATATTAACGGAAGTCGAGAAGCTGTTATACGTAGTTGCTTTCCTGGATCCAATACAGTTAAACGGGATAATGATAACAACTGTGTCCTCCCCTGTGAAAAACTGCAAAGAAGTGCACACGCAATCTATCTGAATATTGTTGCTTTTTTCGATCTTGTGATTGGATACGGAATCGCAGCGTTCAGCCCGGAGTGTAAGTATCCACAATTTATGAATGTTGCTTTGGTGATTGCGTCATCTGTTTTATTGACTATTGCTGAATTTTATCTTTGTAAGGTGGCGGCAAAGTTTGTTTATTCGAAAGATAGAACAGTTTCTTATGATGAGTTAGAAAAGTTTGATGTGGAAACATTTGCCACAGACAGGGAGTTTGACGAAATGTTAGATGGTGTATTTGGAGCGCAGGATGATGATAGGTAAGAGCAGAGGATTGCTATATGGATGAAATCGAGAAAAATAATTTTAGCTCTATAAAAAAGGCTCTCGAACAAATTCAGATGTTAGGGCTCTCCGAGAGGATGAATCCATACCACGATCTTATACAGAGCATTGGAATTGCTACGACAAATCACAAAGAAGTCTTTGAACTGGCCAAAACAATCGGTAACGTTGCTGGAACTTCCAATTTCTTGAGGTTAGTTCAGCCGATAGTCAATTCGGAATCATTATCTATAAGCAAATCTGTTGCCTCAATAGCCGCAACCATAATGGGGGAATCTCCTATATTCATACGGAATCTGAAGGAAATTCAGGCCAATTTAGGGCAAATCATAAACACCAAAATTGACTGGAATGTCATCGCTATTCCGGGTCTTTCTGAAGAAGCGAAGAAGAAACGGATTGAGGCATACCGCCAGTGGGGTGCCTATGGATGGACGGTTATTCCGCATGCTAATTTCAAATATTTCAACACTGCACCAACTTCAAGCAAGGAAGCAAACGAAAAGGCCCTAAGTTGCTTCAGAACAAAAAAGCAAATGGAAGAATTCTGGAAAGCGTTTGATTCCGTTGAAAAGATCAAAAGAAGCGATTTTGAGGAGGCGATTAAGGACTTCGATAATCGTTGCTACAAGTCATGTGCGATGATGTTGTATTCCCTAATCGATGGAAGACTTATTCGGTTGCAGGGCGGTCCCAAAACCGAAAAAGAGAATCTGGAATCAGCGAAAAAGACTAAAAGAAAGCTTGCTCGATATAGTGGGGCTGCTGCTGTCAATAGAATCAATAACAAGTATAATGAAGTTCATGAAGATGATATTAAAGTTTGGTTTTTCAGCAATTTGACGAGAGAAAATCTTTTTTGTGCATTGGCAGTGCTTTATGCTAACGGAAATGATTTCAAGGAGCAGCCTGCCGTTATGAATCGAAACTTTGTTGACCATGGAATGCTTCACCGAAAAGTTCGCAGAATGGACTGTATTCAGCTTTTTTTAGCGTATTATAATTTCCTCACATTTGAAAATCGACTAACCGCAGAAGACAGAAAAGAACTGAAAGGGATTGTGTGAGTATGGATAAAAACGCCATCAAGAAATATGCGGTCTGGGCGCGGAAAGAACTGATCTCCCGCGTGGCGCAGAAAGCCCAGCAGTACGGCATTACGGAAACGGAAATGGTGGACGCCGGTGCTGACAGCGTCAACGGCAGGGTGCTGACTGCGCAGGAGATGCAGCAGCGCAGGGCACTGATCGCACAGATCAATGAAAAGGGCTACCAGCAGGTTATGGAAGAGGTGGCGTATACATGGTTCAACCGCTTCTCGGCACTGCGGTTCATGGAGGTCAACGGCTATTTGCCCAGCCATGTGCGGGTGTTTACGGATGAAAACAATGCGTTCAAGCCCCAGATTCTGGCCGAAGCCCTGCATCTGGAATTGGATAAGCTGGATAAGGACAAAGTCTACGCCCTGAAAGAGACCGAGCAGACCGAAGAACTGTACAAATACCTGCTCATCGTGCAATGCAACGCGCTGAACAGCATTCTGCCCGGAATGTTCCAGACCATTGCGGACTACACGGAACTGCTTCTGCCGGACAACCTGCTCCGGGAGGGCAGCGTCATTGAGCAGATGATCTCCCAGATCCCGGAGGACAACTGGCAGGATGCCGTCCAGATCATTGGATGGCTGTATCAGTACTACAACAGCGAGAAAAAGGACGATGTGTTTGCCGCCCTCAAGAAAAATGTCAAGATCACCAAGGAGAATATCCCGGCGGCGACCCAGCTGTTTACCCCGGACTGGATCGTGCGGTACATGGTGGAAAACAGCCTTGGACGCCTGTGGGTGGAGGGTCACCCGGACGCAAAAGCACAGCTGCTGCCCACACCGGAGGAGCAAGCAGCTTATACTGCCGGGAACCGTGCCCCGGAGGACACCAAGTGGCACTATTATCTGGAGGAAGCCCAGCAGGAGCCGCAGGTACAGGCCCAACTGTCCGAGATCAGCAAACAGTATGCCGACCTGACCCCGGAACAGATCAAGGTCATCGACCCTTGCTGCGGCAGCGGCCATATTCTGGCGTATCTGTTCGATGTACTGATGCAGATCTACGAGAACTACGGCTACACGCCCCGCGATGCCGTGACCAGCATTTTGCAGAACAACCTCTATGGTCTGGATATTGACGACCGCGCCGCCCAGCTGGCCTATTTTGCGGTGATGATGAAGGCCCGCCGGTACGACCGCCGCTTTTTCAGCCACACCACCCAGCCTCATGTGTATGCCATTGAGGAAAGCAACCGCATCGAAAAGCCGGATGTAGGGTATTTCTGCAACGGCAAGCTGGAATTGAAAGATGCTATGCACACTATCCTCACCCAGCTGTATGATGCCAAGGAGTATGGCTCTATCCTCACCATCACCCCGCAGGACTGGGATGCCCTCTATGCCCGGTTTGACGAGGTGGCAGACGAGTCCTCGTTCCATCGAGAGAGTATTCGCAAAAAATTACTCCCATTGGTGCGGGTGGCGCAGACGCTGGCGCAGAAATACGATGTGGTCGTCACCAATCCGCCCTATATGGGCAGCTCTGGCATGGGCGTAAAGCTGGCAGAGTATGTCAAAAAGAATTATCCAGATAGTAAGAGCGATTTGTTTGCCGTTTTTATTGAAGTGTGCTCCCGTATGGCAAAACAGAATGGTTATCAGGCAATGATCACCCAGCACGCATGGATGTTCCTGTCCAGCTTTGAAAAGCTGCGGGAGAAGATGATGCTGACTGAAACCGTCAGCATGGCACATCTGGGCGCACGCGCATTTGAGGAAATCGGCGGCGAAGTGGTGCAGACGACTTCGTTTGTGCGTGTGCGGACGCATATTGATAATTATAAAGGTGTGTATTGCCGCCTGATTGAGCCCACCACCCAGCAGGGCAAGGAGGATATGTTCCTTGCTGGCGAAAATCGCCATACTGCAAATCAGGATAACTTTGCAAAAATTCCGGGAAGCCCGGTGGCATACTGGATTGGACAGGATGTTTTTCGTGTCTTTTCAGAAAAGTCAGTTCGTGATTATGCAGAGCCTCGCCATGGAATGTCAACGGGGAATAATGATGTATGCCTTAAGCTATGGTTTGAAATTAACAGAAGAAAGATTTGCTTTGATGCAGGTAGTTTGGAGGAATTTGATTCCTCCAATTGTAAATATGCGCCGTATAAAAAAGGTGGCTCTTTTAGGCTTTGGTATGGAAATAATGATTATGTGATTGCGTATGACAAGAAATCTCGCCAAATTATGGAAAGTCTTCCGGGATATCGTTCATCGAGTACAGGCTTTTTCTTTAAGCCTTCTATAAATTGGTCTGATGTTAGTACATCCGCTTTTGGAATGAGGGTGTCCCCTAGGGGATTTGCTTTTGATGGTCGTGGTGCATCAATGTTTTGCAACAATGATGTAATGATGTATATTGCTGCGCTATTGGCATCAAAATTTACGACGTACATCTTGAATATTTTGAACCCAACATTAACATTCAATATTGAAAATGTCGCAGCCATTCCTGTGATAATAGATAAAAACAAAAAGAAACAAATTGAATTTACAGCAGCAGACAATATTCGACTTTCAAAAACTGATTGGGACTCCTTTGAAACATCTTGGGACTTTACCCGTCACCCACTTATCAAGGCCATTACCAAATACCCCAACATGATGGATATTGGAAACATTTACCTTGCTGAGTGCTATGACATCTGGGCTGGCGAATGTGAAGAACGCTTTGAGAAGCTGAAAGCCAACGAGGAAGAACTGAACCGCATTTTTATTGATATTTACGGCTTGCAGGATGAACTGACCCCGGAAGTAGAAGATAAGGATGTGACCGTGCGCAAAGCGGACCTTGGCCGGGATGTGCGCTCCTTTATCTCCTACGCTGTGGGCTGTATGTTTGGCCGCTACTCTCCCACCTATGATGGTCTTGCGTATGCAGGCGGTACATGGGATGATGGCAAATACAATATCTATAAGCCGGATGCAGACGGTATTATTCCCATCTGTGACGACGAATACTTTGAAGATGACATGATGGGTCGTTTTGTGGAGTTTGTGCGGGTGGTATACGGTGACAGCTCGCTGGAAGATAATCTCCTGTTCATCGCTAAGGCGCTTGGCGGCAAAGGCCAGCCGAAAGGGGTCATCCGAAACTACTTCCTGAACGATTTCTATACCGACCACTGCAAAATTTATCAGAAGCGCCCCATCTACTGGCTGTTTGACAGCGGCAAGAAGAACGGCTTTAAGTGCCTGATCTATATGCACCGTTATCAGCCGGATACCATTGCGCGCATCCGTACCGATTATGTGCATGAGCAGCAGGCACGGTATGATACGGCGGAAAAAGAGCTGGAACAACGTGTAGCAAAGGCTTCGGGCAGTGAGCGTGTGAAACTGAGCAACCAGTGGAAGAAGATCCATGCGCAGACTCAGGAAATCCATGAGTATGAAGAAAAAATCCACAGTTTGGCCGACCGGATGATTAAGCTTGATCTGGACGATGGTGTGAAGCATAACTATGAGATCTTTAAGGATGTGCTGGCGAAAATAAAATGAGAAAAACAGAAGAAATAAGCCTTTCCCTACATACCAAACATGTTACAAAAACCGTTTTGTCAAATAGAATTTCTTATAAGCGTGCTTTTATTGGCGATACATGTGCTGCGTATCATTACACTTCACCAGAAGGGCTTATGGGAATCCTGAAAAATCGTGAAATCTTTTTTACGGATGCTGAGTTTCTAAATGACGCAAGTGAACGGAAAAATATAAACGAAGACTTGAATCGTTTCTGGGCACGATGCAAAAAAGATTACGAAGAAAGATTCATTAGAGTCCTTTCTGATATTCGAGTGAATGCATATGAGGACTACCGATTTGGCACAATTGACAAAGCCTATAAAGGAAAGGCCTGTCGGTATTTTGTCTTGTCGGCATCGAAAGATTCTGATAGTCTCAGTATGTGGAAATACTATGCTAAAAACGGAAGCTATAATGGCTATAATATTGGACTTGATACTCTGGCGCTTCAAGACACTTGGATAAATAGAGAACAGGGAATTGCGATAGAGTATGGCTCTGTGATTTACGAAGATGATGAAAAAAATTATCAAATTAAAGAAGCCGTTAATCACATTTATGAGTCGTGGATACAATATGAATACTCTGACAAGTTGGATGAAAAGATTCGAGGCGAATTTGAAACATGGGTTTCGTTAAATTCACTGTTCTTTAAACACGAAAGTTTTTCAACCGAAGAAGAATATCGATATGTCGCAGTTGTCCCTACAGAAAATATAAAGATTCTTTCCTATACAACGGAAAATGGATCAAATGTGCAAATGTATAATTTTCGGGCAGTAGATGGCGTATTGACACCATATATAAAAGTTCCAATTTGGGGAACTGACGACTTAGACTTGAAAGCAACTTTTTGGAATGTAGCATCCATTGGAATTGCCCCATGTTTGAACTTTGAACTAAAGAAAAACGGTGTTATACAATTTGTGAAATCTCTTCCATATCGAGTTGAAAACTTTCAAATTAACAAGTCGAAAATCCCAGTTCGCTATTAACAAATTACAGGATTATAACAATGGAAACAGATAAAATCGTACTAGACCTCAACCGCCGGTTTGCGGTACCGCTGCCGGAATTTTATGAGCGCCGGATCATCTTCTGGCACGATGAAGAAAAGGAGTATGCGGACAAGCTGGATGAGATCCGGCTTGAAAATGCCAAGCTGGTCGCACTGACCGGCAGCAATACCTTTGCGGTCAAAAAAATGCTGTCGGTGGATGACCTGACGAGTAACTATGTTGTCTACTGCCCCATTTCCTACGAGCGGCAGGAGGATGACTGGCTGTTGGATATTGAACTATACAGCGAAAGCTACCGGACGGATGCTGTTTCCAACTGGATGCAGGAACTGGATATCTTGGACAATCCCTCTATGCGCAAGCTGGTGAAGCACTACCGGAAGTTTTTTGGTGCACAGGCTCGTCGTGCCAAAATCCTGTCTCTTATACACATCTCCGAGCCCACGAGAC
>ERZ1027032.375-NODE-375-length-16716-cov-14.490307_pt1 | contig 16716 bp, 7 predicted proteins | sample MGYA00519445_ERZ1027032 | MGnify/ENA primary metagenome ERZ1027032 (study PRJEB26926, sample SAMN06164888) | human gut metagenome | biome: ENVO:00009003; feature: ENVO:2100002; material: ENVO:00002003 | host: Homo sapiens | place: USA | collected 2012 ... | reverse complement strand
GTTTAATCAGCTGTTACTGCTTTTTTTTGAATTATGCAAGGTATAAACGCGGAGACGCTTACGAGACGCTTACATTTTATGATACTTCGATGATACTTTTTTGTAAAGATATCTGGAAGTCTCATTTTCGCATATCATTATATACCAACGTCTTACAAAGATATTTCCACCAAATAATGAGACTTTGAGACTTTTTTATCAAAAAAAACTTATTGCGCCGAAAAAAAAATCTGCGCCATCTGCGTCATCTGCGTGAGATTCTTAAGTCACGCAGATTTCGCAAATGGCGCAGATTTCCTTTTATTGCACTTCCAGATAATCAAACGAAACGTTCGGAAGACCGGAGAGGATTATCTGATAGGTACCGGCATTGATCTGAGAATCGGTAGTGGTACCGATGGTCTTGAACTTGTTCGGCGTTTTAGGGAAGGTCATGTCTCTATCCAGCAGGACGATGCCCTTGCTGTCCACTATCTTCAACCTGCCTACCTGCTGCTCACCGGTGGTGTTCTTATAGCGGAAACGCAACATGTATTCGCGGGCCACACCGGGATTGATGGTCCAGGTTGAGGTCTTGCTCTTATAGCGCACAGCCGGGAACACTTCGTTGTCCTGAGGCAACAGTTCCTTCGGATATTTCTCTACCACATCCTTATCCAGGTCAGCCCAGTAAGTCTTGCTCATTCCGCTCGCAGGCTTGCTGCCCTTGAAGGCGGTATTCCACTTCTCAGCATCTCCTATCTCTCCCTTGGCAGCAATGGCGATGGCAGAGATGATAGCCTCTCCCACCTTAACTTCCGGGAAAGAAATGGTCAGCAGACCGCCCTTTACCTTGACATCTACCACCTTCTTGCAGGCTCCCGCAAAGCCAGCCTCAGCCCAAAGGTCGAGGTCATCTACTACCACGGAATCGTTGATAGCTACATCAAAGATGCGCTCGCCATCACAATCGATACCGGTGCCCTCATGCTTGCCCAGCCAAGGCTCGGCAAAATAGAGTTCTACGCGATATTCTCCATCCGGAACAGCAAACTGATAATTCAGCGCATGACGGCCCCAACGGAAATACTGGAAGAGCTTTGCATCAGGAGCCGCAGCATGCTGAGAGGCTGCAGACGATGATTTCAAACCATGAATGCGGGAAGTGATATGTCCCTGACTCGCCGTAAACGGATTCATGCCGAAACGCTCTGCCCAGGAATGAGAATAGACGCTGTCGTCCTGCTCCCACTCGCTGCCATAACTGTCTGTAACGGCATCACCGCCGCAGTTCACTCTATACAGATAGGTATAACCCTCGGCTGGTTTCAGAAGATCTCTGTTGCGGTCGGCAGCTGTAGGCGTAAGCGTATCAGGCTGCACCTTCGTATAATGATTGCGATACCAGTAGAAGCCTTCGGTAGGCTGTTCCCAAGGCGTGAGAAGTCCCTTGTAATTGAACGGTCCCACCTTGTCGATGCGTCGGTAAGCCTCATCTGGCTGCACTCTGCCTGGGTTCTCATGCGATACGAAGAGCCACTGGAAATGGCCGCAGACGCTGTCCTTGGCGCTTTCTGCCAGCATCGCCTTCTTGCTGAGAAGAGATACAAAGGCATCTTCGGTATAGGCTTTTGACAGGGCCTTCGCATCACCGGCATGCAGTTTCTCTGCATCGGAACTGCGGAAACCGAGCGTGCGCCAGGCACCATATTCACCATTCAGCAACTGGTTAGGCTGTTTCAATTCCTGATCATATTTATCGGCTGTTCCGCCGTAGGTTCCGCTCCAGTTCTGAATCACATTCCAGTCGCTTCCCTCTCCTCCATTACAGGTGGTGATGGCGCGCATGGTCTGGGCGGTAGGGTCCATCTCCCGGATAATGGCAGCACACTCCTCGGTGAAATCCTTCGGCATCACACTCTCGTTCTGAATGCCCCAGAGAATGACGCTAGGCGAATTGCGGCGCTCCTTAATCCAGCGGCGCAGCAGACGCTTGAAGTTCTTGCGGAAGGCGGATGTATCATACCAGACATGTGCCGAGAACTGACTCCAGAACAGCATGCCCTGCTCATCCAGCAACTGCTGGTAATAGAGATTATGTGGCTGATGAGCCTCACGGAAGGCATTGAAACCTGCCTGGCGCATCATCTTGACACGGGAAGCTATCTGCTCGTGAGAGAAGGCATGACTCTGACCGAAGAGATGCTCGTAATCGCAGGTTCCGTTGATGAAAACCGGACTGCCGTTGAGATAGAATCTGCCGTCTTTCTTATCCATCTGGGCTGAATCGCCACGGAGCGCAGCCTGTTTCTGTCGGAGTACCGGCCAGGAGATGGAGCGGATGCCGAAAGGGGTAGCCACATCATCGATGGTCTTGCCCTCTCGTTTGATGATGCTGGAAAGGGTATAGAGATAAGGATCCGTGATGCCCCACAGATGGGCATCGCTGACCTTTGCCTGATGACGGACCACCTGGGTCTCGCCTGCCTTCAGGGTAATCTTTCCGGCCTGGCGGAAAGCGGTCTTGCCGCTGCTCAGCGCCAGTTTACTGATTACCTCGATGGTCTGCTCATGGTCGGAATAGTTCTTCACCTCAGTATCTACGAAGACGCTGTCGCATACTTCGTTGTTCCAGACGTGTACTCCAAAAGGCTCTACCCTCACCTCATCGGTTTCGATGAGCGATACCGGACGGAAGATGCCGAAAGGCTGACTGCCCTCCGAGAAGCCCCACTCTGACGAACAGCCACCACAAGGCCAAGGATTATTGGTCTGCATGGCAGGATGTTCTACCTTGATATTCAATGTATTATCGCCCTCACGGAGCGCATCCGAGATATCGAGCATAAAGCTGGTTCTGCCTACCAATTCCTTCGGATAACTCTTGCGGTTCACCTTGACCGTAGCAAAGGTTCCCACACCTTCCAACTGCAGGAAATAGCGTTTTCCGGTCTGTTTATGAACGGAGAAATGCTTCTCGTAGGTGGCGGTACCATGCAGGTTGCCGTGCTTCAGCTGGCGGTAACCGTAATAATCGTCCAGATTGTTGGGCACATTCACCCGGAAGGTTCCCATCTTCTTCGTGATACTATCTTCCGAAGTCTTGCCGAAGCTTACCTGCCAGTCCTGATTCAGACTCATAATCTGTCGCTTTCCCTTCTTTTCTAGTGTCGGGAAAGAAACCTGCGAACGCCCCATCGGCACGCTGGTAGCCACGGCAATGCCTCGCTGTCCGGCATGGTTCACGGCACAATAGAAATGGTAAACCACACCCTGATGCTTCAGCACATAACTCTTATGGGCGAACATATCATCATAAGGTTTGGAAGGATAAATCAGGTCGGCTCCCTCCCAGTCCTGCCAGTTCACCAGGTCCCGGCTCACGGCAAAGGTATTGTAGGCATTGTATTTTCTCTTCGGATTAAAGGCAGAGAAATAGAACATGACATAATAATGCGGGAACTTCACGATCTGTGCATCTCCCGTAATGATGCCAGGAGCCTCATGAAAGAAGACCGGATTGCCTGTCTTCCGCTTGGCTGTGCGGAGAGGCAGACGGCGCCAGGAAGTCATGTTGCTGGAGAGGGCGATACCGATGCGTTCTGCCTTCAACTGGTTGGCAGGGTTGATGCCAGCGGCATTATAGAACATGACGAAAGGTTTGCCCAGCGTCTTGTTCCTATCCCAGTAGACGGTACTTTTATAATGGGTGAGTTTCTCCCACCACTGTGCACTCTTGTCGTTGATAGAGAGAACAGGCGCAGGGGATGTTTCCCAAGGATGAGCCTGGGTGATATCGCCTTTGGTAGAAGCCATACCCATATTGAGAGGCTTGCGGACGGACTCATAGCCCGTACCTTCTCCACCGAAATAGCTCATCCAGTGGCGACCTTTGTATTTTGCCATCTCATAGGATCCGTTCCAGGTCCAGTCTATCAGCGCCGGATATCCTGCACGCTGGTTCATATCCCATCCCTTGTCGGCATAGCAGAGCAGGCGGCCCAGGGTTTTCCATTGCAGCAGGTCATCGCTGGTAGCGAGCCATGTTTCATACCCTCTTCCATCCGTTCCGTCCTTGCCGTTGTATACCACATAGGTCATAAACCACCTGTTTCCTTCGCGATACACCATCGGACAGTCTATCTTGTGGTAGTTGTCCTCAGGTGCAACCACCATACCATATTTATAAGGTGTCTTTACCTCGTCGTATATCTTCTGCATCACGTTCTGGCTGATTTTCTGTGCAAAAGCGGTGATGCAGCCAAAGACAAGAAGAGATAAGAGTACCAGTCTTTTTCTTTCGATCTTCATATTTTTATTTTAGTACATATTAATTTTAAATCTTACAAATACAAAGACGTTTGGAGATAGTTTTTGTAACTAATTACATAAAGTTTATGCTATTTAGAATTATTAACCATAAAAAGTAGGAGATAAACACCTATTATTAGCATTCACCTCCTACTCGAGTATATATTAGTTAAATCTAAAAAAAATTAATAACCAGGATTCTGGTATTCAGCGCCATTATTAATACCATTTGTAAAGGTTGTTGAAATTGGACGAAGAGCATACTCTGGTTTGAAATACCTAGCCAAGTCTGGATGTGTAGCCTGTAGATATGAATTGTCCTTGAACATTCCTGTGCGCTTCAAATCATAGAAGCGGCAGTATTCACCACATAACTCACGACCACGTTCATCCAATACTGTACGAACAGAAGCAGAACCAGTGAGAAGGGTAGCCCCTGCACGTTGGCGAACCTTATTAATATAGCCCATAGCGTTAGCCCCGCCATTTAGATAGATATCAGCCTCTGCTGCAATGAGGTAAATCTCAGCCATGCGTATAATGAATGTAGCATTCAAATTTCCATTACGTTTTTTGCTGGCATTAGCAACATAATAGTTGCTGCTATTATGCTTGTTAAGAGATGGATAGAAGTAGCGGAACATGTTTTCACCTGCGCCACGCTCGGTTATCACATTCTTATTTGCATCATCATATACATCCTTATAATCTACTATTAAGTAGTTGGCTGTAACTTTCTTACTTACTTCCGCTGCATAATCTGCATCCTGAGGCATCACGATTTTGATGGCCAAGTCGCCTGTATTGAGCTTCTTGCCAACAATGGCATCTTCCTTACCAAAGTTGTTCTTTGAACTTTCGTCCCACTCATAATTCCTATTTGCGTTCCACTGAGTAGTGAAAGACTTGTGGAAACGTGGGTCTAGTGTTCCATCCTGCTGTACATATAGATTGAGCAAATACTGAGTTGGCATGAAGATACCTGCCTGACTGCCTTCCCATGTTAGACGGCTAGTCTGATTGTCTTCACGAGCACCAAACTTATTGATATTACAGAGGAACTTCTCATCGTTACGATTCAATTTGAAGTTACCATTACTAGAACCATGTCCATCGCTGCCAGCATACCAGCGATGCTTCCATAGAGCCTCCTTATTTTCTTTATTATTTTTCTCAGCAAAAACCTCCTCATACGTAGGATACATGTAAGCACCATATGTAGAGCCACCCGACTCACAGTCAGTTATCAGCTTTTTAGCTGCATCAAGCGCCTCAGGTATATACTCATCCGTAGCATACTCTTTGGTCTGCAGACAAACTTTTGCCAACATTCCAAGTGCAGCTTTTTTGGTAGGCTGTGTAGTAGTTGCGTCATTGCCTTTATCCAGCCATTCCACAGCAAACTCCAAGTCAGGAATGATAATTTCCTTATAAATCGTTAGAGGTTCTGTACGGGTAGGAGCAAAATTCATAGAGCTAGCCGGTTCTGTAATCATGGTAACCCCACCAAACTGCTCTACAGCATTGAAATAATAGATAGCACGCAAGAATCTAGCTTCTGCAACTTTGACATTTCTTTCAGCCTCAGTTTTAAAAGGGGCTTAATTTGCCAAACTGATAGCCATATTGCAACTGCCAATACCATCATAGAGAGAGTTCCAGATACCATTTGTATAGGTGGTGTTAGGTGCTGCACCTGCGAAGAACCAAAAATACTGAGTATAGGAAGTATTCTGATTTCCTTGGTAAGTCCAGAGGTCTGTATCACCTTCTGTCAATTCCATGAAACCATCCGTACCATACAAGAAACGTTCCATACCAAAATAGCACTGATTAAGCAAAGTCTGGTATGACTCAACCGAGTTCGCTGCCATGTTCTCCATGGTAAAACCACCAGGGTTTTCTTCTTCCAAAGAGCACGAAGCTAAAGACATCGCACCAGCAGCGAGGGCTGCAGAGAACAATATATTCTTAAAATTCATCTTTTTCATTTTTCTTAATTGTTTAGAATGTGATATTTATACCAAAAACAAACTGCTTGTAAGTTGGGAAAGTATCCGAGCCACCCATTTCAGGATCTGTACCTTTCAACTTACTGTCCATAGCAAAAATCCAAGGATTATAGGCAGTAAAATAGAAACGGCACTTCTCCATAAGTGCATGCTTAGAGATGCTCTTTGGAAGTGTATAACCCAATGTGATGTTCTTTATCTTGATGAAAGAACCATCATATACATTGATGGCTGTATTGCCAATCGTTTGGTCATCACCACTACCAGGGCGTGGATAATAAGCACCTTGGTTTTCTTCTGTCCAATAGTCTATACCTGAAATTTGATTTGTATCAATTCCAGACTTTGCTGTATATGAACCGAGCATTTTGCTATAGATAGTCTGACCGAAGCGTCCCATTGCATAGATAGTCAAGTCGAAGTCCTTATAGACGAAAGTATTGTTAAGACCAATAATCCAGTTAGGATTCTCATGTCCCAATACCTGACGGTCATCCTGGCTGTACTTATGCACACCTCCGTCACCATTGCCATTTTCGTCAAATTTCTCAATCGTCTCAACCTTTACCCATCCAGGTTTCACGCCATACTTATCAAGTTCTTCCTGTGAAGCATCAGTACCCCAGATACCAGCATACTTGTAATCGTATATAGCATGAATAGGTTTACCCACGAAAAGATTCTCTGAAATCAAGTCACCATTAGGTAAGCTCTCGATCTTTTCCTTGCTCCAAGTTCCTGTCAATGTGGTATTCCATTTAAAGTCCTTGGTAACGATATTACGGCTGTTGATGGTGAACTCCACACCCTTGTTGCTAGTCTTGGCAATATTTTCCCAGCTAGCCAAAGGAGAGCCCCAACCTGTGCTGCCACTTGTTATAGGCATAGTACGCTTGAAGAGCAAACCACGTGTTTTAGTGGTGAAGAAATCCAAACTGCCATCAAGACGTCCTTTGAGTACAGCCATATCTATACCGAAGTTCCAATTATAAGATTTTTCCCATCCCAAAGAAGGACTACCATAGGTACCGGTATATTGAGTGAACGGCACTATGTTGCCATTTATAGTGATGCCGGCAGAAGTGTATTTATAGGCATTTGTTTGTGTTGAATAAGCACCTACGCCACCTGAATTACCTGTAATACCTGCACCCACTCTGAGTTTCAAGTTGTCAAGCCACTTTTCTGAGCTTTTCATGAAACTTTCATCTGACACGCGCCAAGCTAATGCTCCTGCAGGGAATGAATCCCATTTCTTGCCTGGAGAGAAGAATGACACACCGTCCCAGCGATTTGAGAAAGTGAAGAGGTACTTACCTTTATAGGAATAATTAAATCGCAAGGCGTATGACATTTTTTTGGTGGTTGTCAGTCCTGACTCTACACGTTGGCTATTAGCTGCCAACAAACGCCAATACTTCCATATGTCCAAATCCTGGCCACTACCATCTGCATTGGTATATTCATTAGAATTCTTCTGCCAAGAAGTAACGCCTGTAACACCAATGTTATGGTCATTAGCAATGCTGAAGTTGTATGAAAGAATATTCTCCCATGTATAACTATAACTGTCTGAGTTCTGTATCTGTGCGTGTGGCGAACCTGCATATGTAGGTCTGTTGGCATGACACAAATTGCCCCAATAAGTACCTTGGCGGCCATGACCTAACGAACCGTTAAGTTGAGTACGGTAAGACAAACCCTTGAAAGGAGTAATCTCTGCATAACCAATTGCATTGATATAAGTATAACGGTTATTATTGTCATACTGATTCTTGATATAATCGCCCATAGGAGAGTATTGGTTATTGATATACTCAGAGTTATACTCACCAAATTCATCAAAGACATCACCAAGAGGAAAAGCCCTCAATGCTCCTGTGAATGTCTTGTTGTCGCCGCGGTTACGGATGCTATAGTTGAGATTGGTCGACACACCAGCCTTAAACCAGTCAAATACCTTTTAATCGATGTTCAAACGTACAGAATATTTGTTGAGTTTCTCATTAGACAGTAATCCCTGGTCACGGTTATACACCAATGAAGCGTAAACATTTGTCTTGTCAGTTCCACCCTGGATGGAAAGTGAATATTTTTGAGTAGTAGCTTTATTATCCATAGCCTGATCTACCCAGTCTATCCATTTTCCTGCATTATAAGCATCTACATAATCCTGGTTACCACCGAAGAGGTCTGAAACGCTCGCTGGAGCTACGCCATTTTTATATTTATACGCCTCTGTATAATAATTAACCCATTCATCACCAGTCATGCCACTCTTGTACTCAGGAGAACCACTCCAACCATAGTAAGCGTCAAAATTAACCCTTGTCTTAGAACTCTTCGCTCCACGCTTGGTTGTTATAATGATGACACCATTGGCACCTGCTGAACCATAGATAGCGGTAGATAAAGCATCCTTCAATACATCGATGCTCTCTATATCGTTAGGGCTTATGTCATCATAGCTTCCAGGCAGTCCGTCGATAATAAACAAAGGACTGTTATCGCCATAGATAGAACGAGAACCGCGAAGCAAAATATTTACTCCGCCACCAACCTGACCACTGGATTTTGTAATATCAAGACCTGCGATTTTACCTTGCAAAGCCTCCATTACGTTGGAAGTAGGAGCCGCTACAACATCTTCATTCTTTACGGATACTACAGAACCTGTCAAGTCACGTTTTTTCTGTGTACCGTAACCTACAACAACCAACTCCTCAAGACCTATAGCATCAGGCTCCATCTTGATTCCCATATTTTGCTTGGCAGAAATAGTAAAAGTTTTATAACCTGTGTAACTGATTTCCAAGACTGTACCAACAGGTACATTTACAGAAAACTTGCCATCCAGGTCAGTAATGGCACCGACACCACTACCTTTCTTTTTGATGGTTACACCAATCATCGGCTCGCCAAGCTCATCAACAATAGTACCATTGATGGAGTTTGACTGCTGCACTACAGAAAGAGGTGTTTGAATTCCTCCTTGAATTTTACTTGCCATCATAGTTGTTGGAGTCAACAGGATAGTCGAAACCAACATTACCTTAGAGGTAATTCCTGAGATAGCGTCAGGATTTTTCAATTTCTTCATAATTGAGTCTTTTAGGTTTGTTTTTATATTTTAATCTAACTTCATAAATAGTCTGTTCCCAATCATCTGTGCCGTGATGTTAGTATACTACAAACAAATAAGATTATCATAAAGACGAAAAGAATCCAAATATTGTAATCACCTTCATTGAGATTTCTATACGTTATATACACATGTTTCTTGCTCTATTGCCCAGTGTTTCAAGATGATCGCATAGCGTGCTAAAGTTGTTTGCTCAACTAATGAACACTAACTATTCGCCAGAGTTAATTAACGCCAAGGGCAGAATATAACTGCCCAAGGTTATCGTTTGATTTAAATAGAACCCACTTTTTCGAGTGGACTCACCTAATAAAAAAAGGATAGAGCATAACACATGATTTGTGCTATACTCTATCCTTCCAATTATATCATTCTATTTAGTAGAACAGCCAATCAATCGCCTTATCGGCACCTGAGAGGCCGGCATCGCGAGCGGTAATCTTATCGCCCGTAGCACCGAGCACTAGCAGGAAGCCTTTTGGCAGGAGCAGGGTGTGCTTGCCGGCAGCAAACTCGTACTTGTGGATGTTCACCTGTGGCATGCCGTCGATGCGGATGGCGCTGGTGAGCTGTGGCTCTGCCTGACCGTAATCGTTGGCTGTGGCATCGGTCTCCAACTTCGGAGCCTTGGCATATTTCATCTGGTCATCACGGAAATAACCTATCAAGAGCTGCACAGGCTTCTTGGTGGTAAAGATGAGCGAGGTAGATGCGCCACGCTGCTTGCTGCTGTTCATCACGTAAGCATTCATACCTGCCAACTCAGGAGCAAAATCGGTTACTACACTATCCAAATCGTTGAAGAGCTTGGCACCCTTGGCTATTTTCACAGTCTTGAAATTAGCCTCGCCATTGATATTCTCCATCTGGAAAGCACCCGTCTGTTGGGTTGCATCCTTCAAAGGCTTGATATCCTCTGCCTTCATCTTGTAGGTACCCGCAGCCTGAGCCTTGAGCATGGCGATATTCTTCTTCAGATTCGCCAACTCCTGCTCATATTTTGGTAAGAGTTCGCTCCAATGCTTCATGTTGCCGCCATCACCTCCGATAGGGATGCGGCGCTGGGCGGTCTGCATCGAATTGGCATAGAGATAGGTATCCTTGGTGAGATCCACCAGCTGACGGTAATATTCCAGACTCTTTTCGAGTAGCGGAACGGCAGCATCCAATTCCTTGATATCCTTACTCCACTTATAGTTGAGCACGTGCTGAGCTGCCTTCACCTTCCAGCCGAAAGCGTAGGCAAAAGCACGGTAGCAATGCATATCGTTCTGAAGACGGCGGAACTCATCCTGATTGCCGGTTACACGACTCGCTACGGCATCGATGGCAGCCACAGCCTTGTCGCCGTGAGCCTCGGTCTGAGCTACGATATCGAGTGGCAACTCACCCACATGAGGCTGATGCTTCCACTCCTTCTCTACATATTCGATGAGTTTCTCGCCCTCAGGACCGCAACTCTCATAGAAACCAGGATAGATGGTGTACTTATATGGATTCACTAGCTGACTCATGAACATACCCAGGAGCAGCGTCTGGCGGTTGCCCTCGGTAATACCGAAACGGCGGAGGAGCTTAGGCGCAATCTCACCGCTCTCATCGTATGCCTTGCGAATGCTGTCGGCAACAGCGGCATCAGTAGCATAGTAATCGGCAAGCACCTTATCCCAGTAATTACCCTCGGCAGCTACATCGCGACGGCAGTTCCAGGCATATCTTCCCCATGTCTTGTACCACATCCAGTCGCGGTCTAACTGCTTCTCGCGCTTTCCGCCAGGCAATTTATCTGCCGTATAAGGCCAATCCCAGTAACTGGCCTGCGGATAGAGATGCAGGGCATTGGCATGATGAACATCGTGCATCGCCGTTACCGCCTTCTGAACGAACGAAGGAGATGACCAGCGGAATGGTTCGAGATTGGCAAGGATATGCACGTTGCTTATATGGGTAGAACCCAGGGCTGCCAAATCAGTATGAATCTTGGTCCAAGGACCACGAGGCTGATAGGTGGTAAGCGACTCTCCATTATACTTATGCATCGTATAGAGGTTCTTGTAGAGCGGCAGCGCTGCCTCCATCACCATCTTGCAGTCGGTATCGTGGGCACGGAGCAGGACTGGCGGTTCGTCGGTTCTTCCCAAAGCCTTCAGTCCGTCCTTGACACCCGGGATGATGGTCTTGGTCATCCATTCCACATCATCCTCGTAGGTATTCATCGCCTCACCGAGACAGACGAGCAAGCCTACATTGGGATATTTCTCGATGAAGGCAGCTACCGACTTGCGGGTATAATCGCTGATGAGCGGAGTGATAGGACGGTGACGGTCCTGTGTCTTCAAACCATAATGATCAGCAAAAGGCTTGGAGAGGATGATGTTGTAGAACATCTGAATGACGAAGATGCCACGGCGGTCAGCCTCCCTGGTCAGGAACGAGAACATCTCTTCGTTCTTCTTGAAGGTAGCCTCATCCACCTCAAGGGCGAAAGGATAATCCTTCAGTTTGACGAGCGAAGCAAAAGGGTGACCATTCCAGAGATAGAGCGAATTCATCTTGTTGTCTACGAGCATATCGAGATACTGAATCCACTGTTCCTTGTCATAAAACCAAGGGAAATTCTCAGGGGTATAAGGGTATTCGTAAACCTGATGGCCCGGTAGATAAACGGTTTTCTGCAAACCTACACAAGCACCACGGAGCACCATTTCAGGCGCATCCTCCTGCATCAGCGGCACATTGAGAGAACCATGCTGAGCCACGTATTCAGCAATTTCGTTACAGCCGTAGATGACACCCGAGCCATCATTTCCCTGCAACTGGATTTTCTTTCCCTTGCGGGTCCATGAGAAACCTTCCTTCTTCAGTCCGGCAGTATCCTTGGCTTGCGAGAGCGAAATGCGATATTCGCCCTTCTTGCCGTTCACCACAGTAGGGAAGCCCAAACGGTTGAGCTTCTTCTGCAAGTATTCAGCAGCATACTGTTCCCGATTAGAAGCCGTCTTTTCGGTCAGGATATTCACTTTCTGGGCAAAGGATACAGATGGAATCAGCACGAGGGCTGCCATCACAAAAATCTTTTGTACTTTTATCATTGTCTTAGTCTTTGTTTTATAGATAAAGACGCAGTTTCCTTCTTTTTGTAATCAATGAAGGAACTTTCGCTTGGGGAATTTAAAACAATAAAAGGATAGAGTATGATATCTATCCTTTTTATTTACTATTTTCTTATTTTATCTTTTTCAAATCCACTTCCTTATACGCCACTCTCTGGCGACGCCAGGTGTAGATGCAATGCAACTTGCCATCCTTTCCCTCGATGATGCCTGGATAGGAATACTGGTTGATAGGACTGTCCTCCAGGGTGAGGAGATGGCGCCAATGGGTGCCGTCATCGCTGATGGCAAGACTCAATGGCGTGCGAGATCCCTTCTTGGTTCCCGGCAACGTCTCGAAATTGTTGTAGATGAGCACGTGTCTGCCATCCTTCAGGGTAACAGCATCCGTACCGCTCTGGTTGTTCTCGATATCGAGCAGGGTAACCGGAGTCCAGGTATCACCACCGTCGCTACTAAAACTGGTGGCAAGTTTGGCATTATGAGTACGCATCAGAACCTGCAATCTGCCATCCTTCAACTTCAGGATAGATGGCTGGATGCTGTAGATTAATCTCGCCTTTTCTCCCTCCTTGTAGATAGGATGCTCCATATCTACCGTAGCCGAATCTACATCATCGGTACGAGGCTTCAGTTCGGCATCTACCGGACCCACATACTTCCACTTATTGGTCTTCAAATCGAGGATCTCCACATGGAATCGCCAACCATTCTTCTCGGTACTGGAACCGCAGATGAGTCTGCCGTTCACCATTTCCGGCTTGTTCTTGATAGGACCGAGGAAACCGTCTGGCAATGCCTCCGGATCACTCCAAGTCTTACCGCCATCCTTCGACTTCACAAGACAGCCCGTCCAGTCGCCAACGGTAGATCCCACCTTATAGAACAGCCATATTTCGCCATCCGGCATGGTATAGAGCACAGGGTTCCAGCAAGACTTGCGCTTCAGATTGGCAGGCAACTTGATATTGGCTGACTTAGAGCGGAAATCATATTTGTAGCCGGCAGGCACACCGAAACGGCGCAATCCGTCCTTGATAGGTCCCTTATCAGCCGGAGTCGTCTTCTCATCGATGCCCGAAAGACCCGCCTTCTTAGCCTCAGGAGTACCCAGGCGATAAACACCATCGGCAGCCAGGATAGGCTTCTCCCAAGCCTTGGCACCCTTCGGTTTCCGACTTACCCAGATGCAGACATCCGGATTGCGCTCGAAGGTACCGCCGAAGTAAGCAGCCACCAGGTCACCATTCTTCAACTGGATGATGGTAGAGGCATGAGCCGATGGGAATCCGCTGTAATCATAGAGGAATTCATCCTTCAGGATGGCAGCATCGCGGGTAGGGATTTCTACCGAATAATGATAATCGCCACTACCCACCGTTTCAACCTTGCCATCAGGCAGATAGACATCGGCTGTGGTGTTGCAAGGCACGGTGATATCCCAATCCACATGCTGCAAAGTCTTCTTCCACTGGCTCTTCACTACTCCGTATGGAGTCTCGTAATCTGCTTTTACCGATTCGCAGTTCTGAATACTGAAGGCTGGCTTCAACACGATGTGCTTGTAAGCCACGCTGGCATCAGCCTCAGCCACCTGCTGCACGTTGACACCCTTCTGCTGGATACCTCCCAGATACTGATAGCACCAGGTAAGCAAGTCACCCAGAAGCATCACATGATTGCCCGAATTCATCTTCGGATCAGCCTTGTCGCCATTCCAGAGTTCCCAGATGGTAGTAGCTCCGTTCTCAGCCATATAACCCCAAGACGGATAGGTGCGCTGGGTAGCCAGGAGATAAGCCACATCAGGGAAACCGTTGTCGCTCAAACCGCGAAGGAGCCAGGAGATGCCGATGACACCGCAGTTGACATGTTCCTTGGCATCGATGCAGATGCCCTTCACTACCTGCTTGATGAGTTCGCTGCGCAACTCCAGAGGAGCGATGCCGAAGGAGAGCGCCAGGAGATTGGCGGTAGAGGTATTGTTGCCATAATAGATGCTGTCTGGATAAAGCACATGACCCGGACGTCGGGAAGTTCCTGCCTTGTTGGTGAGGAACTGCCTGTTGAAGGCTTCTATCATCCCGCTTCTGCGGTCAGCCCAAACCTTAGCTTCTTCCTTCAAGCCCTGCAGGTTTGCAAACTGCTCTGCCAGCTGCAAACAGCGGATTGTATAGGCGGTGGCTATCAGCTTGCCATCGGTCTTTCGCTTCGGATCCTGACTGTGAATCAGTTCCAGTTTCTCCGGTGGCACGCACCAGTCGCCGTATTTATCCTTGGTGATGATGCCGTTCTCATCCGTATATTCAGCCAGGATATGGTTGATCCATTTTCTGATGGATGGATAAGAATCGATGATAGGCTGCCTGTTGCCAAACTGATGGTAGAGCATATCACAGGTGAAAGGCAGAGCTGCCGGCCAGGTGACATCATCGGTATAATAATTCCAGAAAGCAGGAGCCACATCCGGGATGTTGCCATCCGAACGCTGGGCATCACAGATATCGTGCATCCACTTGCTGTAGAGTCGCTCGTTGTAAAAAACGAAACTCTCTCCCAGCGAACCCACCGTGCGGTCGCCCAACCAAGGCTGGCGCTCGTTGCGCTGCGGACAGTCTACCGGCATACCCTTGTAATTGCCGTAGATGCCCCACCATGCATTCTTCAACACCTTATTTAATATCGTATCAGAAGTCTCGATATGTCCGATGGTAGCCATCTCATCGCTCACGGTATAAGCGGTGAAATCCTCCTTGCGGGCATTCTTCATACCGGTGATGGCAGCATAGCGGAAACCATGATAGGAGAAGACCGGGCGCCAAGGCTTGCCGTTCTCCTTACCATTGCAGACATAGATATCCTCAGAGAGGGCATTGCGGAAGTTGTCGAGATACAGACTGCCGTCAGCCTGCAGTTTCTCGGCATATTTCACACGGATGGTATCACCCTGCCTGCCACGGACCTGGAAACCGATCCAGCCCGCCATGTTCTGTCCGAAATCTACGATGAGTGTATCGTGGCGATGCTTCAGACTTACCGGATGACCGAATTCCTTCTCAACCATTCCCGTCATCGGCTGCGCCATCAGCGTACCGTCAGGAATGGCACAGCGCTCGGCTTTCTGCCACTGGCTATCGTCGAAACCAGCCTGGGTCCAGCCTTTCAGCGCCTGTTCCCTGCGGGCATCATACTCCTCGCCATCATACTCGTTGTTGCTGCGGATAGGACCATCGAAGCTCAACTTCCATGTATTGTTGGTAGCCCAGGTTTCAGTCTTTCCGTTCTCATACTCCACCTTCACGTTGATGCGGCATTTCGGATAACCGAAAAAAGGCGTCTTGTATGCCTTCTCCTGTCGCATCGGAAACATTCTTCCGTTGCCCAGTTTGATGGCGATGGCATTCTTCTCAGTCAGGAGCGAAGTGACATCGAACGTATTGTAGTAAATAGTCTTGCGGTAATCGGTTGGTGCAGGCTGCAATGCCTGGCTGCCGCCCATACGCTGTCCGTTGACGTAGAACTCATAGACACCGAGTCCGGCAACATAAGCCAGCGCCCGCTTCACCTTACCTTTTGCCGCAAAGTCCTTGCGGATATAGCGTGCTGCTAGTCGGGTATGCATGCCTTTCTGTTCTCCAGGCTGCAGGTCTTCCAAGCCAATCCAGGTACCGCTCCATTTGGTTTCACCGAGCAGTCCGATGGTGAAGAGCTGCGGTTCGGTCCATTCCGATTTTCCTTTATTGGTAGTGATACGCACCTTCCAGTAAGCTTGAGCGCCACTCAGCAGCGCCTTGCCCTGATAAGGAATCCACAGCTGTTCATCGCTGTTGCGTTCACCGCTATCCCATAAATCCGCCTCGTTTCTATCCAGTTTTTCTCTGGAAGAAGCTACAAGAATCTGATAACTCGTCTGCACCACACCCTTCCTGTCAGAAGTAATCTGCCAGGAGAAGCGAGGGGTTGAAGTTCCGATTCCCAAAGGATTCACCCGGTTCTCCGTCCGCATCTTCACCACGTCAACATGACTGGCAGCGGAAAGCGGAAGTGCTGCCGACAGCGATGCCGTCAGCAACACACTCATCAATATATTATTCTTCATTTGAATTCTTCACTCTTCACTTTATTTACTCATTCAAATCTCTTTTCTTACCAGCCAGAC
>ERZ1027032.370-NODE-370-length-16833-cov-8.459173_pt1 | contig 16833 bp, 17 predicted proteins | sample MGYA00519445_ERZ1027032 | MGnify/ENA primary metagenome ERZ1027032 (study PRJEB26926, sample SAMN06164888) | human gut metagenome | biome: ENVO:00009003; feature: ENVO:2100002; material: ENVO:00002003 | host: Homo sapiens | place: USA | collected 2012 ... | reverse complement strand
GACCTTGTCGGGGTCACGGCCGGAGCCGGACACCCGGGGCAGAGCCGAAAGCTTTTCGGCCACGGCGGCAGAAAAGCTGCCGGGGTCCACATTCATCTTTTGCAGCAGCTGCGGGATCAGGCCCTGCTCCTGCGAAGCCAGTGCGTGCAGCAGATGTTCGGGTTCCAGCTGGTTATGCTGGTACTCCACAGCCAGCTGCTGCGCTGCCTGCAGAGCCTCCAGCGTTTTCTGCGTATATTGATTGGTATTCATAAAGTCAAGCCTCCATTCATACCGGAAGGTTTATTTTAGCGGACATGACAGCCGTTTGCTAAAAGCCCGGCGCAGAGATGCTGCCGAACGGGAAGCAGCGGCTATTCTTCAGTTGTTTCACGGTTTCGTGCACCTCCTGCCGAACTGGTTTTACTCGTTTTAGCACTCTATCTGTTCGACTGCTAAAAATATACTCCTGTTTTCCCACTTTGTCAATAGGGTTCATAAAAAGTTTGCAAATCATAATTTTTTCAACAAAAAAGCACCACACAGCTTTTCAGCCGTGCAGTGCATCCTTGCAATTTGTCGAATGATATGATACTCTATACTTGCTGCTTCTGTAAGCAGCAAGGCACTGCATACAACGGCAGGCGGTTCAGCCCTCGCTTCCGAAAGGAGGTGAGAGTCATGCCTATTACTTTTACATTCCATCTGCTTGGGCTTACGTTCACGCTTCGGATTTCTAAAGGTAAAAGATGAACCGCCACCCTGGCCGGTGACGGTTCGTTTTAGAACTATAACCCAAAAGGGCTGACCGCTTGTCGCAGTGCCTTTTCTATTTGTAGTATAGTTACTTTTTATAAATTTGTCAAGGCTTTACGTTCAGCCCTGCTTTTTCCAGCGGCGCATCACGCCCATGCCCAGCGCATAGGGGCCGGTGTGCACGGCAATGGTGCAACCGATCTGCAGCAGGCCCACTTCACACTGTGCGCCGGGGTACTTTGCACGCAGAGCCGCGCGCGTCTGCATCCACAGGCGCTTGCCCTCGTCGGCATCGTAGCCGTAGCCTACGGTGATGCGGTAGTCGTCCGGGGTGCCGCCGTGGGCATCCAGATAGTTCATCAGCTGGTCCAGCGCTTTTTCAAAGCTCTTCTGGCGTCCGCGGGCCACGCCGCCGGAGAAGATCTCGCCATCCTTGAACAGGATCATCGGCTTGATGCCCAGCATGTTGGCTGCACGGCCCGTCACCTTGCCGATGCGGCCGCCCTTGATGAGATAGTCCAGATTGCCTACCGTGAAGAAGATCTGGTTGGTGGCCTTCTCTGCTTCCAGCCATGTCACGGTCTCGTCCAGCGAGCAGCCTGCGTCCCGCATGGCCACGGCGTTTTCCACCATGGTGGACTCGGTAACGGTAGCTGCCGCGCTGTCAATGACCTCAATGCGGGCATCGGGGAAATCTTCCAGCACCAGATCCCGGGCATTGCGGGCACTGCCCACACAGCCGCTCATCTTTCCGGTAAACACCAGACACAGCACAGCCCGGCCCGCCTCAGCATGGGCACGGAAGGTCTGTTCAAAGTCCTCGATGGAGGCAAGGCTGGTCTTGGGGTAGGCCGAGGGGTTGTCCACCATGAACTGGTAAAAATCCCGCACGGCGATCTCGGTGCCCTCCTTGCGGTAGTGCTCGCCGTCCAGCGAGACGTAGAAGGGCACGACCTCAACACCAAGCTGCCGGGCCGTATCCGGCGTCAGGTCGCATGCGCTGTCGGTAATGATATCAAACATCTGTGACGCTTCCTTTTCTGCAACATTCGGGGCTGCCGGGAACATCAGACGCGATGGATGTAAGCCTCACGCTCGGCACCCACCGAGATATAGGCGATCTTGCAGCCAACAGCCTTTTCCAGATATTCCACGTAGTCCTGTGCTTCCTTGGGCAGGTCTTCCCACTTGCGGGCTGCGGTGATATCGCAGTGCCAGCCGGGCAGGTACTCCACCACGGGCTGTGCGGTATCCAGAGCTTCACCCATGGGGAAGCGGGTGGTGGTGCTGCCATCGGTCAGCTTATAAGCGGTGACCATGGGGATCTTTTCCATGTAGTCCAGCACGTCCAGCAGGGTCAGGGCAACTTCATCGCAGCCCTGGCAGAACACGCCGTAGCGGCTTGCCACCAGATCGATGGGGCCCACGCGGCGGGGACGGCCGGTGGCTGCGCCGTACTCGTGGCCAGCCTCACGCAGGTCGTGCTTTTCCTCTTCGGTCATTGCCAGCTCGGCAGCGAAGGGGCCGTCGCCCACGCAGGAGGAGTAAGCCTTCATGACACCGATGGAGTTGTGCAGCTTATGGCCCGGGATGCCTGCGCCGATGGGAGCGTAGGCACCGATGACGTTGGAAGAGGTGGTATAGGGGTAGATGCCGAAATCGATGTCGCGCAGAGCGCCCAGCTGTGCCTCAAACAGCACCTTCTTGCCCTCGGCGTCGGCATCAGCCAGATACTGGCCCACATCGCAGATGTAGTCCTTGAAGATGGCGGCATACTTTTCGAGCCATGCCCACATCTCATCCACGCTGATGGGAGCGGCGTTGTAGCTGCCCTCCATCACCAGATTCTTGGAGTCAACCATAGTGATGAGGCGCTTCTTCACCGCGTCGTCCAGATGCAGCAGGTCGCCCATGCGCAGGGTCTTCTTCATGTACTTATCACCGTAAGCGTAGGCGATGCCGCGCTTGGTGGAGCCGAACTGTGCGCCGGTCTTGGACAGACGGGCTTCTTCCAGACCATCCTGCTCCACATGGTAGGGCATGGTGATGGTTGCACGGTCGGAGATCTTCAGGTTTGCCGGGCTGATCTCAACGCCCTGCTCCCGCAGCTTGTTGATCTCGCCGTCCAGATGATGCGGGTCGATGACCATACCGTTGCCCATGACGCAGACGACATTGGGGCGCAGGATGCCGGAGGGCAGCAGGTTCAGCACGAACTTGCCGCGCTCGTTCTTCACCGTGTGACCGGCGTTGTTGCCGCCCTGATAGCGTGCAACGATGTCATACTCCTGGCTGATGAGGTCGACCATGCGGCCCTTGCCTTCATCGCCCCAGTTGATACCCGTAATTGCAGTAAGCATAATAAATGACCTCTTTATCATTTTTTCAAAAGACAGCCTTTTCCGTGCACCTTGCCCGGGATACGCCACCTTGGGAAAGCGCACCGGCGCATCATGCACGCACCAATGCTAGTATAGTATAGCACAGTTTTCCGCGCAAAAAAAGAGGAAAGCGCAGCTTTGAGCTGCGTTTTCCTCCAAAAAAGTGCGCGTAAAATTGTGCGTTCAGCTACGGGGCTTCTCATGGTCGGCGCGGCGGATCACCTTGTGGATAGTGCCGTCCGGCTCCTGAATGGAGGTGTTGGCCAGCTGTGCGCGCAGGCTGGCCTTCATATCATCGATGTACTCGCGGCGCAGGGCCTGCTGCTCTGCCTTTTCGGTCTCGGTCAGGCCGGTGGTCTTGCTCTTTTTTGCCAGCTCGTTGATGCGGGCGATCTTTTCCTGTGTCATGGGGCCTCCTGTATTTTCATGCGGAATATGTTATAATAAGAAAATAAACCCTCTCAGTCATTGCTATGCAATGCCAGCTCTCCCGAAGGGGCGAGCTTTTTAAGGAATTTTCTCAATCAGTATAGCAAAGGATGATAAAAATGGCAACTCAATTGAATTTTGCACAGCAGATGGATGCCGTGCTCAAGGAGCTGGGCGGCACCCGTCCGCGCCTGCTGCTGCACGCCTGCTGCGGGCCCTGTTCCAGCGCCGTGCTGGAACAGCTGTGCCAGTATTTTGAGATCACGGTGCTTTACTATAACCCCAACACCTGGCCTGCGGAAGAATACCACCGCCGCGGCGAGGAACTGAAGAAGTTCGTGGCGGCAGCCCATCCTCTGGGTGTGACCGTGGTAGAGGACCACTACGACCCGCAGGAGTTCTACTCCGCCGTCACCGGCCTTGAAAACGAGCCGGAGCGGGGCAGTCGGTGCACGGTCTGCTACCGGCTGCGGATGCGCCGGGCGGCACAGTACGCCAGTGAAAACGGCTTTGACTGGTTCACCACCACGCTGTCCATCAGCCCCCACAAGGACGCCAAGCGTATCAACGCCATCGGGCAGGAGCTGGAGGCAGAATTTGGGGTCAATCATCTGCCCTCAGACTTCAAAAAGCACAACGGCTACCTGCGCAGCCTGCAGCTTTCGGAGGAATACGGCCTGTACCGGCAGGATTACTGCGGGTGCGAGTTCAGCGCAAAAGCAAGAGGCATTGAGAGATAACGCAAAACGATTTGAAATATCCTCCGCTGCGCTCCGGCCACCTTCAGCGGCCTCGTCCTCTCAGTCATCTCGCTTTGCTCGATGCCAACTCTCCCAAAGGGAGAGCCCTTGGCATGGCGGGAAAGATTCCGGCAAACGTTCAAAGTTCGCGGTCACGTTTGCCGCTACGCCCCATCCTGTGAAAATGCAATGTCGGACAGCCCGCAGGCTGTCCGGCATTGCTCTATTTAAAACAATTTTTCCGCTGAAGATGCGCAAAGCGAACGCGGCGCGCATTTTAAATCGTCCGCCCCCGCCATTGCCGCGTCAGCAGCACATCATTTTGCGCCCCGGCGCAAACATCATTGCGCCAGCTCATCATTTCTGCGCCAGCAGAACCTCATTCCTTATTCCTCCGGCAATCTAGCCACCAGCAGGGTAAAGACCACAAGGCCCACACAGGGCACGATGTTGGACGCCATACCGGCGGCAAGGCCCGCCTTTTCGGCCACGATGCCGATGATCCACGGCATGAGGATGGCACCGCTGGACGCCGCCGGCAGCATAATGCCCATGCTGGTAACGCTGGTCATGCGGCCTGCGCTGGCGACCGCAGTGGGGTTCAGACCTGCCATCGAAAATGCAAATGCAAACAGCAGCGCAATGGCTGCGCCCTGCGTGTGCGCCATGACCAGCAGCACATAGAAGAAGGTGCACAGCACGCTCATGCCCACCATGGCCTTGCGCGGGTTCTTGAACGGGAACACGAACGCAATGAGCAGGCGTGCCACCAATGTGGCACCCCACATCACCGTGACGGTGTAGGCCGCCAGCGAACCGGCAATGATGCCGCTGCCCTTAAAATAGGTCACCATCCAGCCGGTAACGCTCTGCTCCGCCGCATTCTGGCAGAACAAAAGGCCGGTCAGCAGCCAGAAGCGCGGCGCGTGCAGAAAGCTCCAGTCGATGACCTCTTTCGTCCGGGCTGTTTTCTGACTCCCGCCGCCCAGCGGAGTAAATCCATACACCAGCCAGAGCAGCAGGCCCAGCACTGCCAGCAGGAATACTGCCAGTGCGGTACTCACCCTTGCCGCCGCTGCAATGAGGAAGGGGCACAGCAGTGCACCGCAGGCGTAGCAGCTGTGCATCAGGTTCATGCCCCGGGTGCGGTTGGCCGAGTTATCGCTGACCAGAATGGTGCAGGTGTTCATGACGCTGCCCTTGGCAATGCCCACCAGAAAAAACGCCAGCGCCAGCACCGCCACGGCCCCCGTCAGGCCCATCAGGCTGTAGCCCACCGCGTAGCCGATGGTCAACAGCAGCACGCTGCGTTTCATGCCCAGCGCACCGGGCAGCACGCCCACCAGAAACCCGGCGATCAGGTTGCCGATGCTCATGAGCGAGAGCAGGGTGCCGGTCATGCCGTAGGCAAAGCTGTGCTCTTCCTGCAAAAGGCTGACCACAACACCAGCGCTGATGGCGCAGATGCCGCTGAAGAAGAAGGTAAGAAAGCCTGTATTCCGCAGGCGTGCAGACTGTTGTTCCATAATCGTCCTCTTTCTGTGAAAATATCCTCCTTCTATTTAACCATAATTCCGCCTCATTGCAACCGGATTTTCTTACAAAAAGCTGCAAAAAGCCCGCCGAGGCATAGACGATTTAAAATGCCCTCCGCTTGCGCTCTGGGCATAATTCAAGGAAATATTACTCTGGATTTCGGTAGAACGGAACGCCTGCGGGCGTTCCGTTCTACCATTTTCACGAGAAGAGTCGCAATGGTAAACTGCATTTGCAGCGCCGCTTCCTTCGGAAGCGCGGCGCTGCGGAGTGCGTTGCTATTTGCCTTTACAGCCTCTCCCGTGAAAAAGTGGTTCAGAGCAACGTGGAGGGCATTTCCAATCATTTTCTATGCAAAAAGCCCGCCGGGCATCGCTGCACGGCGGGCTTTGGTTTTTACAGTTTACTCTGCCTTGGTCTCGGGCTTTGCCTCAGCCTTGGCTTCCGGCTTTGCTGCAGGGGCAGCAGCGGGAGCGGCGGGCTTCACCACCGGCTTCGGGGGATTGGGGTCATCCTTCAGCGGGAAGAGGATGATGTGCTTGGGGCACTTCTGGGCACACATGCCGCAGCCCTTGCACTTGTCGTAGTCGATGCGGGCCACGCCGTCCACCACGTGGATAGCGTCAAACTTACAGGTGCGCTCGCACATACCGCAGGCAATGCAGGAGGTAGTGCAGGCCTTCATGGCCACAGGACCCTTGTCCTTGTTGGAGCACATGACCACCGGCTTACGCGGGCCGCCCACGTCGATCATAATGACCTGCTTGGGGCAGATGTTTGCGCAGGCACCGCAGCCGGTGCACTTGTCCTTGTCCACCTTGGCAACACCGTCCACAATGTGGATGGCATCGAACTTACACACCTTGGTGCAGTCGCCCAGACCAACGCAGGCAAAGGAGCAGGTCTTGGGGCCGCCGTACAGGGCTGCAGCGGCAGCACAGGTCTGGATGCCCTTGTAATCGTAAGCAGGCTTGCAGTGCTCGGAATTGCCCTGGCACTGGACAACAGCCTTCTTTTCCACGGCGCTGGCCGTGCCGCCCATGATCTTGGCAATGGCAGCGGCAGCCTTGGGGCCGCCGGGTGCGCACTTGTCGCAGGGCACGCCGTCCATGACCACAGCCTTTGCGTAGTCCGCACAGCCTGCGTAGCCGCAGCCGCCGCAGTTTGCACCGGCAAGGCAGTTGGTAACTTCTTCAATGCGGGGGTCTTCCTCCACCGCCATGAACTTGGCCGCTGCGACCAGAACGATCGCGCCGACTGCGCCCACGATGGTACACAGGATAACAGCAGATACAATATTCATAATCCTGTTCCTCCCTTACAGCGTGACATTGAACAGGTTTTCGACGATACCGCCGAAGCCCATGAAGGACAGGCTGGTGATTGCTGCTGCGATCAGGGTGATGGGCAGGCCCTTGAAGGGTGCCGGGGGATCGCAGGCTTCCACGCGCTTGCGCACGCCGCTGAACATAACCATAGCCAGCATGAAGCCGCAGCCTGCGCCGATGGCACAGACCAGAGCCTCAATGTAAGCAACACCGAAACCCATAGCAGCCACATCTGCGCCGTAGTCGCCCACGACCAGAATGGTGACAGCCAGAACACAGCAGTTGGTGGTGATCAGGGGCAGGTAAACGCCCAGGGAGTTATACAGTGCAACCACGTACTTCTTGAGGAAGATCTCGATGAACTGCACCAGAACAGCAATGACCAGAATGAACACGATGGTCTGCAGGTAGCTCAGACCAGCCGGGTCCAGAATGAAGATCTGGATGGGGAAGGTAACGGCCGTTGCCATGAACATGACGAAGATAACAGCGCCGGACATACCAACCGCAGAATCCAGCTTTTTGGAAACGCCCAGGAACGGGCAGATACCGTAGAACTTCACCAGCACGTAGTTGTTGACCAGGATCATGCTGAAGAAGATCGCAGCGAGTTTTACTAACATCTTATTCTGCCTCCTTCTTCAGGTTATCAAGGTCGCAGCAGCTCTTGCGCTCGATGCGGGCGTCCAGCTTGCCTTCCAGCCACACACAGCCGGCCATCAACAGGCCAAAGCAGAAGAATGCGCCGGGAGCCTGCGTCATGATGGAGACCTTGGCAACGCTTTCCGGGATCACCTGGAAGCCCAGCCAGGTGCCGCTGCCCAGGATCTCACGGATGGAGGCCATCAGGGTAGCGGTGAGGGTGTAGCCAACGCCCATGCCCACGCCGTCCAGTGCGGAGTCCACGATGCTGTTCTTGCAGGCGAACATCTCGGCACGGCCCAGAATGATACAGTTGACAACGATCAGGGGCAGGAACACGCCCAGAGCGTTGTACAGGCTTTCCATGTAAGCCTGCATGAACATCTGAACGATGGTCACGAAGCTTGCGATAATGACGATGTAGCAGGGCAGATGCACCTTGCCGGGGATCACCTTGCGCAGCAGGGAGATCATGATATTGGAGCACACCAGCACGAAGGTGAAGGCGGCACCCATGCCCAGAGCGCTGGAAACTGCGGTGGTAACTGCCAGAATGGAGCAGGTACCCAGAACCAGACGCAGAACGGGGTTTTCTTTGATAATGCCGTTGGTAAGGATGCTTACCTTGGACTTATTTTCTTGTGCCATTTCTTACCAACCTCCTTTACGCCAGCTCGTTGTAGCAGTTGACACAGTCATTGATGGCAGCAAACAGAGCGGTGGACGAAATGGTTGCGCCGCTGTAGGCATCGTAATCCTGATTCATCACAATGTTCTGGGTACCATCCATGCCATCGAACTGCGCCAGGAAGTCGTCACTGCTCACGTTGGAGCCGATGCCCTTGGTCTGGGTGGAAGCGTCTACCCAGATGCCGGTCTCGGCACCATTGGCATCAAAGCCCATGATAACGGTCAGGATACCGCCGTCAAAGCCCTTTTCCTCGGCCTTGATGGCAGTGCTGCCGTCCGGAGTCTTGACCACGCCGGTGATGCCGGCGGTGGTGTAATCGGTCACTTCTTCCAGCTCGCTGGCGTCCGAAACGGAGGGCAGCACGCCGACATAAGCGGCCAGAGTGGTGCGCTTGGTGTTCTCGGCAATGACCGGGGCGGTCATGCCGTTCACCAGTGCCAGCAGCAGGCTGGCGATCAGGGAGATAACGCTCAGCACAACAATGGGCTTGATGGTGCTCTCCCAGTTGGAAGACTTACTCATTTGCCAGCACCCTCCTTTGCTTTCTTTGCAGGCTTGATGTAGCCATACGGGGTCTGACGGGTCAGATCGTTGATGTAGGGAACCCACAGGTTCATGAACAGCAGTGCGAAGGACACGCCCTCGGTGTAGCTGCCCCAGTAACGGATGGCAAAGGTGACGATGCCCAGTGCCACGCCGTACACCAGCTTGCCCTTCAGGGTGAAGGGGCTGGTAACGTAGTCGGTAGCCATGAACACGGCACCGAACAGCAGGCCGCCGCTCAGCACGGCAACCAGAGCCTCGTGCACACTGTGGGTAGCAATGAGGTAGAACACGAACATGCTGCCGACGTAAGAAGCCGGGATGGCGATGCTGATGGTCTTGGTGGCCACCAGATAGATCAGGCCCAGCACGATGGCCAGTGCGCAGGTCTCGCCCAGCACACCGCCGTGGATGCCCATGAACAGATCCAGCAGGCTCAGCTTGGACTTATCGGCCACAGCCAGCGGGGTAGCGCTGGACAGCTGATCCACCGCTGCATCCGGGAACACCCACTTGTTCATGGAACCGGCAAAGCTGATGAACAGCACGATACGGCCCACCAGAGCGGGGTTGGCAAAGTTCATGCCGATGCCGCCGAACAGCTGCTTGACGATGACGATGGCCACCAGATCACCGATGATGAGCTGACCGATGGGCATGCCCACGGGCACGTTCATGGCCAGAATGATGCCGGTGACGACGGCGGACAGGTCGCTGATGGGGTTGGGCTTCTTGAGCAGCTTGCAGTACAGCCACTCAAAGGCCACGCAGGCCACCACGGACACGGCTGTTACCAGCAGTGCACGCACGCCAAAAATGATGGCAGAGGCCACCACGCAGGGGCACAGGGCGACGATCACGTTGGCCATCAGGCTCTGGGTGGTCTCTTCGCTGCGCACATGCGGGGAAGCCGAAACAATAAGCTTCGTATCCATTACTTATTGCCTCCTTTTTTGATTTCACCAAGGTAGAACGCCTTTGCCAGACTCATCATCTGGGTAACAGGGCGCTTTGCCGGGCAGACGAACGAGCAGCTGCCGCAGTTGAAGCAGTAGTCTGCATGCAGCTTGCCCAGCTCCTGCACATCGCGTGCAGCGTAAGCCTGATTGACCTCCACAGGCTCCAGACCCATGGGGCAGTACTCCACGCAGCGGCCGCAGCGGATGCAGGGATTCACCGGTGCAGGCTCTGCAGCGGCCTTGCTCAGGAAGATCAGGCCGGAGGTGGTCTTGGTGGTGGGGTAGCTCAGGTTCTCCACAGCGGGACCCATCATGGCACCGCCGGCAACCACCTTACCCAGCTCGCCCTTGACGCCCGCAAAATCAATGATGTCCTGATAGGCAGTGCCCACGGGGACAACGATGTTCTGGGGCTTTGCGCAGGCGTCGCCGTCCACGGTGATGGTGCGCTCGACCACCGGCATACCGGTAGCCAGATACTTGCCAAGGGTGGAGACGCTGGTCACGTTCATGACGATAGCGCCGGCATCTGCAGGCAGACCGCCGTGGGGCACTTCGCGGCCCAGACACTTTTCAATGAGGATCAGCTCTGCGCCGGTGCCGTAGACACTGGGCAGGGGCTTGACCTCGATGGTGCTGTCGCCATTGGTCTTTTTGCACAGCAGGTCGATGCACTCGGGCTTGTTGTTCTCAATGCCGATGACGCACTTCGGGATGCCGGTGTACTGCAGCACGGCCTTGATGCCGCGGATGATATCATCGCTGCAGTTCAGCATCTCCTGCGTATCGCTGGTCAGCCACACTTCGCACTCGGAAGCGTTGATCAGCAGGGTATCCACCTGCTGCTTGGGCTGCAGCTTTACGTCGGTCGGGAAGCCTGCGCCGCCCAGACCGACCAGACCGCACTCACGCACAGCCTTGAGGAAGCTGGCCTTATCGGTCACTTCCGGTGCCTTGACAGCCGGATCCACGGTCTGTTTGCCATCGGTCTTGATAACGACAGAGTCGCACATGCGGCCATTGGACAGACGGAAGGGCTCCACCGCGGCAACCGTGCCGGAGACGCTGGAGTGGATGTTTGCAGAGACGAAGCCGCCAGCCTCGCCGATCTTAGTGCCAACGAATACCTCGTCGCCTTTTTTGACCAGAGCTTTGGCGGGAGCGCCGATATGCTGGCTCATGAGGATGCGTACCTGCGCGGGCAGAGGCATCGGGACCGGTTTGCTTGCAGCAGTTGCCTTGTCATGCGGCGTATGCGCGCCAAGCGCCGCACGTTTCAGCTTGTTCAACATGGAATTCAAATCCCCCATTCTGCTTGAATTGCCGCCCCCACGCCCATGCAGGCGCACTGGTACAGGGACAGCAGCTGCTTAACACACTTATTGTATCATTTTGGCGTGGGAAGTCAACGACAATGGCACAAAAATGATGCATTTTCCTGAACTTTCTTTTCATTTTTTCGTGGTTATATACAGCTAACCACCGTATTTTTCTTCCTGCATCCGGTGTTTGCCTTTGCATGCGGATTATGCTATACTAAGGGCAAGCAAAAACTGCGGAACGTCCCCCGCTCCGCGCCAGACTTACCAAGGAGGCTTGAAACGATGAAGGTTCTCAAAGCACTGCTCGCCGTCCTCACTGCTCTGGCGGTGGCCCTGACCGCCGCGCTGCTGTTCATTCAGGATAAGAACGCACCCCGTTATATCCAGATCTACGAGAACGAGCAGTAACCCCGCGTCCTGCACAAAAACATCCCCCAGCCTGAGCGGCACGCCGCTGCCCGGGCTGGGGGATTTGTGGTTTTTTTGGGTTTTCCCGCATTCAAAAACGAGCGGCTCACAAAGAACCGCCCGTTTGCTGATGCTTTTTAGTAAATGACCACTACGGTAAAGGGCTGGTTCTGGGTAGTGCCGCTGGCCAGACCTGCCAGCTCTGCATTGCCCTCAGTCGCCACGCGCTCGCCAATAAAGTCGGTGGTGGAGATGCCGCTTGCATTGAAGGTGACGAACAGCTGCTTGAAACCGCGGCCCTCAGCCATCGTCTGCATCATGTGGTCCACTTCCTGATTCAAAGCGGCATCGCCCAAGCCGCTGCTGCCGTCGTAATACCTCTGCAGGAAGGTCATCAGATGCTGTGCATTCGCATCTGCTTCCTCGCTGCGGGTCAGGGCATTCAGGCCGTAATTCTGTGTACGGGTCTGGTTCAGCGCGTTCAGCACCTGCTCCTCGTTGCCGCTGCCTGCACCGGTGCAGGCGGTCAGCATTGCCAGCACCATCACTGCGGCCAGTGCTGCTGCCATGATCTTTTTGAACATCTTCATTTTGTATTCCTCCTGAATATCAGAGTTTACTCACACCCAAGCGGAGCCCCTCCGGCTTGGATGCACTAAGTTTACCCCCCTCGTACCCCTTTGTCAATGCGCGGATGCCACAAAAAATGACATGTATTTTTGCAGTCCCGCGTGATGGCCAACCGGAGTGGTTTTGTGTTTTTCATGGCATACAAAAAAACACCGCCGGGTCTCCCTCAGCGGTGTTTTCAGAATTCTTATTTATTTCTGGGCCCTTGCAGCAGGATAATATATTCGGTATAATGTCGTGTATTTTTTGCAGTAAAGCGCACCATCGAAAACGCGGCAGCGCCCTGCCGGAGGGAAAGCCCGGCAGGGCGCTGCACTTGGAGACCTTATGAGGAAAGCAAAAATGCTGAGGTCAGCTGTTTTCAGCAGGGATCTCGGTAATGCGCAGGTAGACGATGGCCATCTTGCCGTCCTTCACGGCAATGCCCACGCTGTTGCAACGGTAATCCACCAAGCCCGCAATCATAGTATCGGTATAGCGTTTGTTCAAACTATAGTTGGTTTTTTCCAGATCGCTGGTCCACACATCACCGGGACCAGAAAACTTGCTCAGGCTGGATGCTTCAGCGGTATCCTGTGCATTGGAAATGCGCAGGCCCTGCTGGGCCAGAGCGGCTTTCAGCTCGTTAAATGCTTTGGTCTTATCGCCGCCGTTCAGATATGCTTCTGCCAGTGCTGAAGCTTCTTTGCTGTAGGCCGGGGCGGAAACGAAGTTCATCTTTGCGGTTTTCTGCTCGATCACTTCATATACAGCCTGCACGGCCGGGTCTTCCGGGCGGGGACTGGTAGGCACAGGGCCGTTCACACTGCCGCTGCCGCCAGAACAGCCCGCCAGCATCCCTACCGCCAGCACACCGGCCAGCATTGCGGACATCAGTTTTTTAAACAGTTTCATCGTTTTTTCCTCCTGTCCGGTTTATTCCTGTGCAGCTGCATCCGGGAAACGGGCATACACGGTGCACTCGTACTTTACTTCTTCCTTGGTATCAGCATTCGTCAAGGTGACGATTACCATACCCACACGGTTTGCCCCCTTCTGGATGATCGTGTTCTTCATGCTATTGACGGAGAGCGGAGCTTTGGCTGCAGTGTCATAAGGGTTCAACTCATACACCAGATACTCTGCACCATTCATCAGAGCAGACACATCCGCTTTAGCCTTGTTGATCGCAGCAGCAGACGGTTGCGTGGTGTAGTACCGGTGAATCACAGCCGCCTTGGCAATCTCCTGCGCGATGGGTTCCAGTTCAGCACAGTAAACCGGCGTCTTTACATTATATTTTTTACAGGTCTCCGAGACGCCCTGATACAGTGCCAGAGCTTCGGCGTCATTGGGCAGCGGGGTGTTCGGGGCAGCCGGTGTGCCGCTGCATCCGGCCAGCATTCCTACTGCCAGCACACCGGCCAGCAAGGCAGTCATCAGGCGCTTGAACAATTTCATAACAAAATTCTCCTTCCATCGTTGAATGTTTCAGAGCGGATGTTCTCCGACTCCCTTCCTGCTTTTATTGTACCCTCCCCCGGAGATTTTTCCATGGAAGAACTTTAGTTTGATCTGCTCTTTTTTCACAGTTTTTCAGTGAAAAATATCTTTTCTTTTTTGGCACCTGCACTTTCTTTTCGGATACTTTTTTGAATGCATTTTTGTACTCAAATCCCTGATTTTTTCAACAAAAAACACCGCCGGGTCTCCCTCAGCGGTGTTTTTAAGCAAAAATATTCCTTTTAGTAATCTTTTTCGCAGCCCAGCAGGTATTTCATGTGCTCAAAGGTGCGGTCATGCCCAAGGTCGCGCACCATTTTCAGCAGCTCTTCCAGCAGGGCACGGGTCTCCGGGTGGAGCAGATAGTGGGTCTTGCTGCGCTCGTAGTATTCCCACGGGGAAGCATCGGTGTACCTGTCGCCCAGATAGATCTGGCTGGCAGCCACCCGGTCGCACACCATTTCGCACACATAGCGCAGGGGCATCTTCATGCCGGCAAGGCCCGCCTTCCGGGTGCTGTAGTCGATCCAGTATTCCAGATGGTGCTTGTTGCGGCCCTTGTGGTGCAGCCACGCGGAGGAGTAGCCCCGTGCCGCGCGCTCGGCCTCGTTGGGGCTGTGGTCGCCCTGATAGTAGATGCACCCCGGGATGAACTCGGTGGGGCTGTACTTGCTCAGGTCATGGGCAAGGCCCTGCTCGTAGAGTCCGCAGGCAAAACAGTATTTCATCACCAGCAGCTTGTGCCGGGTGATGGTCTCAAAATGGCCTTTGATGTTCATTTGGTGTTCCTCCTTGGTCACGGTGTATCCGAAAAGACGAAAATTTTGTCATTTTCTTTGGTTTCAGCTACACCGCAAGCGCCCTTGCCCTCTCCGTCTTTGCTTCGCAAATCCACCTCTCCCAAAGGGGAGAGGCCTTGGCATAAAGATGAAGCTCGTATGGACTGCCAAAGGCTCCCCCTTTCGGGGGAGCTGGCGCACGTCAGTGCGCCTGAGAGGGTTCATCCCCTCCACTGCACCGTGATGCGTCCCTCTTTCAGCCCGCGCAGATCATTGCTTTCGGAAAAATCCTCCCGGTCCATGGTCAGGTTGGGGTTATAGTAGGGGTCGTGCAGGATGTTCGCCTTGCCGTGCACGGCATACAGCCGCTGTTGCTCGGCGGCAAAGCGCCGGGCCTTCACCGGGTCTTTTTCGTCGCCTCCGCGGCTCTTGCTCTCGTAATGGGTCAGCCGGGCGTAGGGCGTCCACGCAATGCGGCAGCCTGCATCCCGCACCCGCAGGCAGAAATCCACATCGTTGAAGGCCACCGCAAAGGCTTCGTCCAGACCGCCCACTTCGTCCCACACGCTGGTCTTTACCAGCAGGCAGGCACCGGTGACGGCGGAAAAGTCCTGCACCGTTGCAGCGCGGAACATGTAGCCGCTGCCGCCCGCCTTGCGGTATTTGTGGCTGTGGCCCGCGTAGCCGCCAAGGCCGGTCACGACACCCGCATGCTGCAACGTCTCGTCCGGGTAAAGCAGCTCCGCGCCGCAGATGGCCGCGCCGCCGGGGTGGGCGCACTGCCGCAGCAGCTCGGTGAGCCAGTCGGCATTGCGCACCTCCACGTCGTTGTTCAGCAGCAGCAGGTAATCCCCGCTGGCGTACTGTCGGCCAAAGTTGTTGATGCCGGAGAAGTTGAAGCCCTTCTGCGGGTAGTTGACCACCTGCAGGCCGTCGTAGCGCTGCCGGGCTTCCTTATAATAGGTAAAGGTGGCCGGGTCGGTGGAGTTGTTCTCGATGACGATGACCTCAAAGTTCTCCCAGCTGGTCTTTGTCCAGATGCTGTGCAGGCACTTTTCCAGGTCCTCGGTGTGGTCCTTGTTCGGGATGAGGATGCTTACCTTCGGTTCGCCCACAATGTCCCACTTCACCCGGTAGGTGCTGGGAAACAGGCCGTCCTCCACGGTGCCGGTGCGTCCGGTGCGGGCCAGATGGTCGGCCAGCGCCTTTTTTGCCGCCGCCGCCACATAGGGCTTGGCGTCCGCGCCGCCGGAGGTGGAGCCTGCGTGCACCCGCCAGTAGTAGAGCACCTGCGGTACATGGGCCGCGCCGCCGGTCTTTTCGGCAAGGCGCAGGAACAGGTCGTGGTCCTGACTGCCGTCGCACTCCGGGCGCTCGCCGCCAATGGCGTCCCACAGGGCTTTCCGGAACACCGCCAGATGGCAGATGTAGTTGCAGCACAGCAGGTAGTCCGGGGCGTAGTCCGGCTTGAAGTGGGCCACCATGGGCCGCTGGATGCTCTTGGTGAACAGTGCCTCGTCGCTGTACAGAAAGCCGTCCGGCTCGCCGCGCTGCCGCAGCTGCAGAATGGCTTTGCCCATGGTGTACAGGGCATGGGGTGCAAGGATATCATCGTGGTCGGCAAGGGCCAGATACTCCCCTGCGGCAAGCTCTGCCGCAGCGTTGGTGTTGGCCGCGATGCCCTTGTTTTCGATCTTTTTGTATACGATACGTTGATATTTTGCCTGATATTCCTCTACGATGCGCTTCACATCGGCATGTTCAGCATCGGAAGCATCCGCAAGGCAGAGCTGACCGTTGGGGGACGTCTGGTTCACAAAGGAATCCAGAAATTCCCGCAGGTATTTTTCCGGTGTATTATACAGCGGGGTCAGGATGCTGATGGTGGGCAGGCCGCAGTCTGCCGCCGTTTTGCCGGCCATTTCTGCTTTTTGGGCTTCCAGCACCTTTTTGGCGGGCAGATAGCGGGCACGCTTGCCAAAGCAGCGGCGCTTGACAAAGCCCGCGCCCCGTTTGAGCATGGTGGGCAGGCCCTCGTCCCTCGTCAGCTGCACCGCATAGCCTGCCAGCTCTCGGGCGCGTTTCAGTCGTACATTCATATCAGGCCTCGCCGCGCTGCGTTGCCTTGTAGGCCGCGCAGACCGTTGCCGTATCGCCGTTCATTTTCAGGTGGCCGTGGCTCAGCCATGCCACCTTGCTGCACATGCGCTCGATCTGCTCGATGGAGT
>ERZ1027032.357-NODE-357-length-17223-cov-8.913269_pt1 | contig 17223 bp, 17 predicted proteins | sample MGYA00519445_ERZ1027032 | MGnify/ENA primary metagenome ERZ1027032 (study PRJEB26926, sample SAMN06164888) | human gut metagenome | biome: ENVO:00009003; feature: ENVO:2100002; material: ENVO:00002003 | host: Homo sapiens | place: USA | collected 2012 ... | reverse complement strand
TGTTATTTGCACTAGTTGAATCGGCATTCACTGCACTGCTACCACTTGCACCGGTTGTTTCAGCCTTCGTTGCACTGCTACTACTTGCACTGGTCGTTTCAGCCCTTACTGCACTACTTGAGGTACTTGTGGCTGCCACATCAGCTGACACTTGCCGACTTGTAACTAGCATCCCTAATCCCAGCGAAAATACTGAAATCGCCATAACAACCCAATTCTTACCGCATTTATATAATTTATAATGCGTCTTAGTCTCTCCAAAGTAATTATTCCTTAACATAAAAAACCTACCCTTCACGCTATTTTAAATAAAAATGTTTACAACCCCAGTTTATCCAACCGTTTAAATTAGAACAGCAACTACTAATAATCTCTGATATCCCTTAAATTGGGCCTATCTTTCGCAGGAAATTATTTAAAATCATGCAAAAAACTCCTCATGTATCACTATTTCAAGATTATCAGAAGATGTCCGTTCGCGCCATATATTTCTTTGTGTGAACCATATGCACTTTTTCACTCAAATAGTAAAACCACGGAGCAAAGATCCAGGGTACACAATTCTATTCATTAACAAACAAAGCCTGCACCTTGTTGAAATTCACACGGCGATAATTGTCATACTTACCATCTAGTATCGCCTCCGCCAGCTCCGTGAGCACTTGACGCCATTTCGGACTAATCGAACAATGCATCAATAGATGTCCCAAAAACAAGCAAAATCACATCCAGCTGAAAGGATGCATGCGTTGGCCAATTTAACCAATTCAAGATACCGCGCTCATGAACATAATGATTCGCACGATTCACTTGGCACATCCAATGACTAATAACTCGAATGGCTACTAAATCCGCACGCACGTTATCCGCATTCTTTGTTACCTTAAAATTAAGGACAATTGATGTTTCAATAACTGACCCACGGACAGTCCCCATCCAACGTCACAACGTGCGTCGCAAATCCCTTATCGCACTTCTCAGGCAGCAAGCACAACGTTGGGTCAGCTGACATCTCACACAAACGGTCGTCCTTCTCTAAATCAAGTCCGCGTAATCCAATGACATACCCCTTTTGATCGATTTCGATCTTAATCATAAAACATATTTCCCCACGTCTTTTTTAACGCCATATGTTTTAACTGCTCTTATGCTATTAGTTTACAGGGCAGAAGAAAATCTGTTCGTAAATCTAGCATAAGAGCAGAAATCATTGGTCTAAGCGTTCGAACCTTAGAAGGAAATCACTATCACTACCGGTACAATAAGGAAAAAAGAATAGATTCCAAGGCACAGTAAAAGCCCCAGAAACTTTGATGAGTTTCTGGGGCTTATCAATTTTATGGGTAGCAGCGGATGACTGTCTATATCTTACGCTGCTTAGTTCTCTTGATGGCAGAACCAAAGATTAGTGTACACGATTTAAACGGATATAGCCAGAATGAACACAGATATTATCGTCGAAACCCTTTGTCTGAACGTAATTGTTCTTTAGTTGCATGTTCAGCGACTTCAGTCATCGGCATATTTTCTAGTTGAGTTTGTTGTCGAATAAATCTATGCATTGTCTCTAAATCGCGTCTAGCGCCCCTTCTAAGCCCATTTGCTATACGATTAAGTGAATTAGCCGCTACTGCCGTGACAACAGTCTGTTTTGGTTTCTGACCGCTTAATAACGCATCAAATTTGATACGCTCGAAGGTACCATCAGCTTCTCGAACATAGTTGGCCCGGAGATTTTTGTTCTGGTCAGTAATATTCGATAAGTCAGAATTAGCCGATTTAAAGTTTTCATTGAATTGTCGGTAAATTCTATTGGCCATCTCTTTTCGTAAACGTCGTTCGTTACGTTCGCTGATTGCGATAATGTTTTGCGAGTGAATTTGCCCATTATCGCGTGTTGCAATTTGATTCAGTTGCTTATTTTCCTGTTTGAAGGCTTCATACTCATCTTTCAAATCATCCGTTAGCAGCTTATTTATCAACTTTTCCATTTGTACGTTAGCACCGGCCATTCGACTTGTTTGTGGGTCAGTAACTAACTGATCTGTGTTTCCCACTTTCCACCTGCCACGTAAGTCTTGTGGAAGCAAAACATATATCTTTCGCAAGTCCTCGTAATACTTATTAGTCGAATCCAAAGCTTCCAATGAACTTTCACGGATGTTGACTCGTAAATTATCAACACGTTCATAAACCTTATTACGTTTTTCTTTGACACCCTCACTCATCAGGTGCCGCCTGAACTCGGCCAGGCCTCTATTTTTTTCGGATAATTTGACAACACCTTTCGGTTCACCAGTTTTGGAATGAAGCATTTCTGGTCGCGTTTCTCTAGACTTTTTCACATACCATAGGTGCATGTTCAAATGATCTGTATCTTGGTGGATGACGCCAAACCAAACCACATCATCGGGACTCTCGCCCAATGGTAAAGCCTGCCCATTCTGGAAAAGTCTATTCACAATGTTTTGTTCGGCTTGTTTCAAGGCGTTCTGATCAAGTTCTTTTGTATCTGGATTATACAAATCGTTTTCAATAAGCCAATCTGCCCGGATTGAGAATGCATGTTCATGAAGTGTGTTTCCGTTATCCTGAGCCGTTTGCAAATCTTTCTTAAGCTCCGAAATATCATGATCGTTTAAATTGAGTTTTTCAGAATTAAAAATTGGATACGTTTCTGTCACCGCATCCGCACGAGTAGCATAACCCTCTTGTGCTAATTGGTTCAAAATATCTGTTGTTAGTTCGTCATTGTTAGTTTTATTAACAGGAACGTTGTTTTCATTCAGAATAGCCTCGTTCCTCAAACTGTAATCGACCAGATCCGCAAATTTTTGACCACGAGAATTTGCTGCGTTGGCCGTGACAAATTGCATGGGCATTATGACCATACCGTTGCCGTGCTCATTAACAGCAAAGTTTGCCTTACCACCTGTTTTCATTCGTAAAAACCTCCTGAATATCTGAAAAGGACGTGAAATCATGTGCAACTTTTTTAACCCATCGACGTACATTTGCTTCAGGTTCATTCAAAATTCTTCCAATCGCAGCGTATGACAGTCCAAAGTTTTTACTCAAGATATGACATATTTGAGCCATCCAATAATATCTTGGATGGTCCACACCAGGATCGTACAACGGTTCAAAATTTGTTTCAGCTGTGACCGGTTCCCCCGTATAAATTGGTTCGTTAAACTCTAAATTGTTAAGCTGCGTCATAATGCTTTTTAAATCAAAATCCGCCATGTTAATCACCTCAATTGATCTTTCCTTTTACGAGACAACAGCACCTTATCGTCACCACGACGTTTCTTAAAAGTGTTATAGATTTCATTCGACAATGACTCTCTATCCAAATCAGTGGGTAGATGACGCAAGTCACCTTTGGGCATAGTTGATGACTCAACGCCTAAGGCTACCAAAAATCCTAACTCATTTTCGATATCACGAAGTCGGCGCTCCATCTTTGATTGTTCTGCCATAATAGTGCCGGTTCCTTTTAGTTTTGCTGATAAATCATCGAGTGATAGGCCCGTGTTATTGATATCCAAAATGACATTTGCAGCAAAAAATTGCATAGCCAATCTAATGGCACCGACGGTACCTGAATATTCTTTTTTGTCCTGGTCAGTAATAACCGGATTCGTTTCAATCCAATTTGTTAGTAATCTGAATAACCAAATATCTTCGGATTTTTTAAACGATATGTTTTTCCGTTGATCACTAGTGTCAATTTCTTCATCCAAAAAAGTCGTGATTGATAAAAGATATTGTGCAAAGTCCTTTAGTGGTTCAGGAATTTCATTGGTTGGAATTTCTTTCCATGGTTCACTTATTTCATTTAGACGTGATTGAAATTTGAACCTAGCTTCATTGTGCTCTTTTTTAATATCCATTAGATTGCCCCCCCATCTAAAAAAGCAATATTTCTTTTGTCGCATTCGTTTGCGTTTGGCTTTGTAACGGGTGATTATTATTACGTCCTTTACGCTTAAGGGACATTGAATACTCCGGTACATTTAGTAATCCGTGTTCAGTTTCCACTACATATTCCGGAACATATTCTGAATGAACCGATGTCAAAACTTGTTTAATTCTGCCGTCCATTGCGCCATGATCTTCAAAATATTTTAAGTACGTCGTTGGAATCAAATGAACACTATCCCCTTCTCGAAATTTTGTTTTTAACTTTAATTCACACATATCTAGTCCTCCCATCATGAAATGATATGTATCCCGGCATAAGCCAGGGGTGTTTATTGTCTGGCTGCCAAACCGGTAAGATAGTTAATCTGCCATCCAGGTTCGACATTGAAAACATAAACATTAAATTTAATTGAATCGTCGGTAATTGATTGTGCCTCCATCTCAACACCTCTTGGTACTTGTTCCACATTTCTGTAGATTGGTGTAACACGATAACGTACATATCGGTGTGAGTCTTTTTTCAGATATTCAGCAACAATGTTTTCATAATTTTCCATGGATTGTTGATTATCGGTTGTGTGAAGTGCATTGAATGATTTTGTCCCAGTCACGAGATTTTTGGGTTCATTGTTCAGACCAGTAAGCTGATATCCAATTAAATGTGATCTGTTGTAAAGGTATTCACCATCAGAATTTTTATAGACATGATAACCTGAAGGATTGAAAGTTAGTGGTTCGCGTTGAACGGAAGGCATAAGACTTTTGTTCAACATTGCGTTCGCCACTTGGGCGCGACCTTCCCAATCTCTTGAATGAAGTTTTTGCCATGCACCTTCAGATAGTGACAAATCATCAACTGAAAAATCCGGTTGATTATCATTGACAGATATCACCTGTGTTCCAGAAAAATTTAATGACGAAAGACTTTGTTTTGTTATCTCCGTTGAATGAACGTCATTAGTTGGCGCTTTAATTGTGGGAGCTGCGTTTGTAAAAACGCCACTAAAAATAGTTGCCCTGTTATTAAACAACCAAAGCCCGCCGGCGAAAAATAGAACAAGTATTACAATAGGCCATCGACGTCTTCGCATGTTTAGACCTCTCTTTCTTTAATCATCTAAAAGTACATCAAGCTTGGCATTAATCGTAAGTTCTTCTTCCTGTATTTGTTTGGTGTGTGCATCAAGCGATTCTGAAAAATGATTTAATGCCTTAACAACCTCAGAATTATTTTCGTTGAAAGTCTTGGTGAGAGTATTCAAAACTGAAACCATGTTGTCCAAACGATTTGAAGAAAGTTCAATTCCTTTGGCCGCTGCGTTGTCATGTGCGAAGTCATCTAAAAGCATAACGACAAATGCTGATCGAGAAAGATTAAACTCTTTTGCTCGCTCATCAAGTTGATGCATGGTAAATTCGCTCAGCCCGCGAATATGAATTTCCATTTGTTTTTTCATGTGATGACCACCTTTCAAGTATCCAAAAAACTAATTTGATAACAGGTTAAGGGGAAATGATCCCACACCGTGGGATAACCCCGCTGTGCGGGCATTTCTTTTGGGACCACCCTTCGGGTGCAAGGCGTCACTTTTCGGCCTTTTTGACGCCTTTTTTGTCGCGAGGGCGTCACTTTTGGAGTGTTTTGACGCCCTGATTTTGTTCCAAATTTCCACGACATACACGACATTAGTATGGCTTTGGCAAATTTACCTGTCCATTTTTGATTGCGCTCTGACGCGATTCAAGGTTTGAAATTTTTTGATCGATTGTTTGAATAGTGTCACGGGTTGTTGCAATTTTCTGAGTCAAATCTTGAATCTTATTCAGATCATTATCAATGGTTTGTTGATATTGTTGCTGCTCATCAGCCGTTGCGTTTTGCTTTTGAGAACTTTGGAACGTGATATCTTTCTGAAGTTCTTTGATGTCTTTGTTAGCGTTTTTGATTGCCGAATTGTTAGCAGCCAGCAACTTTTTTTGATCAGTGATATCCGACTTAACCTGGAGAAGAGCCAACTTCTTTTGAGTCATATTGACTAATGTTTTGTCCGTCTTAAGCTTGTCAGAGTTGATAATAAATGTTGCGATACCATCATCATTTTTCTTAGCTGATGATGCAGCTGCTCGACTTGATGACAACGCGCTAACCGTGTCCGGTGCACTAGATGCTAGAGCGTTTGTTTGCTTGTCGGCCACTTTAACTTTTACACTTTGGAAGTTTGGGTTCACGTTATTGAACAAAATTGCCACAGTATTTTTTGACGTCGGAATAATGTGCATTGTCGCGTCTCCGGTTCCATTTCCTTCAACATCCACCTTAATATTTCGTGTATCGACGGCAGAATCAACTTCGCCTGATCCATTTGCCAAAGCAAATTTAAGCAACAACGTATTGTTGTCCGGGTTGAAAGTTTTAGAAAAAAGTGTAGCCGTTTTCCCTGATGGTCCAAATGACTGGGCCGCGTTTAGGGGTGTGCTGGCTACTGAACTAGGTCGAGGTGTGACATTTGTGTACACAATCAAACCTATACCGGTGACCGTGAACGCTAGAAATACAAACACTAGATTACGACGGACTTTGTCGTAAAAGTCATACTTAAAATCATATTGCCACACCTTGTATCGGTTCCAAATCTTGCGAATTCCTTTAAGGCTGGGGTCGATTTTTGGTGCCTTACCTGGGCGTTCTTGAATTTGCTGCATGAGTGTCCTCCCTAGTGTTCATAGTCAATAAAGTCATCCGGGATAGAAAAGTCTTGTTGAATCGGAGCAAAGTTTTCATCGTTTGCTTGATCATCAACAATAGCTTTTTCTTTTGCCTTAGGAGCGGCCCAAACTTTAAAATGTGTCACAACATTTGCGTAGGCAGTCCTTTCTTCGCCATTCGAATTGGTGAACTGACGTGATTGGATTTCGAACGAAACTTCGAGAATGGTTCCCTTAGTTTTGACAAATTGATTGATTAAATCCGCCGTTTTACCAAGGGCTTCGTAGTACAAAAAATTCGTTTTGTCCTTGCTGATTTCTGAATCAATAGCTAAACCAAATGTTACTTTCGACAAATTTTTTTGGCCGACGTGTGTGAGTTTTGGTAACACAGATACGCGTCCTACGTGTTGGTTAACTTGCATTGTTAAGTCCTCCGTTTTGAATATCCTCTTCATGTTCATAATCGTATGCATTGTTTACTGTTGCTACCAGGCTATGCAGCCTGTCCTGCATCAACTCCTGCAAAGTTGTGCCCAATGGCTTAACAAACTGAGCACCGTGACGATTAAAAGAATCGGTATAGTCTTGCCTAGAAACGAAGAAATGAGTTTTTCTAATACTTCTTTCAACAACAAAAATATTGTCGTGCTCGTCAATTACTAGGTCAGAGTCAAACACCTCAACACCTACAGAAATTAGCACTATGTCATACTCACCCAAACCCGTTTCCGTGACCTTACGTGCCCAAACTCCTGTATGAGTTGCCAATGCATCACCAAATATGTCCAGCTCAGTCTGTTCTTCTTCACTGGGAAATAACTCTAGTTCAATTTCTTCATAGTCCATAAACCACACCTAACGCTTTAGCTGCAACACTAAATGTCTCACGCTTTTCAAGCATCCTATTCGAAATCTGTAGAAATGTTTCCTCCGTCATTTTGCCAAGCCATACGGCTTGCCCATTTTTAGTTTTAGCCTGTTTCTCCAACAAAATGCGATTCAATTCCGGACGGCTTTCTGATGCAAACAGGATTTTCTGTTTGCTGAAATCTAACGCAATATAGACAGTCATCTTGCTACCCCCTTCAGTTAACAAAGATTATTTATAATCTCACTTTCGCGATTTAATTTTGATTACCCAACGGTTGATCCAAGTAGAAATTTATCAACTTGCATTGTTATTCCCTGACTCAAATACGTAAAATACTTTTTCGAATCTACTACATGTTGATCTGCAATTTTCTTAGCATTGTCGAAAGACATATCGAGCGCAGCTTCTACTCCCAGTGCCCCAACACGTGAGTATCCTTCGTCTTTTGCTCTTCTCAAATTCCAATAAGCATCCACAATTGCATTTACAATTTCAAACGTGCCGGAAGGATTTTCAATCTCCCAATCAAAAAGATAAGTCCAAACATGGGTTGAGTGAATCCAACTTTCATCGGAAATTAATTGGTTAATTTTTATCACCATGGCATCGTTGCTTGTAATTTTTTGTTGCGTTTCTCGCGCGTGATTATCTGTTATATCATCATCCTCATCACTTAAGAGTCCTAGTTTCGGTAACTCAGTATTAGTTAATTCAGTCTCGTTAAACTCAGTATCATTAGGGTTCAGAATATGAACCTCTTGAAGTCCAGATTCTGAACTTCCGGGGGTTCGTAATTCAGACTTCCGGAGGTTCATATTTTGAACTTCCGCGTCGTTACTGGCCTCAACCTTGTGGAAAACTACTTGTCCTACATACAACCGATTTGGTTTGTTTATGCCCTGTTGAACTTCTTCCAACAAGTCATACTCTTGTAACTCCCTTTTGATCTGGATTGCCTTTGTTTTTCCAACTGCGAGAATATCCCGAATGTCATCTAGTGTGCAGTAAATATAGATGAATCCATCATCGTCGACCCAATCATTTTTAAAAGATAGTTCAAATCGATCACGTAAGATTCCATACAAGTATTTAGCATGTACGGACATTGGCTTGTAAAAGTCGTCATAAATAAATGCTTTTGGACTTTGAAAAAAACGCTGTCCATTTGCTTCGCTTGCACTAATCCGATTCATTTGAAGCCTCCTTGGCCTTTCTTAGCAAGTCATCCACGCTTAATCCCATTACATCGGCGATAACTTCTAGGTTTTGAGGGCTTGGCTTATAATTTCGCTTGGTAACAGCATTGGATAATGTTGTTCGAGCAATCCTATCCCCACTGCGCCTCCTAAACTCAGCTTGAGTCATACCGTTATGTTTTAAGTAGTCGCTCACGACCTTACCAATGTCCATATCAGACCTCCTTATGTACCCGCGTCCCGTTTTAGGGAAAATAATAAAAATTTTTAGACCATCACTTTAGTAATGGCCTTCTACTTTGCTGACAGACATTCTATTTTTTTAAGGAAAAAACTTGCTTGAATACTGCTGCATAAATATGAATTTAAACAAAAAAATAAGCCTGCCGAATCGGCAGACCTAAGTCCGTGAAAATCACGTAAAAATTAATATGTCAGGAGTGTTAAGATTGTTAAAATGCAACAGCTGAATCTGTACACAAGTCTCAAAAAAATCCCCGCCACATCAACGTTTTCGTTCCGATTTGACAGGTTTATTTTTCAATGTTCCGTTGTTATTTTAAGGTAAATGTCAATAGTAAAATTTACAATTGTTTGTATTTCACCCAAATTAGAGAAAAATTAACGGTTAAGAACATTGTAAAACCAACGTTTTTAGCCGTTTCTTACATTTTAATTGCGCCCCGGTCTCTCATTTGACAAAGAGCCTTAGTTTACAGGGCAGAAGAAAATCTGTCCGTAAATCTAGCATAAGAGCATGGCTTTATTTGTTTTTGTTCTTTAAATACGATTTCCAAAAATCCGAAGATACGAGGTGTACATCATTTTCAGAGCGAGAGAGGGCAACATATAACTTGTTACGCGTTTCAGGTTTAAGTGTGCTGCCTTGAGGATGAAATAAATAGTTTTCTGTGGGTTTGGTCAAAACAATCAGAACCAAACTTAACGTATCCCCCTTTGAATATCCCCAGTTGAGCGAAACATATTCTTTTGGAACTGTAATTCTGCTATCCCAAACTAGAATGACTGGCTTTTTTCTCAAAATGGTTTCAACATCCTCGACCGACTCACTAATATGAACTTCCCCAACGTGTCTACCATCCGACGTAATTGCAATGTCTAGTTTGTCTTGGATAAACTTTGCGACACCATGTCCTATGCGTCGTGATGCTTTCATTGACTCTGTATCAATTTCAATTCGTTTGCCAAATGTTTTGTAGAGAACTTGTTCAATATCTTGCCAACTACCAGAATATGGAGCGACCGTTTTTTGCTCAGATTTTTGAACTTGCGATTGATAAACATCTCCAACTAGTGTTACATCAACATATTTTTGCTTCATCAATCGAGCCAGAATTTTCAGGTCCTTACCAGTCAAATCTTGGTATTCATCAACAACTATTTCATCCACATATTTGGATAGACGTTCAAACACTTTATCCCAACACGCTGGATCACCATTCTTTTGATAGATAGCCAAGCTCGAAATACGGTTTAAGTACAAAGAGTTCCATTTATCCAAGTAATGTCTGACTTTTTCCTGAGAATGATACCCGGGGATTTTTGCATTACTAGCAGGCGTATAACTCGTAAATCCAACATAATCGCCTACTCCTTCTGGAACTAAAACTGGTTTAAATGGATTAATCACCCAGTCAATAATAAACTTTGGGAAAGTCGAAACCAGATATTTGTTAGCGTCCGCGTGTGAATCCATCAAACCTCGTTGCAGGTTGCCTACATTACCATTCGTATACGTCAAAAATAAATACCGCTTATCACTGTCCAAATTATGCGTGATAGCATATGTCTTGCCCGCCCCGGCGACTGCCTGAATTACTTTTCGCTTAACCATATCAAACCTTCCTTAATGTAATTCGGAACATTCAATCCTGGTTCATCGGTAAATTTTTCAAAATACATTAGCGCAGCATCGACCTTGTGATCTAACATGTAAACTAGTTTTTTAGCAAGGTCTTTATGTGATTTCCAATCATCCTTTTTACTTGATTTAAAGTAGTCATCCTCGTCTATAAAGCTTTGGTTTTCATTATATAAAACCGATTCAAATGTAAAATGCTTTGGATTTTTTGGCATAACCACCTTGACATTATCATCAGTCTGTTGGTCTGCATCTTCAATACGACCGGCCTCACCATCGTTATCTGTAATAATAAGAATTTTGTGATCTAAATACACGGCAAGACCAACATAGCGTTTGTAGCGATCACCGCCCATTGAAATCACGTGAATTCCTAACTGGTCAGCACTATTTTTGAGAACTTGCTCTATCATTGGATCCATTAACACATACTCCGTTGGCCCTTCAACTAGCACTAGTTTAGGAGCCATTAGCACTTGAAGAATGTCCACATTGTCAAGCCGGCTAAAATAAGTTGCAGTCTCTTCATCAATATCTTCAAACGATTTCGACTCACCATTTTCTTGTATCCAAATAATATTTTTCAAATTTAGACGACTAGCAATCATTGGACTGTGTGTCGTAATAATCAATTGCCGACCTTTGACACTATTAGCATCTTGCAGCGATTTGACCTGCTGTCGGGTTGCTGAAAAATCTAAATGATTTTCGGGTTCCTCTACTAACACTAATTTTGATTCAGATTTCAAAGCCAAAGTGGTCTTGACAGAATTTTCTTTACCACTTCCCATATCGCGTAACGGCAATTTGTTATCATGGGTGTTCACCTCATATGCATCAAGTAGATCAGTCGGGCGAACACGATTTACATCTACCCCTAAGCCGTTTTCAGCAAGTAGGGTAAAAGAAGATACTTTTGCGAGTGCTTTTTTAAGTTCAATCCCAATACCGTTTCGATTGCTAAGGGGCAACGTTCCGAATAATTGATTTGAATATGCTGAGAAAGAATTACCAGACGTCTTATCATTGTTGATAAGTATCGATTTCAAAGGATTTGATCTAAAAGAATAGCTTTGTCCAGAAAAAGTTCGCCAAGTAGCTTTATAGAATTCAAAAGGTATAAAACTCATTTCATCGCCACTTTCAGCGACCATTTGATCAAAATCTATAGTGAACTGTTCGTCGAACATATATTCAAATAAAACACCTTGTGCCTGTATTTGTTTAGAATTATTCATTCCTTCAAATTTTGCATTATTCAAGTCTGTCCCTAAATCCAGCCATGCCTCAATTTGAATCTTTGGCAGGTCGGCAATCGATTTATCACTTGACAGAAAAGTCTGAATCGCTTGGTTATTCATCAAAGTCCCATATGCTGAGCGATTACGCCAATCATCCGTTCCTGTTTGACTTAACACAATATCGATTGCCTTTAGAATTGTTGATTTACCAGCATCGTTTGCGCCAATCAAAATATTTGTTCCCGTGTGAAACTGAAACTCGCCTTGTTGAAATTTTTTAAAATTCTTCAGTTTAATTTTGTTTAGCATACTCCTCGATCCCTCCAAGTACTAACTGTTATTACTAAATCCAATACATTTGTCCATTGTGTCACACTTCATTATTTATTTGTACTCATTATTTATTTGTACGAAAAATAACATAACAATGACTAAATTATATAACTTCAAATATACTTCTACACCCCGAGTATTTAAATTTTTCAAAACCAAACTGCGGTATGCATGTCGCGGATAAAATATTGTTCGAGATATTTTGCGCAATCTCAACATTTATAGCCGATTATGACATACAAAAATCAGACCTTATCCCCCATTTAGTAAGAAGTTAAGTCTGATTTTTCTATGTTTTATCTTCATTTTGATTACGAACTACCACGTTACAACTTGTGAAATCCGGCCGGTTCACAATCTATACCACGCGTTTTCTCTCAACGTCAGGGCTGAGCCCTGTTCCATCAACCAAAACACCCAGAAATCATGCCGTTTTAGGCTGAAATCCGGGTGTTGAAAAATTTCAGGGTACCGGCACTTCGCGGTGCCGAGAAAACCTGTCCATAATCTTGACATCAGCGCCGTATTTATAAATCAAATGGCTAAAGTTACTTTGCCATTTTTTCGATTAACCATTCAATCGAAAAGAAGAGAAGAAAAATTATTGGGATAGGCAAAAGTCTGGCAACCCAAATATTGATATTAGGATCTTGTGGCAGTACATGCTATATTCATTCAGCAATTAGAAAGGAACCTATTCCGCTTATAATGGCTTTGATGTTTCTAAACATGATATTCCTCCAATTATTGATGTTAATATAGCGCCTATTAAATCACTTAACAAAAAAACAGCCCCCATTATCTACTCGTCAGATAATGGGGGCTGTTTTAATAGTCTTTTCGAGGGATTATTATGTAAGGGCTCCTATTTATGGCGGTAAGTTATGACACATTCTAACATCTTTAATTATAAGACACAAAAAAATGCGACACAACTGTTAAGTTATGACCCCGCTTTACTCTATCTAAACACTTTAATCATTATATATCAAAAACGTCAAGAAATATTTTTATCTAATCCTCTTTAACAGGGGAATGCTTAGCCACTTGTAGTGCCTGATTGATTACCTTGGCGTATAAAATATCACCAGCCCGAATGCCACCGAAGTGTACGCCATCTATCCCTTTGAATACTTCTGGATGTTGCGTCGCAATCTTGCCTTAGTCGGCAATCGTAATGAACTTATACTTAGCTGGCAGAGCCGTTCCAAAACGGCCAACTTTGATGAATTTCAGTCAGCATCGGCCCGGGCATTATAAGTTGTCATCAGAATCAACTTGTGTCCCGGCTCCAAGTCATGAATGATCTTCATGGTTTGCTCATCGTAATCATCCAACGCGTTGGTACCAATACAATTCACCGCGTACTGCCGTAACGTATAGATTCGCTGCTGGTTCATCATGACTTTATACGCCAAGTTCATCGTCCGATCGCCCTTAATCTTTAAGCTTTGCCATTTTTTAATAGCATGCCTAAATAGATGGTAAACATCGCCGCAGGGTAGTGCTTTTCTAACATTCCAGCTACCATGTGTTTTGGTAAAAATGTCCCTTATTCAGATAATTATTATTACAGGCAAAAATAATCTTAATTTTTAAATTTGCTCCACTTCAAAAAAAGACCGGCCTGCTTAACCCCAAGGGTTTTAACGGACCGATCTTTATTTACATTAAGCCATCTTTACTTACTTTGAAAACTTTTAATTTATCTTAGCCAGTTGTTGTGACAAAATTTCCACTTGTTTAGTCAACTTCTCCAAATCGTAACTTTAGTTGAAAGTTTTTAAATTTGCTTTCACTTGTCGAACGCTCCTTTGGACAGTTTCTTGGCTATTAGTATTCAAGGTTAGCCACACAATTCCTCGATCAGTTTGATTTACTTGTGATTGAATTAAATTATCTCGAATCAGTCGCCAAGTTTTTCTGGAAATTAGTGTGCGCGTAACCATGAACGCATCAGCTAATTCACTAGCAGTGACTTATCCGTGTTGTTCCAGATAGATTAATATTCCCACTTACGCATGGAGAAACCAGTTGTGGTCAGCCCTTGCATTAACATCTGTTATGCTTGTTTCTGAATAGCCTGTAAGGTTGCTAAGCTCTCAACCTGGATCTTAGTTTGCCTATGATTTAGCATATAATATCATCCTATTCTTTGCGCTGCCGCTTAGTTATTCCGAAGAGTCCTAACACACTACTCATTGCTAATAGTAATAAGCCACTCAGCGTCATGTGTTGTTGATCAGTTACACCAGTTTGAGGCAACTGTGGATTCACAAAATTAGTAGCCGCCGCTTGACCAGCCTGAACCGGTTTTGCTGGTGTCGTTGGTTGACTTGGATTAACTGGTTTGGTTGGCGCATTCTTGGTATAAATCACCGTAAAGTCAATATCACTAGCGTCACCACTCACAGTTTGTGCCCCAATTTCAGCTTGATCTGGCGTATAACCCTTAATAACTGGGCTAGTCACTGATGCAAAGCTTTGATCAGCTGACCATGATCCATAGGTCTTTTCACCTGTAACCGTATCAGTTGAGACTTGACGCGTAAAGGTCACTTGAGCGGTGTTATCAGCAGGAGTTTGATTACCAGCGCCTTGATAATGAATAGTTTCTGTAACGGTTTTGGCCTCTGTGGACTGAATGTTTTGATGCTTCAAGTGAACCGTGAAATTCTGATCAGTTGTGTCATCATTGTCGAACGTCAGATCTGCTGGATAGCCATCGGTGACCAACTCATACCCTTGTTTCTTATAATCGGCAATGTTGCCACTAGTACTATAACTTGATTTCGAGCCCGTTGTTCCTGAAATTGGATCCGTCTTTAAAGTTTTTCCGGTCGTATCATCAACGTAGCTGACACTACCTTTTTGCTGATCTGCGGTATAGGTGATCGTTGTATCTTTCGTTGGATCACTTGGCTGATAACTGCTACCTGGTGTCAAAACATGACCTTCTGGATCATGTGCTGTATAACCTGGTACCGTCGGTACACCGGCTGGTGTAACCTTTGTCGCATCACTTGGGTCATTTGGATAGACTACTGTTGGTGCTCCAGGGAAGTTCCCATCACTTGAGCTTGGTACCAATGATCCGACTTTCGTGTATGTCACGGTCTCATTAACATCTGCTGAATCGGCATTCAGGTCAGTTACGACAGCTGACTGCGCTTTATCAGCTACAGATCCCGGCACCACTGGACTAACAACGGCATCAAAGGTTGTATCACCATTTGTTGCTATCCAGGCTGTTGTTCCAGCACCACTTGTAATCACTTCACCAGTAACGTTATCGACAACGACTGTTCGTGTGAAATTAACAGAATCAGTGTGCTGCTTGGCCACTACGTGTCCAGTCTGATCAACATAGCTAATCGTCTCGTTGACCGTCTTATCATAGTAGGTGCTAGTTGGCCACTTTGGTCCATCTGGTTCGTCTGGATTGATTGGCGTTCCAGGTGTCTGTGGATCCGTTGGATTCACTGGCGTCAACTGATGCTTCAAGTGAACCGTGAAATTCTGATCAGTTGTGTCATCATTGTCGAACGTCAGATCTGCTGGATAGCCATCGGTGACCAACTCATACCCTTGTTTCTTATAATCGGCAATGTTGCCACTAGTACTATAACTTGATTTCGAGCCCGTTGTTCCTGAAATTGGATCCGTCTTTAAAGTTTTTCCGGTCGTATCATCAACGTAGCTGACACTACCTTTTTGCTGATCTGCGGTATAGGTGATCGTTGTATCTGTACCATTATCAGAAGGTGTTGGTGGAATATAGCCCTTAGTACGATCATCGGGATCAACTGGCACCAAAGGAGTCCCCATATGATCTTTAGCTATATAGCCAGGAATAAAAGCAATAACCGGATAATCAGGCACCGATGAATCAGCAATCTTAGTAGGGTTACTAGGATCATTGGGATAAATTCTTGACGTTGTTGAGCCATCAGGATTATAGACAATCCAGTTGCCGAGCTTGTTGTAAACATACTTAATATCAGAGGTTTGTGGGATATATGGATTTACAATTCCGTATGTCGCAGAACCTAGTGGATACATTATCGCAGAACCTGAGGGCTTTATACCTGTCCATGTTTTGAGAACAATTCCATTTTGAGCAATTGAAGCAGACATTGTACCATCTGAACCAGTCTGAGTGTAAGTAATAACTACTCCATTATGAAAGTTTTTAACATAACTAGCACCAATCTTTCCGTATGGTGACATAACGCCATTTGAATTAGCAGGTGCAATAGCATAGTACCCATTTACAACAGTTACGTCGCTCGTCGTATAATTTTGGCCAACTAACCCTTTTTGTGTATAAGTAGCAACTAGATTACCATTACTGTCGGTGATTTGTTTGCCATCTTTATCAACGTAATAAGTTGTTTGTGTGATCAATTTTGGTACAAAATAAGAAAGTGTATTGTAGTAGTTATTATCAAATTTACTAGCATTATATTTAGTAACAAAACTGTTGCTAGAGCTTTGGACCATTTCAAAATAAACATCATTATAATAGATGGTACGATCAAATATAGCAGATGTTACCTGAGTATTTTGATTTAAAGTGTATTGCTTTAAAACCGTATTTGATGCCGATAATTCCGTTACATAAACAATTCCATCGCCCGTTCGATTAGTTGAAAAAACAATCTGGTTTCCACCATCTTTTGCTTGCAACCATCGATAACTGTAATGAGATTTATCTGGATCAATCCACATCCCAGATGGATAATCTGGATCACTAACTGAGAAACCCGTATTGGTAACTGAACCTGCACTGGTTACATCTGCCTTCATTGCACTACTACTTGCACTGGTCATTTCAGCATTTACTGCACTGCTGTTATTTGCACTGGTTGAATCGGCATTCACTGCACTGCTACCACTTGCACCGGTCGTTTCAGCCTTCGTTGCACTGCTACTACTTGCACTGGTCGTTTCAGCATTTACTGCACTACTGTTATTTGCACTAGTTGAATCGGCATTCACTGCACTACTGTTATTTGCACTAGTTGAATCGGCATTCACTGCACTGCTACCACTTGCACCGGT
>ERZ1027032.351-NODE-351-length-17425-cov-6.508060_pt1 | contig 17425 bp, 17 predicted proteins | sample MGYA00519445_ERZ1027032 | MGnify/ENA primary metagenome ERZ1027032 (study PRJEB26926, sample SAMN06164888) | human gut metagenome | biome: ENVO:00009003; feature: ENVO:2100002; material: ENVO:00002003 | host: Homo sapiens | place: USA | collected 2012 ... | reverse complement strand
CACCTATTAAGTCGTCGGCAGCGTCAGATGTGTATAAGAGACAGGTGGTACGCCCTGCGGGTAGGGCAGGGCGAGCTGCGGCTGATCATGCTGACCGCCATGGGCCTGGGCGCGGCGGTGTATCTGCTGGCGCTCTCGCCGCTGATGCGTCCGCTCTGGGACTTCTGGCTCAGCGCCGCCGCGAGCACAGGCCGGCTGCTGTGGCTGCCCGTGAAAAAAATTACGGCGGCGGCGAAAAAAGTCTTTATTTTCTGGCGGAAGTGCGTTATGATAAGAAAAAAGCGCGCTGCGGAAAAGGAGGCGGAACGCCATGCAGAAAGCGCAGACGCACGCAAAGAAGCACCGGACAAATCCCATATTGCTGCTGGTCATTCTCGCTCTGGTGGTGTTTTTAGGCGTGGAGCTGATCCGGGTGGGCAAGCGGCTGAACGAGGCCGCGCAGCAGCAGGCCGCGCTGGAGAGACAGCTGCAGCAGCAGACCCAGGAGAACCAGGCGCTGGAGTCCGACCTGGCCAAGAAGGATGACGAGGAGTTCATCAAGGGCTTGGCCCGCGACCAGCTGGGGCTGGCCGAGGCCGGCGAGCGAATTTTCTACGATGTGAATGACTGAAAACACGCTCCGGCGCTGCCGGAGCGTGTTTTTTCGAAAGAAATGCAGCAAAAGGCTCCGGCGAATGCCGGAGCCTGTGCTTTTTGTGAGGAGAAAATGATATCAGGGAAGAAACGGCGCCGTCTGCTTACGCAGGGGCGAACGCTCCTGATAAGCGATTTACTCTGCGGCCTGAGCAGCCTTCTTGTTGCGGCCCAGAGCGCGGATGCCCTCCACCACCAGGTCGATAGCCAGGATCACCAGCAGGACACCGATGATGCCGCGGACGCAGCACCACACCACGCCTTCGCCGCCGGCCATGATGCCCACGACCTGCGCCTTGATGGTAAACACCAGGGAGGTCAGCGTCACGATCAGCATGAAGAACATGGGGAAGTAGAACATCTTGTTGTTGCGGCCGACCTTACCCAGCCAGCAGCACACAGCCAGCAGACCCAGAGCAGCCAGCAGCTGGTTGGCAGCGCCGAACAGAGCCCAGATCTTGGCGTAACCGGTCAGGCCCAGGGCCACGCCGGCCACCACGGTGATACCGGTAGCCACATAGGGGTTGGTGATGACGCGCTTCCAGCCGGTCAGATCCTCGCGGGTCTTGCCGGGCTCGACAAAGAACTCAGCGAACATATAGCGGGCCAGACGGGTGGCGGTATCCACGGAGGTCAGGCAGAAGGCGGACACGGCCAGGATCAGCATGGAGTACACCACGTTGTAGCAGCCGGAGCCGAACACCTTGGAGAACATGGAGGCCAGACCGGTGGCAAACACGACGGTAGGCGTCGTGGTGGTGCCGTCAGCATACTGGTTCCAGATGTAACCAACAGCGCAGACGGAGATCAGAGCCAGAGCGCACTCGATCAGCATACCGCCATAGGCGATGGGCTTGGCGTCCTTCTCCTGATCCAGCTGCTTGGACGTGGTACCGGAGCCCACCAGGGAGTGGAAGCCGGACACAGCGCCGCAGGCGATGGTCACGAACAGTGCAGGGAACATATAGCCCAGGGACGTGCCGCTGGGAGCCAGGGTATCATAGAACCCGGTAAACGCGGGCATATCCACGGTGGGGGAGCAGCCGACGATGCCCACGACAGCCAGGATCATCATGCCGTACAGCAGGAAGGAGCTCAGGTAGTCACGGGGCTGCAGCAGGATCCACACGGGGGTGACGGAAGCAACGCCGATGTACAGACCGACAATGATCATCCACACGGTGTAGTTCAGATAGATGGGATGCCAGTTCAGGCCGATGATCATGCAGACCACGATGCCGATGACGCCGATGACCGTGGAAATGCCCAGGGGGGCGTTACGGCGATAGACAAAGAAGCCGAACAGAATGGCCATCAGGATGAACATGATGGAGATGATGGCGGTGGAGGCATTGGCAGCGGAAGCCGCATAGTCCACAGCGCCGTCAGCGGTATAGGTGGCCTTGAAGGTGTTGGCCACGATGGAGGCGAAGGCCGCCACCACCAGGATCAAAGTCAGGTAAGCGAAGGTGATGAACAGCTTCTTGGCCTTGGCACCGATGGCGTCGCCGATGACCTCACCGATGGACTCGCCCTTGTGGCGAATGGAGGCGAACAGGGCGCCGAAGTCATGCACGCCGCCGAAGAAGATACCGCCGATCAGGACCCACAGCATAACGGGGACCCAACCGAACACAGCGGCCTGAATGGGGCCATTGATGGGGCCGGCACCGGCGATAGAGGAGAAATGGTGACCCATCAGCACGGGAGCCTTGGCAGGACAATAATCCTTGCCATCCTCCATGGTATGGGCAGGAGTCGGACGGGAGTTATCCACGCCCCACTTCTTGGCCAGCCAGCCGCCGTAGAAGATATAACCTACGACCAGGACAGCGCAGCCAATAATAAGGAACAACGCAGCATTCATACAGCTCTCTCCTTTCTGAATAGCGATTTCTTTTGCTTATGAAACAGGCCTCTTTCGAAAACCTGTGCTGCACTATGTCCGCTGGCATTGGTGCTGATCTTTTCCTCAGGCAGCACCACCAGCCCGGTATGAAAGTCCATCCAGCCCCAGTAGGACAGCTTGAAGCTCTTGTAGAGCTTGCAGCGCTTCAGTGCCTTGCGGGCATCCTCGTCGCAGCTGTCGCAGACAAACAGCGCGGTGATGTAGGTATACATATGGGTGGAGTTTGGCTGGATGCGGGCCATACCCTGTTCGTAGGCCAGCTTTTCGCACCTTTCATATATCTCCTTCGTCAGATGGGGAACATTGAAGAGGTACACATATTCAAAGCTGTTGGCCTGCCAGAGCTTGGCCTTTTTGGAGAGCACGTACTTCTCGGCGGTGGCATAGAAATCCATCGTGGCGGCCAAGGCGTGCTCGTTCTCTTCGCAGCGGGTCACATCATAGCTGCCGGCGTACACATCGCACAGACGGTCGACGGCTTCCTGTCGGGTCATAGCGGCTCCTCCCTTTTCATAACGATTTCTTAGCATTCAGGACGTGGTTCATCGTTCCTTTCGCGATTAAAACCGCGAAATATTTATACCGGAAAAGTTGCATTTCCTGTCTTTTAGCAAACAAACACGCCCGCCCACTAATAACATCATTACTATACGCCGGTGTTTTTCAACTTTCAAGCTGCAAAATGAACAATTTTTGAACATTAAGTTTGTATAAATTTTTGGTTGATTTGTGCAAAAAAATGTGGTAATGTGAAAACGTTACCAACGCTTGCCGTTTTTTTCGCTTTACGAGGCGCTGTCCCGCCTGTAAGAACGGTTTGCGCCGGTTTCGTTTTTTATCAGCGGACAAATTGGAAACGTTGCCGCCTTCACATCCGCAATTTCCTGAAAAGGTAAGAAAAAAACACCATCCTGCGGGATGGTGTTTTGTGATTTTTTCGGTTACTGTCACCCCAGGTGGCGCTCGAAATTGCCGCCGGCATGGACGCCCTCCTGCACGATGTAGAAGGCCTCCGGGTCCACCTGGTGCAGAACATCCTGCAGGGTGTCGATCTCATACTTGGACAGGCAGACGCAGAGCACCTGCACCTCGTCGCCGGTCCAGCCGCCCCGGCCCGTCCAGCTGGTAACGCCCCGGTCCAACTGCTCCATGATGTAGCGAGGCAGCTGGGGGTCGTTCTTCTTGGTGAAGATCAGCAGCTGGACCGTAACATTCTGCCGGTGGATACGGTCCAGAAACAGGCTGCTCAGCACATTATATATAGCGGAGTAGATCGCGGTGGTGGCATCGAACAGGAAGAAGCACAGGGTGTACAGCAGCGCGTTGAAGGAAATGGAGAACCGGCCCACGGTGAAGCGGCTCCCCTTCTTGCTGAGATACAGCCCCAGGATGTCCAGGCCGCCGGTGGAGCAGCCGCAGGTCAGCACCAATCCAGAGGCAAAGCCCGCCAGGATGCCGCCCACCATGCAGCTGGTGAGGATATCCGGAATGACCGGCGTGGACGGCGAGGGAATGACCGCCAGAAAGACGGAGTTGCAGACGGTGCAGATCGCCGCCTTCCAGAAAAACTCCCGGCCCAGGGCCTTGTAGGCCAGCAGAAACAGAGGAATGTTCACGAAAAAATACAGTACACCGGCCAGGTCGAAGGGCAGGGAGAGAGACAGCTCCCGCTGCAGAAGGGTACGGATCACCTGGCACAGGCCGTAGGCCCCGCCGCCGTAGAGGCCCTGAGGCACGATGAACACGTTGATGGCCACGCTGAGCAGCAGGCCGCCCAGCAGACCGCCGATCAGGCGCAGGCTCTTGTTGTGCATAAGCTTCTGATACATGGAGCGATACTCCTTTTCTTCAATGGTAATGTCAGTAATACCGGCAGGATACGTAGGTGGTACGTATATGGCACGTGTACGGTACGTATATAGTATGTGGCGGAACGGGAAATGTCAAGCATTTCCCGTTCCGCCGCGGATCAAAAGCTATATCGCAGGCAGCGCTCCAGTCTGCGGAGCGCCCGGTGCAGTGAACGGGACACCGTGGACTTGTTGACGCCCAGCACCGCCGCGATCTGGGTCACGTTCATGTCCCTCTCCATGTACAGCGCCAGGACCTCCCGCTGGCGGGGCGTCAGCTCCGCGGCCACAGCCTTGGGCAGGTTCCGCAGCAGCCGGCGGCGGCGTTCGCTGTTGTCCCCGGCCTGGGTGTGGAGCCAGAACTCAAGACCCGCCCGATCCATGGGGTCATATACGGTACTCGCCATAACCGCAGAAGCTCCTGTCGTAGTAGCGGGCCGTCAGTTGGGTCAGGCGGCGGCACTGCTCCAGCATGGGCCGCAGCTCCGCGATCCGGCGGCGCAGACGCCGGGCCTCCTCCTGATCGCCGGTGGTACGCAGGGCCAGGCGCAGCTGCGCCAGACGCCCGGCCACCAGCGCGGCGCTGGCGTCGTACTGTACGGAAAGTTGTGATAATGTCATATGCGATCCCCCTCTTTCGTTGTTCTGCATGGTTCTTTTGTGAAAGCTGTATAACTTTAAAGCGATAAATTTTCTGTTTCCTGATAAACTTTCTTGTTGACATTGAGGGAAAGCTCTGGTATAATACAGTTCGCTGGTGAGATGCTGGTGTAGCTCAGCTGGTAGAGCAGCTGATTTGTAATCAGCAGGTCGGGGGTTCGAATCCGTCCACCAGCTCCAATTGAATACCCGTATATTTGGGGGATTTCCCGAGTGGCCAAAGGGGACAGACTGTAAATCTGCTGGCAATGCCTTCGGTGGTTCGAATCCACCATCCCCCACCAAAAATACCGATCAGCCCTTCAGGCGGTCGGTATTTTTATTGTCAACGCCGCGGTATCTATCATGTGCGCGCCCCGAGAGAAGCGGCCCAGCCCGCCGCAAAAGAGCACGCTCCGGCGTGCTCTTTTCGTTTTTTGCCGCCCCCTCTGCCGCCGTTTGTATCCACCTCCTCCACGCCACAGCATTCTTGTGACAACCCCCTTTCAAAACCAAGAAACTTGTTGATGACGCTACTGTATCACAAGAAACTTGTGATGTCAAGTCAAAAATCACAAGTTTCTTGTGATTATCCCTTGACAAAACCAAAAATCCAGCGTAGTATACTGTCAAAAGCAGTCTGTATTTGTCGAGGAGGTGCGCGGCGTGTCTTTTGGTGAGCAAATGCGGCGACGGCGGGAGGAGCTGGGGCTGACCCGGCAGGCGCTGGCCGACCGGCTGGGGGTGTCCGTATCCGCCGTGGGCAACTATGAGACGGGCATCAGCGCCCCCAAGGAGGAGGTGCTCCTGCGGCTGTTTGACGCGCTGGAGGCTGAGCCCAACTATCTGTACCGGGGCAGCTACCGCGCCGCCTCCGGCGGCCACAGTGACGAGGAGCGCCGTCTGCTGGCCAAATACCGGGATCTGCCCCTGTCCGGGCGCCAGACCATCCACACACTGGTGGACGCGCTGACCGAAATGACTGACGACCTGCGCACCGCCGTCCCCGCCGCTGAGAGGCGGGTCATCCCGCTGTACACATCACCCGCCGCCGCGGGCTTTGCCGCGCCGGTGTTCGGCGAGGACTATGAGCTGATACCGGTCACCGGCGACGTACCGCCCGGCGCGGAGCTGGCCGTGCGCATCCAGGGCGACTCCATGGCGCCGGTCATCGCCGACGGCGCCGTGGTCTACGTGAACCACGACCCGGTGCAAAGCGGCGACGTGGGCATCTTCTGCGTGGACGGCGATATGCTGTGCAAGCAGTACTACCGGGACCCGCTGGGTATGGTATACCTGTTCTCCCTGAACCGGAAGCGCTCGAATATGGACGTGATATTCCACCGGGGCAGCGGCCGCAGCCTGACCTGCTTCGGCCGGGTGATGCTCCACGCCCAGCCCCTCCCGGAGGGACATATATAACGAAGCAGCCCGCCTCTTTTGAGGCGGGCTGCGTTTTCGCGGTCACAATATAAATCCTCCGTCGCAGGTGAGCACCTGCCCGGTGATGAACGACGCCTTTTCGTCCGCCAGGAAGCTGACAGCGGCGGCGATATCCTCCGGCGTACCCAGGCGGCCCAGCGGCGTCTCCTGCGCCAGCTGGGGGAGTACCTCCGGCGGCAGAGCGTTCAGCATATCGGTCTTAATGACACCCGGCGCAACGCAGTTGACCCGGATGCCCGTTGGCGCCAGCTCCGACGCCAGGGAACGGGTCAGCGCGATCAGCGCGCCCTTGGTGGCAGAGTACGTCACCTCGCAGCTGGCGCCCCGCAGGCCCCAGATGGACGACACGTTGACGATGCACCCGGCGTGTTCGCGGAGCATATGGGGCAGCACCGCCTGTATGGTGTGGAACGCCCCGTCCACGTTCACGGCGAAATAGCGGTGCCACAGGGCGTCGGTGATGTCCTGGAACAGCGCCTGTCCCGCCACGCCCGCATTGTTCACCAGCAGCGACACGGGGCCGAGCTCGCCCTCCACCCGCCGCACCATCTCGTTCACCTGTACCCGGTGCGCCACGTCCGCCTGCACGGCCATGGCGCGGCCGCCGGCGGCGCTGATCTCCGCCACCAGCGACATGGCGCAGTCCTGCCGCTCCCGGTAGTTGACGCACACGGCGTAGCCCTCGGCGGCCAAGCGGCGGGCCACCGCCCGTCCGATGCCCCGGGAGGAGCCGGTCACCAACGCGATCTTTTCCATGGGATCATCCTCTTTTCACAGTCTTTCCCCGTAAGTATAGCAAATTTCCGCGGGAAAGGCAAGAAAAGTGTTGACAAACCGGGGCTGATAGGGTAATATACTATCGTTGTCTGCGCGGTTAGCTCAGCTGGTAGAGCACATGCTTGACGTGCATGGGGTCACAGGTTCGAGTCCTGTACCGCGCACCATCGGAAACCCTTGAAACCATATGGTTTCAAGGGTTTTTTGCTGCCTCAAAACGGGTTTGACCCTTATTCTGACCCTTAAAGCCCCAGCACACCGGAGATGAACTGTTCCATACGCTGGGAGCTGGCCTGCCGCATATCATCAGTGAAATGGCCATAGACATCAAGGGTAAAAGCGGCGGTAGCGTGGCCGAGGTTGGATTGCACTGTCTTGATGTCATCACCAGCGCGGATGCTGTTGACGGCATATGTGTGGCGCAAGTCGTGGATCCGCAGGTTGGGCAAGCCGACCTTCCGTACCGTGCGCTTAAAGCAGTCAAATACCGCCCGCAGGGAGATATAGCGGCCAAATTCGTTGGTGAACACCAGTCCGCTTTCCTGCCATGCAGGGCCAGCGGCCAAACGCATCTGTGTCTGTACGAGCTTTTGCTGCCGCAGCAAAGTCATCACATAGGGCGCAGGCCGGATCGTCCTGCTCTTGTTGTTTTTGGGCGGAGCAAAATAGTAGCCCTCGCCCTTTTTCTGGCTGCGGTGCAGCTGTTTGTTGACCAGAATCGTACCCTTATCAAAATCCACACAGTCCCACATAAGGCCCAGCAGCTCGCCCTCCCGCAAGCCGGTGAACAGGTCTACCTTCAGCAGCAGTTCATACCGGCAGCCCTTGATGGCTTCCAGAAAGAGGGCGGTATCACGGTCATCCATGGGATGGATCTCCTTTTTGATGATCTTCGGGAGAATGCAGGCATTGGCGGGGTTGGTACGGAGATAGTTCAGCAATACCGCCTGCTGCAATGCCTTGTGCAGGATGCCGTGGATGTTTTTGATGGACTTTGCCGACAGAGGCGGCTTTCCGTCGCGCTCCTCATAGAGAGAATTGTAAAACCGCTGAATCGTATGGGGTTCCAGCCTGTCTATCCGCACACTGCCCAGCGCAGGACGAATATAGAGCTTTGCCTGTCGCTGATACAGGTAAGCGGTAGATGGCTTTACGCCTGTTAGGTAATCCCTCAGCCAGATGTCTAGCCACTCGTCCAGCGTCATGCGGCATGGCTCCATATACGTCCCGTCATCGATCTCCGCTGTGATGGCGGTGAGCTTTTGGCGGACTTCTTTCTGCGTCTTGCCGTAAACCGATTTTTGTATCTGCTTTCCCGTCTTGGGATCAATGCCGAGGGTGTAGCGTGCCTCCCAGCGTCCGTCTGAACGCTTGCGGATGGTGCCGCCGCCCTTGGCGTTTTTTGTTGCCTTGGTCGTCAAAATAACCTCCTGTTCCTCTGAAATATAAAACGATCAGTCAGTCCGTTGTTTTATCGCTGCTTGTCGCTGTCCAGCCATGCCACAAAGTCCTCCAGGGACAGCTTGCCGCCGGTACACAGATCGCGCTTCTTGCGCGCCTCCTTCGACCATGCGGTGAACTCCGCCTTGGTCATCGTCCCATACCGTACACGGGCGTTGTGGGCCTTGTAGGAGCGTGTAAACTCCTTGGTGGCCGGGTTCCTCATCTGGCGGCTCTGATACTGCACCACCGCGCCCATCTGCCGGCAGGTCTTTTCCGAGCCGTCCATCCGCCGTGTGCAGTACTCCTGCGTGATGTTGCCGGTCACCACGAAGTATCTGCCGCAGTTCTTGCACTTATGGATCACCAGCGGCAGACGCAGACAGTAGGCTTTCAAGTAGTTGTAGAGGTCACGCAGCGTATGGGGATACAGCACCTCCCGCAGCGCGGTCGTCATCCGCCGCTGCCGCAGCATTTCTACGCTGTAGTTATAGGCGCTGTCGTAGGCAGGATGGTCAAGAATAATCTCCTCCGTGGCCAACTCACCATAGCGCATATTATCAAAGCAGAGCGCCGCGTCGTAGTGTGCCTCCCGATACCGTTCCGCTGTGGAATAGTCCGACTTATAGCGGTCATCCAGACACACCTCCACCAATGCCTTGGCATCGCGGACGATTCTCTCAAAGTCCGTGTCAAATCGCAGCAGTTCCGCCGTATCGGCGGAGGGCTCCGCTTCCAGATCGCTCAATTCCTTGACCAGCATCCCAAAGAAGGGATGCACCTCGCAAAGCGGCATCGCCAGCTCCAAGAGCCTTTTCCATGCGGCTTCGTCCTTGTCAGCGCTCACCAGCTTTTGAATCTCGGAAAGAACGCAATAGGCGTCATAGAAATCCGTATCGTACAGGTCGATCAGGCACTGCCCTACATCCTGCGTTTTCTCCAGAATCGTCCTGCGCTGCCCCAGCGTATTACTGTACAGCGTAAAGCACTCCTTGCGCTCCGGTGTGATGTAATGCCGGAACTCCATGTGTTCGGGAAAGATCATGACTGCCCTCCTGTTAGATACATCATAACAAGTTCACAAAATAATCTATTGACTTTTGCGTACCTGTATTATACAATCATAGCATAATAGTTACATTGTGTATTATAGTCCGTATAGTCCATGATGTCAACTAAAATTTTAAGGAGGTCTTGTATGAACAACAACTACGACAACCTGCCGGCGGTGCTGAACGCCAATCAGCTGGCGACGGCATTGGGCATCTCCCGCGTAGGAGCCTACCAGCTGCTCAACACCGGCACATTCCCTACGCTGCGGATCGGCAAGCGGCTGCTGGTGCCGAAGGATAAGCTCGTCGAATGGATCGAGCAGAACACCGGAGGCGTCAATGGGGACTGAAAAAGAAACGACTGCCCCGATTCCATCTGTTGCACCAGATGGGGAGCAGCCGTTCGCGCTTACACGCAATGACAGTATACCATTTACAGAGGAAAAGAACAAGTCGTCTGGCGGGATGTCCGTGATCTCCATGCCGAAGCTGATGGGGATACGGTTTCCTGTCAAACCAGCTGTGATCGAAGGGCTGCTGCCGGTGGGGACATACCTCCTCGCCGGTGCGCCCAAGGTCGGCAAGTCCTTCTTCGTTTTGCAGATGGCTTATCGGGTCAGCACAGGCGGTACATTTCTCGACTGTCCCGTCCACCCAGGCACAGTGCTCTACTTAGCCTTGGAGGACACCCTCGACCGCTTGCAGAAACGGCTCGTCCAGATGACAGAGCAGGACAGTCCCGACCTCATACTCTCCGTGTTAGCCGACACCTTGGATGAGAACCTGCTGGCGCAGTTGGAAGGCTTCCTGATGGACTATCCCGATACCGTTCTGGTCATCATCGATACCCTCCAGCGTGTCCGTGGGCGGACGCCCGACAGTTGCAGCTACGCTGCCGACTATGACACGTTGGCAAAGTTGAAAACCTTTGCAGACGCCCACGGCATTACGCTGGTGCTGGTACACCACACCCGCAAAGAGAGCGCGGAGGATGTATTCCATACCATCTCCGGCACCAACGGTCTGATGGGCGCGGCGGATGGTGCGCTGATCCTCCACAAGGACAGGCGCACCGGTGCGGATGTGGTATTAGACGTAACAGGCCGCGATCAGCCGGATATGCGGCTGCATCTGTGCTTTGACCCTGCCTGCCTGTGCTGGGAGTTGGTGGAAAGGGAAACAGCACCATATCAGGAGCCGCCCGATCCGCTGCTGGAGGCCATCAGCCGATTGGTCACAGAGGAGTGCCCCGAATGGCGCGGGACAGCCACGGAGCTGGCACAGCAGCTGCAAAGCGGGGGCTTTACGCCTAACTGGATCGTGCGGAGACTGAATGCCAAGCATGATATTCTGCTTCAGAAGTACAGCATCCGCTACAGAGCCCGCCGCAGCAAGGAGGGGAAGACCCTCCTGCTGCGGTGGGTCGGTGTACGGTAGTGTACGGTATGTACGGTAAATAGAGGGGCAGGCCCTACCCCGAAAATACCGTACATTACCGTACATACCGTACACCGCAGAGGGAGTCCAGAGGGAACGGCTGGCACACGACTTTGGGACAAAGTCTAGTGTGTTATACCCGTCACGGCGGGGGACGGGAGGAAACGGGCGAGGACGGGAGTCCTCACCCATTTCAGACCGGGCCGAAAAAGAAGAGCGACAGATGCCGGTAACGGCATCTGTCGGGCGCACTTTTTCAGAGAGCCGTGACGGGTGTTCCCCGCTCCTCCTGCTCCCGCACTCACAAAGACAAGGAGGTCATCATGGCATACGCCATTTTACGATTTGCCAAACACAAGGGCGGCGCGTCCAAGGCGTTGAGCGCACACCACGAACGGACGAAGGATTTCTACATCAGCAACCCCGACATTGACCGAAGCCGCACTCCGCAGAACTTTCATTTGGTGACGCCCCGCTGGAGCTACGAGCAGGAGATCCGGCACCGCATCAGGATGGCGGGCTGCCGCGTCCGGAAGGACAGCGTGAAATTCGTGGACACGCTGGTGACGGTCAGCCCAGAGTTTGCACAGGAACACGCGGCGGAGATGCCGGAGTATTTCACGCGGGCGTTCACATTCCTGAAAGAGCGCGTCGGTGAGGAGAACATCATCTCCGCTGTGGTACATCTGGATGAGACGACACCCCATATGCACCTGTGCTTTGTGCCGCTGACGAAGGACAATCGGCTGTCCGCGAAAGAAATCCTCGGCAACAAGAAAAACATGATCCGCTGGCAGGATGATTTCTACGCCTGCATGGCGGAACGCTGGCCGGAATTGGAGCGCGGCACACCTGCCGTAGAGACAAGGCGCAGGCATCTGACGCCCCAGTGGTACAAGAAGGTCACAGCCATGGACGCCAAGCTGGAGCAGCTGGAAACGGCACTGACTGGCATCAACGTGCTGAACGCAGGAAAGAAGCGCGAGGAGGCCGCCGCGCTGCTGGCACAGCTGCTGCCGGATGTAGAGTCGTTTCAAGCGGAGACTCAACGGCTGCGAGAGGCCGCCGCTGCCGCCCAACACCGGCAGCAGCACAGCGAGAAGGAAGTTGCCGATCTGCAAGCTGAGCTGCGAGAGGAACGTAATTTCAGCTTTCAGCAGCGCACCCACATCTCCGCGTTAGAGTCCCGCTGCCGCAAGGCCGAGAAGTTGCTGAAGATGATCCCAGCGGAAGAATTAAAGAAATTTTTGTCAAGCCAGAGAGTGCGCCTTCGTTAAAACATGTTGACAATATTCCTTTTTGGGAATATACTATAACAAGAGGCAGGTGGAACTATGTTCGATATCGAATTCTATCGATTAGAGAATGGCAAGGGCCCTGTGGAAGATTTTCTGGACAGCCTAAATCCCAAAATGCGAAACAAAGCTGTTCGTAGCTTGGAATTGCTTGAAGAATTCGGGAATACTTTAAGAGAGCCGAACTCAAAAGCAATGGGCGATGGTCTGTATGAACTCCGCATTAAATTTTCCAGTGACATTACCCGCATTTTTTACTTCTTCTATGTTAAAAACAAGATCGTGCTGACCAATGGGTTCGTGAAAAAAACGCAACGAACTCCGTCAGCCGAAATTGAACTTGCTCGAAAGTACAAAGCTGATTATGAGAGGAGGCATTCTCATGAGTGATTTGAAGCACTATATTGAAAGACAAATGAATGATCCAGAATTCAAAGCAGAGTATGACGCCTCTGAGACGGAGTACCAGTTAACCCGTTCTTTGATTGCCGCAAGAATAGCGTCCAACATGACACAAAAAGAACTCGCCGACAAAAGTGGTGTTCGTCAGTCCAATATAAGCCGCATTGAAAGCGGCTCTTGCAGTCCTACGGTCGCAACCTTACAGGCATTAGCTGAGGGGTTGGGTAAGAAGCTTGTTATCAGTTTCCGATAATAAGTAGATGCCGGGTACGTTGCCCTGTTAAGTCTTTTATAACTGAAAAACAAGAACCTCTGCTGGTTAAGACCCCAGCAGAGGTTCTTGTTTTATTTTAGTTTTCTCAGCGGTGCGCACAACACTTCATAGGCATATTTATACACTTCATTTGCTGACTCGTCAGGCGATATGTCACCATGGGCCAGACAGCAGCGAAGCATATATAATATGATTACGATAGCTTCACTAATCTTTCCTGCATCATTTATGAAATTATATGCTCCCATTTGCTTTGTAGCTTCTCCCGATGCAAGAACGCTGGTAATGTGATACGGAGTCAGTTCCCTGTAGCACTCCTCACACTGCTCCTTTTGCCTTTGGGTCAAACCAATAAAGCCAGATTGCTGCCTCAACACATCAATATCATATCCATCTTGCTCAAAACAAAATACAGAAGCGCCTGTAGCTTTTATCGTAATTGCCGTTTTTGTTTTTCCATGTGCCCTGGAACACTCATAATGGTGTTGGTAGTAATCTTTCCTCTTAAGCGTGTTTGAATTTTTCACCGCCACTTCAGCAAAAGAAACAGACTGCCGAACGCCTATGTATTCCTGAGTAGTAATTGCTGCATTCAAAAGAGAACCATGTAGTTTTGCAATATTCTCTCTGTATGCGCTACCATCTGCATCCTCTGCATTGATCAGATTCATGGTATAGGTCTTAAATCTGTTTGATTGACTTGCGATGTACTCGATACATTCTTTGTCGTTTTTTCCTGTAACCTCACCGCTAAAGTTATACCACGCATTAAAGGCAATCCAAGCTTTCATAAATGCAGAAAAATAGTCAACCTTTATATCAATAGCATCTATCCAATCTTTGTATCCTGGCACCCTGGCTCACCTCACTTAGCGTAAATAACTTCTCTATCCATAATTTCCAACGCCTTTTGCTCTAACTTATAGGCCTCATAACGTTTTTGGTTAGCTTCAAGCGCAAGATCGTTGATTCTTTTTTGAATATCATGGTTTTTGAGTAGCGGAATAGGGATATTGCTTACATGCGTAGCATCAATCTCATCAATAACCGCACCATACGTATATCTTGTAATCAAATGATAACCATATTCTGAGGCCAAGAAAATGTTGAGGTAGCCAGCAATATTTTCGCTTGCGGGAACGATGCGGATAATATGGTGAACCAAATAAAATTTTTGTATTTTATCGATACAGTAATGGGGTATTTCTGAATACACCGATTCCAGAATGGAGAATGCGGGACTATTTTTCGAATGTTCCAAGCAACCACGGCGAATATAGAAGGATTGCAATATCACTTCTAAAAAAACATGGAACACTTCCAGAAATCAAAACGAAGGCAAAGGGAAGTCTGATAGAAATCAAACTTGGCTATCGTCTGCCACCTTCGGAAGAAAACTTCTTCAAACTCTATAGCTGGCCTGTGCGATATGATTTTACATCAAAAACGCCCCAAGTCTTTACAAGAATGATGGCAAGGCAAATCTATCCTATGTTCAAACATGAGTTGGAATCAATGGGTTACTGCTTTGTGGAGGAATGATTATGTCCAATGGTGCAAACGGAGTTCACTTGCAACTGCGTGAAGCTCTGGAAAACTATATAAAGTCGCAATATTTTGGGAAGTCGCCTATCTTGCTGTCCGCTGCACAAAATAAGCTGAATCAAGAAGGTGTTCTTTATCAAAAACCGTATGTTGAATCATCACCTGCTTACAAAAGTACGACAAACGGAATCCAGTCATCTCCCAAGTTACCTGATTGGCTGAAAGACTATTTTAAGGCGCTATCAGATGCCAATCTTGGCGTATACCCATCACCTTTTTGTCACCAAATTTCCGCTTTGGAAGCGGCATTTGAGGGTCAGGATCTGTTTGTGTCAACAGGTACAGGCTCTGGTAAGACGGAATGTTTTATGTGGCCCTTGATGGCAAAACTTGCTTCAGAAGCAAGAAATAGCCCGGATAGCTGGGCTATGCGTGGCGTCCGAACGATTATCATGTATCCTATGAACGCCCTGGTTTCTGACCAGATTAGTCGTTTGCGCCGTTTGATTGGTGATCCAGACCACCGATTTATAAATATATTCCGCACCGCATGTGGAAATAATTCCCGCCGCCCTCAATTCGGCATGTATACCGGAAGAACTCCTTATGCAGGTAAGGAGCCCCGACGTAGTGAGGACCGTTCACTTGCGGCAACATATTCCCGTATGGTCAATCCTGAAAACGATGAAGAAAAAGCTTTTTTAGAGAAACTCATTAAGGACGGAAAACTACCGGCCAAAGAAAATTTTGATGAATTCCTTGAAAAACTCTATAACGGAAAACATATTCCGAACGATGAGGATGCAGAACTGGTAACTCGTTTTGAAATGCAGCAATTCTGCCCCGATATTTTGATTACAAACTACTCCATGCTTGAATATATGCTTCTTCGGCCAAGAGAGCATAAAATATGGTCAGATACTCAGGCATGGCTAAATGCAGATCCGAATAATAAGCTTCTATTTGTCATTGATGAAGCGCATATGTATCGTGGTTCTGCAGGCGGCGAGGTATCACTGCTCATACGGCGTTTATTCCACCGTTTGGGCATTAATCGCAGTAGAGTTCAATTTATATTGACTACCGCAAGTATGCCCAACAATAACGAGAATGACCGGAAGGCCGTCAGGACATTTGCAAATGAATTGACTGCATCTGACGACATGCATCCGTTCTGTTATCTCACTGGCGAACGAGAGGAAATAGGCAGCGGAAGTGCAGTTCATATTCCCTTCAGTAAATTTAAAGAATCTATTCCGGATGCGTTTGAGGGCGATGATCCCGAGCGCCTTATGGCACTCAATGGATTTTGGACAGGTATTGCCCATAGTCCTGCTCCATTCGTTTCCTCTGAAGATGCATATCAATGGCTATACGACCATTTGGTAGACTATGTACCATTCTGCCAAATGTTCAAACTTTGCCGCGGAACAGCAGTCTCTTTACAAGAATTAGCGGAGTCTATCTTTCCTGATAACAGTTTAGAAGATGCCCTGCACGCTGTCAGTGTTATGCTTTCAATCGCACCTTTGGCGCGAAGCGAAAGTGGAAGTGTTCTGTTTCCAGCAAGAATGCATATCTATTTGTATGATAGCCTTTCAAGTGGTGCCGGTTATGCTGTTAGCATTGAATCCTCTATTCGACAGCTACTTACCAAAACTCGAGAACTTCTCGAAGGCTGTACCTGTGACAGCGCTTGCCACAGGTGCCTAAAGCACTATCGAAATCAATATATCCACAGCGTTCTCAATCGTAAGGCTGCACTTGATTTATTGAACTGGGGAGAAACAGGAGCAAGAGTATCTGCAGTCCCATACGAAAAACAGCAGTATCTTTTGAAATCCTTGGAACAAATCCTCCGGATTTCCGGCATACATATCGATGTTAATCACGAATCAGTTTGGGCAGAGGGGCGTTATAGCAAAAAGAAAGTAGTAGTATATCCGGCTATGTGGACAAAGCCAATAGAAGAAAACACCATTTTTGTGAGTGATGCGCATTTGAAATATGCTAAACCCTATGCATTAAAAACGATTTTAGACAGCCTATAATATGAATAGCCGCAAGCCATCACATGATAGCTTGCGGCTATTCCGTTTGTTCCGTACCGGTAGTGCCCCTGGGGATTCAGTTTGTTTCCCTATGAGATGGAGCACTTGCGGTCCCGGGGCTTTTGGAGCACAGGAAGCGTTGTAAAACGGCAGCGGTTGGCCCGGACGCGCGGCGCTTATCCCTCGCTCCGCACAGGCGGAAGGACCCGGAAATCGCTGCGGCGCTCCGGCATGGCGTCGCCGTACTGCTTGAAGTAGTCCAGGATCAGATCGGACATCTCCGTGCCGATCTCCCGCACCACGGGGCAGCCCACATAGCAGTCATACCCGCCGGTGCCGCTGGCGCGGTAGCTGTTCAGGCAGATGGTGAACACATCGGTATCCGCCACGGGCTTTCCCTGCACGGTCATGGCAGCGACCCGCTGCCCCACCGGGCGGGAGATATCGTAGGTGTAGGACACGCCCATATAGTAGTCATAGTTGTAATGCTCCACCTTCGGCTCCAGGAAGCAGTCCGACACCCGCAGGGTGCCGTCGTCGTTCCGGGTAAAGTACGCCGCGCTGCGCTCCATCGCCTGCCGCAGAACAGCGCCGGTGATCTCCAGCACCGACAGCGTGTTGGTGTAGGGGTAGGCGATCAGCAGATCGCTGTCTCTTATACACATCTCCGAGCCCACG
>ERZ1027032.314-NODE-314-length-18596-cov-5.001510_pt1 | contig 18596 bp, 18 predicted proteins | sample MGYA00519445_ERZ1027032 | MGnify/ENA primary metagenome ERZ1027032 (study PRJEB26926, sample SAMN06164888) | human gut metagenome | biome: ENVO:00009003; feature: ENVO:2100002; material: ENVO:00002003 | host: Homo sapiens | place: USA | collected 2012 ... | reverse complement strand
CCTATTAAGTCGTCGGCAGCGTCAGATGTGTATAAGAGACAGATCATGCTTCATGCACTTTGAATTATTAACTTTTCGATTATTTGATATTGAAATTATCTCGTAACGAATTGTCACATTTTGGACACAAAGATACTTCTTTTTATCGAGCTGAGCAAGTTTTACATTAAAAAACTGCCAATCTTGACATTATTTTAATGTACAGACAGATGGAGTGCCCAAATTTTAGTTTCAAATTGGGATAAACTCAAAACATTTGGATAAACGAAGGCTGAATGCAGAAATGCAGTTTTATCGCTAATAGCAGAGGGGCGATAATGCTATCTGAGAAGCACAAAAAGTGATGATTCGGTTACAAATTCGTTATAAAAGCATAAAAAGAAAGCCTTTATCATGGTTATTCCGAAAATTGTTAATACCTTTGCATTGAACTTAAATAAAATTACGATGAACGATTTGAATCGATTAAAGGTTGTGCTGGTTGAACAGAAGAAAACTGGCAAGTGGCTTGCAGAGCAACTTGGTGTTAGCACTACAACCACAAGCCGATGGTGCTCAAATGCATCACAGCCAGATCTTCAAACATTAAACAAAATAGCGAGAGTTCTTAATGTAAACATGAAGGACTTGCTGACAGATAACAAAATGGAATAAAGGTCGAATCACATAATGTCCAAGAAATGGCGCAAGAAAATAAAGACATACAGCCACAGGCTGAACCACATATCGTGAAGTCGCATGACATTCACATTGATGCGGACTATGCGGATTGGATAGCGGACTTTAAGAGTCGCTATTTGTTCTATGCTGAGAAGATAAAAAAACTAAAACAACTTGTTTCACTAAATGGAGCGGAGAAAATGCACCAAGCTGGTGCAGAATTGATAAATCCGAAACTCCAACAATTTGTTGGAGAATTACAGTTCGCTATTAATCATGGTGCTATAAATCTCAAACAAGTTTGTAGATAAATTTACGTAGCAACAAATTAATTACACGTTATGGCCGCACTCAGATATTACTATTCAGATACCATCTCAATGTTTCTGACCAGGAACATCGACGAGATTATTGGCAAATTGACTCTTGCCAGTCAGCATGACATCAACGACGAAACGGCCAATTCTTGGGTTGAGGAGATAGACTCGTTGCGCAACGTTCTTACGACATACAAAGACAGAGGTAGCGTGTATTTCGAATATAACATTCCTCGCATGGGCAGACGAGCTGATGTTATCCTTGTTATCGATGAAATTGTTTTTATTCTCGAATATAAAACGTCTGACAGCAAGTTTACACACGAGGCACGGACACAAGTTTGGGATTATGCGCTAGACCTAAAGAATTTCCAAGAAGGTAGTTTGGAGCGCATTATCGTTCCTGTGCTTGTTGCACCATCTGAGAAGGACAAGAATTGCGTGTTCACTCTTCGTCATTTTGAGGACAATGTTTATGAGCCATTGCAGACAAATAACAACCGACTCGGTGAGGCCATTTCCTTGCCATTAACTCAGATTCCTCATTCAACTGTCACACATTCAGATGAACGAGATGAGCGTTGGGCAAAGAGTGGATATGAACCTACACCAACCATCATTGAAGCAGCCGTTGCCCTTTACGAAGAGAATACCGTTGAAGACATTACGAAGCATGGGGGCGACATTGATAAGGCATCAGCCGAGCTTTGCCGAATCATTGACTATTGTCGTGAGCAGCAACGCAAAGCTATCTGTTTTATTACAGGTGTACCAGGTGCAGGCAAGACTCTCATCGGCTTGAATACAGCCATCGATCAGTTTAATCGTGGCGAGAAGGCAGTTTACCTTTCTGGCAACTTTCCCCTAGTTGAGGTGCTGCAAGAGGCATTGACCCGTGACTATGTGCGTCGTGAGAAGATCAAGGCTAAGCAAGAAGGACGTAAGCCATGTACCAAGGAGGAAGCAAAGAGTAGGGTTAAGGCTTTCATACAGATGATTCACCATTATCGCGACCTCTACCTTGAAGGCACAGAGGTGGTTGGGAAAGAGATAAAGCCCATAGAGGGCTACTTCCAGAGTCATACCGATAAGGCGTACGTCCCTGCTGAGCACGTTGCTATCTTTGATGAAGCTCAGCGTGCATGGACGGGCGAAGAATTGAAACGTTTCATGCGAGAAAAGAAAGGCATCAAGGATTTCCCCTATAGCGAACCCGAATACCTCATTTCTTGCATGGACAGACAGAAAGATTGGGGCGTAGTCGTTTGCCTTGTTGGCAATGGACAAGCCATCAACAAGGGTGAAGCAGGATTAAAGGAATGGATAGAATCCATCAACAGACGTTATCAGAATTGGGATGTTTACATGTCTGAATACCTTATTGACTCTGGTGATGTGAGCAAAGAAGAATTGGCACTCGTAAAACAGCAGTTGAAGCCTCGCGAAGACCTCCACCTGAAGATGTCGATGCGTTCTTTCCGCTCAGAGAAGGTCAGCATTTTTGTTAACCAACTCCTTGCATTGAAGCAGGAGGATGCCGCTGCCACCTTGCAGGAACTGGGTAACTATCCAATAGTACTCACACGTTCGTTGGAAACAGCCAAACAATGGTTGCGTGATCATGCCAGAGGTAGCGAGCGATTTGGTCTTCTTGCAAGCAGTAAGGCAGAAAGACTGAAGGCTATCAGTATCAATGTTCGCTATCAACCGGACTTTGTGCATTGGTTCCTTGAAGATGATTCAGATATCCGTTCCAGCAATGCCCTCGAAGACACACTTACTGAGTTCAAGATTCAAGGTCTTGAAATCGACTGGGCTTGTGTAGCATGGGATGCCGACTTGCGTCTGAACAAGGATCATACATCTTGGCAACACTATCAGCTTCGCAGCGGCACGAAATGGCAGAACATTAATAAACCTGTCAATCAGAAGTATCAAATCAATGCTTACCGAGTACTTCTGACCCGCGCCCGTCAAGGAATGGTCATTGTTGTACCTAATGGTGATCACGGCGTACCTCCAGATGAAACACGCAAGCCAGAATGGTATGATGGAGTTTACAACTATTTAAAGAATATAGGAATTAAGGAAATATAAAACCGCATACAATATGATTAACTTTCAGTTCTTTCCTCGCTCTCATGGAGTTACACCAAGGATTCGCGAGATAATAGAATGCTTCAAGACCGTAGATAAAGAGAAGGATGTAAGTGTACATTTGAAATCCAATGATATGCTTGCTCTTGTTCGTCCACATATTGAACGAATTGGTTTTACCGTAGAAACCGGTAAAGCTAAAGACGAGCAGATATTTGTCCCTGTCTTGTTTAGCGAGAATGACGAAGTTGATAAATCTTTTGCTGCAGATGCTCTGAGCGATGACCACAAGATTGTCATTGAAGTAGAAGCTGGTAGAGCTGTTCGCAACAATCAGTTTCTGAAAGACATTTTTCAAGCATGTATGATGTATGAAGTGGAATATCTCGTTATTGCGGTTTTGAACGAATACTACTTCATGAACAGCGGCAAGCAACAGGTGGCTTACGACTATCAAGCTGTCAAAACCTTTCTCGAAACGCTTTATGTCAGCAATCGACTTCAACTCCCATTAAAGGGAATACTCTTAATCGGTTATTAAAACCAAGGACACAATGTTATACGGAATAGATATTTTCTCAGGTGCAGGTGGTTTAAGTCTTGGTGCAGAAATGGCTGGAATACAAATCAGCTATGGAATTGAAATAAATCCAAGTGCAGCTAAATCATTTACTCGAAATCATAAAGGGGCAAAAGTTCTTCAAGGAGACATCAAAGACATTGACCCATCAAAACTCAAAGAAGGCGATGATCCTGTATTCATCATTATGGGTGGGCCTCCTTGTCAAGGATTTTCGCTCTCGAATACTCGTACACGAAATATGCAGAATGAAAAGAACTTCTTGTTTTTGGAGTTCGTGCGTTTTGTTCAGGAGTTGAAACCAACTTGGTTCGTTCTTGAAAATGTATGGGGGTTAACCAACATAGAAGATGGCAAAACCAAGAATATGATTGAGGATTGTTTCAGAGCTTTAGGTTATGAGGTAAATTCTCAGGTATTGTGGGCTTCTGATTATGGTGTCCCCCAAAATAGAAACCGTTTCTTCATGGTGGGCAATCGTCATGGGATAAAGTTTGAATTTCCCAAACCATTTGATAAGAAAATTACAGTCGAAGAGGCTATTGGTGATTTGCCTGATTTGGAAAATGGCGAGATGCTCGAAAAGGGCAAATATAAAGTTCCTCGTTCAGAAGCAAGTGAGTACGCTCAGTTTATGCGAGAGCATTCTCATTACCCAACTCAGAATTTTGTTTCACGTAACAATGACCTTGTAATTCAGCGCTATAAATACATAAAGCAAGGACAGAATTGGCGTGCAATCCCAGATGAACTGATGCAGAACTATGCAGACAAAGGACGCACTCATAGTGGTATTTACAAACGTCTTATTGCCGACCAACCTTCTGTGGTAATCTCGAACTACAGAAAGAGTATGCTCATTCACCCTTATCAAGACAGAGGTTTATCTGTACGTGAAGCAGCTCGTTTGCAAAGTTTTCCAGATGACTTCTATTTTGAAGGACCTATCTCACACATCCAGCAACAGATAGGTAATGCCGTACCACCACTACTTGCAAAAGCAGTATTTGACCAAATTATAAAAATGTCTCGTCACAATGGCTAAAGATAGAGAAAACATACCTGTAGCACCAACCTTAATGGGGTCCCTCAGATCAATGGGTTATTCATTTGAATCTGCGGTAGCCGATGTTATTGATAATAGCATCAGCGCACATGCTACATTCGTAAAAGTACTCTTTCCAACCAATCCACTTGAGCCAACAGCCGTAGGCATTTTGGATGATGGTGAAGGAATGAGTGATGACAAACTGTTTGAAGCGATGCGTTACGGTAGTATGGCGTCAGAAGCAGAACGTGACGAAGATGACCTTGGTCGTTTCGGCATGGGCCTGAAGGCTGCTTCTCTCTCACAATGTAGAAATTTGACGGTTGTAAGTTATAGCAAGGGGAAACGAAGTGCCTACACATGGGATTACGTTTACATCCAGAAAAAACAGAAGTGGATAATCCAAGAACTTACGTCACAAGAAATGGATAATCTTCCATACATTAGCCAGATTACCGAGCAAGCTAAAGGGACACTTGTTATCTGGAGCGACTTTGATGTTTTGTCAAAATCAAGCGATGGGCAAGTTTACGAAACCCTTGTTGACCTAAAGAAATCACTCGACAAAGCTCTTGCACTTATTTTCCACAGATTCCTTTCTGCTACAGGTAGTGCTAAACTCAAAATTCAGATAAACAATCAGGGCGTAAAGCCGCTTGATCCCTTTCTCGAACGTCATCCAAAAACTTCAAGCAAGAAGGAACGAACCATAGCAATCAATGATAGTGAAGGAGTTGAGCGTTTGATTCATGTAAAACCATTCGTCCTTCCTTTTGCTACCGATCTTTCTGATAACGACAAGAAGCTGATAGGAGGTATAGAAAACCTGCGAGCAAAGCAAGGATTCTATGTTTACCGAAATAATCGTCTCATTATTTGGGGTACTTGGTTTGGCATGAAGCAACGTGCAGAGTTAACAAAGAACGCGCGAATACGTGTTGATATCCCTAATACTCTGGATGACATTTGGGGGATTGACATTAAAAAGCAAAATGCTTCTATCCCCAAGCGCATCCTTAATCAATTGCGTAAAACGGTACTTGATGCACTCGAAGCATCCGTTAATCAGCAAACCTACAGAGGAAGAACTGTAAAGATTGACGATGACACAGATTATATCTGGGATAGAAAAGAAGGTCGCAACCAGATGTACTATTACCAGATAAACAGAGAAAGCAAACTCTTTCAGTTTGTCAAGGAGAAAATGTCTGAAGAGGATTTCAACTACCTTGAAATGCTGGTAACTGAGATTGAGAACAACATCCCAACTCAACAAATGTACATTGACAAATCAAATGAAGCAATTACTGTAGAAGAAACTGATAGCCGCTTTGATGATGTCTTCCAAATTGCCGTAACAATGGTAAGTACATTAAAGGGTGCAACGAATAGTGTTACAGAAAATATAATTAATGACCTGATGAAATCTGAGCCATTCTGTAAGTACCCAAAGTTGAAGGATAAACTAACCGATAATTTCAAAGAAACCAATGACTGATGATTTATACCTTTCGTTGAAGCAAATAACATTTGGCTTCATCAATGCAGATAAAGGTGCTGGCATTGAGGTGAAATTTGAGAACATCAACTCCTACATTGATAGAGCGACAACGTTGTTCCCCATCCCTTGTGATGAAGAGACGAGAAAACGTCTTTTCACGGATGTGGAGTATCAATTCAAAATCACTCATACAAAGGGAAATGTAATCTTTGATGATTATGACAATAGACAAGAGTGGTATTCTAATGAGGACATCGAAAATCCTTATTTCTGGAATAAATACAAAGCATTACTACTAGCTAATCCATCCTTCAATATAAAGAGTATAAATCTTCTAGATGAGGACACTCTGCCCAACATAATGAACTGTCTTGGAAATCCAAATGACAAGTTTGAAGGCAAAAGATTCCGTAGAGGTCTTATCATTGGTGACGTACAATCTGGCAAAACGGCAACATACTCAGGTTTGATTTGTAAGGCTGCCGATGCTGGCTACAAAGTAGTCATACTGCTCGCCGGTATTACAGAAAGTCTTCGTCAGCAAACACAAGAACGTATTGACGAAAGTATTATTGGTATTACTTACAAGAAGCAAGGGCGTACGGTTTTGCCTCCTCAACGTGTTGGTGTTGGCAAGGATAATCAGGAGCTCAGAGCGACTTCATTTACATCCTGCGTTAATGATTTCGTTGGCAATCATGATAAAATTGCTATGTCGTTGAATTCACAGAAGTCTTTGGTTGTATTTGTCATCAAGAAGAACGTTTCTGTCTTGCAGAAACTTCACAAATGGCTTAAAGACCAAAATCTTGATCCAGTGAAGGGGTATATCGATATTCCTATGTTGTTGGTTGACGATGAAGCAGATAATGCGTCTGTCAATACGAAGAAAGATGAAACAGATCCGACAAAGACAAACAAGCTGATACGTCAGATCTGTACACTCTTTAAGGACACAACGTATGTAGGATTTACCGCAACACCATTTGCAAATGTGTTCATTGATCCTGACTCTGTGGACAGCATGAAGAACGCAGATCTGTTTCCTGAGCACTTTATTTATGCCTTGGAAGCGCCTTCTAATTACGTGGGTGCTCAAAAAATTTTCTATCCTGAAGGTCAGTACTATCGCAACTTGCGTTACATTACCGATATTGAAGAGCCAGATTATACCTCGGAAGAATACCTTGATCAAGTTGACAATGACATCGAATCCCTAAATTCAGGAGGGTTCTATTATCGCCATAAGAAAGAATGGGATGGCGAATTGCCTGCGTCATTGACGGATGCTATCTATTGCTTCTATCTGGCAAATGCCATTCGCGATCTTAGAGGGCAACATTCAGCACCTCGAAGTATGCTTATAAATATGAGCCGTTTCATCAAGGTGCAGCGTGTAATAACTGAGCACGTTGAGCGTATTCACGATAATGTCTTTGATGACATTCGCTTCAACTTTACCGACAATAATGCCGACAACAGGAAGTTACCTCTCTATCAAGCATTCGAGAAGCTATGGAAGAAGCATTTCTCGCATGTAAGAGACATTACCTTTGATAGAGTTATCCAGAAGCAAACCATTATGGATGCGATTGAGAAAATTAAGGTAATGGTTGTCAATGGCTCTAAACAAAGCAATAGCCTTGATTACCGAACCAACAAATCACTTCGCGTAATTGCCGTTGGTGGCTTGGCACTTTCTCGTGGTTTGACTCTCGAAGGTCTTCTTGTAAGCTATTTCTACAGGAACACCTCTACTTTTGATGTCCTTATGCAGATGGGTAGATGGTTTGGCTATCGTAACGGATATGACGATATTTTCCAGATATGGACAAGCCAGACAAGCGCAGAATGGTACGCTGAAATTGCACGCTCATCACAGGAGCTGAAAGATAACATCAAGAACATGTATGACCAACGTCTTACACCAAAAGACTTTGGCATCAAGGTTCGTGATAATTGTAATGAATTGCAAATTACAGCTTCAAACAAGATGAGAACAGCAAGAGGTTTGGATTTGCGCTACTCATTCTATGGCAATATTTACGATACCCCCTACGTAAGCTTTAACATTGAGCACAACCGTAACAATTTGAAGGAAACCGCAATTCTTATTGACACATTGTTTAAGGGTGGTTATACATTGCGCTATACTGACCTCGTAGGAAAGGCTGCCAAGGATGTAAATGACAAGTCAGATAGTAGTTCACGCTTCTTCGAGAATGTCCCAAAGGAAACCATCATTGCATTTATTGAAAAGATAAAGTGTTCGATGGCAAATGGAAATTTCAATGTACCCAACATTCTTGAGTTCCTAAAAGATAAAGAGAATAGCGGCATTGAAAATTGGGATGTTGTAATTGAGGGTGGAGAAAGTAGGGAACACGTTCAGTTTGAAGGATTGCAGAATATCAGATGTGTCAAGCGTTCCATATATTATGGTACTCGCAATGTCGTGCAGATAAGCTCCCGCCGAAGAGCTCTTAGTGGTAGTGCAGAAGGTAAATATGCGCTAACTAAAGAGCAAATACAGCATGCAGAAAATGAACACAGAAAAGGTAGCGGTGGAGAAAATACACCTTTGAAGTCATACTTTGAGTTCCTGCCTTCCCGCAAACCTATTTTTATTATCATGCCGATTCATCCTGTACCAGCAGAAACAGGTGATGGCAAAGAAGAGAATCCGAAGCTAACCAAATTCCGAGAAGAATTGGGTAATGATCATATTATTGCCTTTGCAATTGGTTTACCAGGAGTGAAGGGAATAGAGAATGCCGTTCACTACAAGATTAATAAAGTTTACCAGCGTCTTAATGTTGAAGACGCAGAAGAAGAGGATGTTGACGATGCAGATTAAAATATACACACTCCTATCAGGAGATTTCAAAGCAGGCCATTTTATTAGGATTGGCGAGAACCACAACATCAGTTTGTATGTGGGTAAAGACGACATGGGGCGTTATGCCTTTGATTTCAGAGGAAGATTCAAGGTTGCTCGTACTAAGAGCTCTGAGGTAATCTCTGTTACACATATAAATAGCGGAGATGATAATTTTATTCGTTTCTCATTAGAGAATCCTGCTTTGCTCGAATACTTCTGTACGTTCTGTGAAGACTTGATTTCATCTACGCAAGTAATAAGCGATGATGAAACAGCATATCAAACACTTAGATCTCGTTACTTTTCATGGAAGCAACTTTTCAAGCCAAATCATGGCAACCTGACAGAGATTGAGGTGATGGGGCTTATTGGTGAGTTACTCTTCCTCAGAGACGAAATGATTCCAACAAAGGGACTTGATGCAGCTCTTGATAGTTGGATAGGACCTGAGAAAACTCACAAAGATTTCTCATACGAAAATGACTGGTACGAGGTAAAGACCATCAACTTTGGCAAAGAGTCGGTTCATATTTCATCTATTGAACAACTTGATGGAAGTAATGAAGGGTATCTAACGGTGTACTCTTTGGAACGCATGAGTCCTTCATTCAACGGAATCAAGTTAAATGCTTTGGTGAACGAGTTAATTGATATGATAAAACCTTCTCACCACAAAGAAACCTTCCTTGCAAAGCTAAGCTTATATGGATTTGATTTCTCGCCAGAGAATGATAATTTTGTTTACGATCTTAAATCCGTAGCATCATACAGAGTAGATAATGCCGATTTCCCAAGGGTAACTAGAGATTTGCTTCCTGACCCAATTATAAAAGTACAATACGACATTATACTCTCAGAAATAGAAAAGTTCAAAGTATCATAATCTATAAATACGTTGGCACAATGGAAATTGAGGAATACAGACAACAATTCATTGATGAACTGAGGTTCAATGCGGAACATGAAGGTACAGAACCCGAAACTCAGTTTATAGAGAAAACCCTTAATGACTTGGAGGAGATTGGCGAACTCAACGATCCAATTCCAATGTCTGTGGAAATGCGAGGTCCCAGAAACCGCATTTTGGCATTTGATGCATATGCTTACGATGAAGCCGATGGCGCATTGGTGCTTATTGCAAGCGACTTCACGAATCAACGTGATATAGCTCCAACCTTAACAAATACTCGTATTGAAGAATTGTACGGTCGTATGTTGAATTTCGTAGAAGAAAGCGTGCAAGGCAACATTAGCAAGTATTGTGATGATTCTGATCCTGCTCTTCTGATAGCCAACGAATTTAGAAAGAAGATAGGAAAGGGTATGCTCTCAACGGAAATTCTCCGTTTCAAGTTCTTCATTATTTCCAATGCTACATTGAGTAAACAGGTAAAGAATCTTAGTAAACCTGATTTACTTGAACGTCCTGTAGAACTGAATGTATGGACGCTTGAACGATTCTTCCAGACTTTTGCGTCAAACTCTAGCGAAATAATAGAGATTGATACTGCTGACTTTGGCTGCCAGGGTATTCAATGTTTAAAGGCAGACCTTGGGCAAGGTTCCGAGTATGACGCTTATCTTGGAATCGTCCCCGGTAAATTTCTTGCAGATATTTATTTGAAATATGGTAGTAAGTTGCTGCAAGGTAACGTTCGTGCATTCCTTAGTGTACGTGGAAAGGTAAACAAGGGTATTCGTGATACTATTATAAATCATCCAGAGAATTTCTTTACCTTCAACAATGGTATTGCTATCGTTGCTCGTTCCGTAACATTTTCGCCTGATGGTAGTCGTATTGTTCATTTCAAGGATCCTCAGATTATCAATGGCGGCCAGACAACGGCTTCACTTGCCAACGCAATTATCAAGAAAGAAGCTCGCTATGGTATGGATACGCTATTTGTTCCTATGAAGCTCACCGTACTCAATGTAGAAAACGACATGAGCGAAGAGCAAGTTGAGCAGTACAACACCATTACAAAGACCATTTCACAATGTGCCAATAGCCAGAACGCAGTTTCTGATGCAGACTTCTTCTCTAACCATCCATTCCATGTTATGATGGAGAAGTTGTCACGTAAGGTGATGGCTCCTCCTGTTGATGGTAATCCATTCCAAACAATTTGGTTCTACGAGCGCTCACGAGGCAAATGGGAACAGGAACAGATGAAACTGACAGTTGCACAGAAGAAGAAATTCTGCGAGATGCATCCAAAAAATCAGGTTATCAAGAAGGAGAAACTGGCAAAGTGCTACAATGCCATTTTGATGAATCCTAATCAAGTGTGCCAGAGTTCTGCGATTAATTTCAATCGCTTTGCTTCGGTTATTGAAAAGATTTATGAAGAGCAGCGTGACAGTATTAACGAAGATTTCTTCAAGAAGTGTGTTAGCTCTGTTATTCTGTTTGATTCACTTGATAGCTTAGTCGGGAAGGCTTCTTGGTACCCAAAGGGAGGTAACAAGGCCCAGATTGTACCTTATACAATTTCAAAGTTGATGACTCTTATTCCAAAGGATCGCGATCTTGATTGGCATTACATCTGGCAGAAACAGTCTATCTACCCAGAACTTGCAGAAGAACTGTTAAAACTTGCCTATGTAACCCACAATTTCCTCATGGATCAAGCTAACGGTGGAATTGTACGTACGATATCACGAACTCAGGCTGTTTGGAAGAACTTCCAAGATTACAAGTACACGCTCAGCGACAAGTTTATTGAAACACTCGCATCAATGGCGGAGAACAAGGCTGTTGCACAATCTGCAAAGAAGGCACACAAGTTCAATTCTGACGTTGATGCTTCTGTAGAAGTATTCAAACTTGGTGCACAGTACTGGATGAAAGTTTACAATGACCTTGTCAAGGAAACCGTATTGTCTTATGGTGATTGTAGTTTCATCAAGGGAATTGCTGATTACATTACACGAGGCAATCTTCCGTCAGCGTCACAATGTAAGCGATTGCTGAAGATTGTAGCAAAGGCAGAAGATAAGGGTTACATTATGCCAAATGAATAATATGCCAAGTAAGATTGTAGAGGTCGTTGCTGCTATCATCTTACGTGATGGCAAGTTCTTCGCCACTCAACGAGGATATGGCGAATGGAAGGATTGGTGGGAGTTTCCCGGCGGAAAGATGGAAGTTGGGGAAACGCCAGAAGAAGCGTTGAAGCGTGAGATTCGAGAGGAACTGTCAACGGAGATCAGTGTGGATGAGTTCCTTTGTACAGTAGAATATGATTATCCTAAGTTCCATCTCACCATGCATTGCTATCTTTGTACACTACTGACGGAGGCGCTACACCTGAATGAACACGAAGCTGCCAAGTGGCTCACAAATGATGAACTGAGCAGTGTGAAGTGGCTGCTGGCAGACAAAATTATAGTAGAACAACTAATATCACAAACGTAAAGTGAAGTGAATAAAAACACAATGAATATGAGCGACGAACAAAAATATACGATTCTTGGCTTGAATGAATACATTCGCCAAGGCGAACCACAGAAACGTGAGCGTAGCGAAGCTTGGAAGGTTGCTATAGGGCTTCAACAAGTTGATAGACTTCAGACTTCTGAATATCTGCTTGATACTGCCAAACGGCATATCGAGGGTGATATCAGCATCAATGAAGCAAAGCAACTTATCGACTCATACTACAAGTCTGCATCTGGACGAAAGGTTGTTGAGAATGACCGAACGGAAGAGGCAGACAAGGTAGCTGCACGTATCACGGAGTTGATAGAGGAAAAAACGTTCTCATTTACTCCTGCTCAGTTGATTTCTATACATCGTCGCTTGTTTGATGGCATCTATAAGTTAGCAGGACGCATTCGTGACTATAATATTACGAAGAACGAGTGGGTACTTGGCGGCAAGACTGTGTATTATGCCAGTGCAGATACTATCAGCGAAACTTTGAATTATGATATGGGACAGGAACGCGAGTTTAGTTATGCTAACATGAATATTGACGATGCTATTCGTCATCTTACCCGTTTCTGTGCTAATCTATGGCAAGTTCATGCGTTTTGCGAAGGCAACACACGAACAACTGCCGTATTTATGATAAAGTACCTACGTACATTGGGGTTCAATGTGGTCAATGATGTCTTTGCTGAAAACTCGTGGTATTTCCGAAATGCGCTCGTTCGTGCCAACTATAGTGATTTGACAAATGGCATCACAGAAACGACAGAGTACTTGGAGAGATTCTTCCGCAGTATGTTGCTTGGGGAAGAACATGACCTTAGAAACAGGATTATGCACGTTGATTGGAACAAAGTTGAGAACGAAACCATATCCCAAAGTGCAAATCACGAAGTTCAAAGTGCAAAAGCTGGCGAAGAGCTACCCCAAAAGTGCAAAAATTGCACTTTGGAAGAAGTCGCTCTACTTCGCATAGTGCAAAAGAATCCATCTGCTACCCAAAAAGAGATTGCTCTTGAAATTGGAAAGTCAGAGCGAACCGTCAAATCAATTACCATAGCGTTGCAAGAAAAGAACATTCTACGTAGAGTGAATGGTAAAAGAAATGGCTATTGGGAATTTGTTGAAGATTCAATTTAACAAAAGTCATATAATGGAAGAACAGAACAATCACTCAAGGTGATACCCAAGATGATACTCAAGGTGTTACCCAACGTGTTACCCAAGATGTTACTCAAGGTGTCCCTCAAGATAACGAACTTGATGATTGGTTAGAGAAACAGATTCAAAACTATAACAAAATATCAACAGACGATTTAGCAGAATTGAGTAATCGAAGTTCAAAAACCACCGTCGCGATTTGCGACAGTGGTTTCTACGATTTACAGCAATCGAAAATGTGCATATCGTGAAAATGTGAGACGTGTCTCACATTTTTGCATTTTTCTGTTCCTGACAAGGCTCCATCAGTACTTCAACCACTGAAGGGCCATTTGCAAAAGGCACCAAAGTGAATATAACGAAGTGGCGTATGAGATTCCAGCCCACCACCAGAATACCTTGGGCGACAGGAACACTCCTTGACAAGATTTTATGAAAGACTTGATTTCTTCGTTCTGATTGCGAAATTCTTGTAGCTGCAACCTTCTATGGCTGGCAAGAAGATCGGTTTCTGCCTGAATCAGTTTCTCTCTTGCAGATTGGATGGTGGTTAAGCACTCATCGGTCATTTCAACCTTTAAGACTGTAGCCTCGGCACGGGTAACGGCACGACAGAATGCGAAAACAGCCATATCCATGCTATCCGTGGCAGCTTTCATCGCAATCACCATATCTGTTCCGTCTTTGCGAGCCTTCTCAACTTTTTGAATGCTATCGTGCAAGTCGCTTATGGCTTGCTTAAGAAGTTGAAGTTCTTTGTCAAGGTTAGCCTTTTGCTCCTTGACCTCTTCCTGTTTGTCGATTTCTTCGACAAGATTACTATACTTGGACATATCCCTAATGTATTTAACGGTGTGGACCTTTATATTTTCTAATTGGTTTGCATAGCCAGTTTGCATGTTGGGCGCAGCGTCGAGCCCTCTCACGCTCATCTTCATCATCGTCCATGCCCCAGTTTGATGAAGTAGAGCCACCGCCACCACAGGATTCAGAAATGGCTGTGGCAGCATCGACGTAGTTCATGAACAGCAGCATAGCCACATTCAAGACGTTTTCAAATGGCACAGATTCGTCGGGGGATTCGATGGTCTCCTTCAAAGCTGTGTATGCATCCACTGGCATTGTGATGGAATAATTCTTATCATCAACAGACAATATCTTCCTGAAGATAGATGGCGCCTCAGGTTTGGATTGGGCGACGCTCTGACATGCAGAATTGTGTTCTGTGAGAGGCATCCTTTCTGTCGTCTGAGTGGTGCCAATAGTATAACCCGGCTTGTCAACACTTGGAGCTACAGGATGAAGCTTCTTCCATGTGGCTTCAAGTTTAGGAACGGTCAAGTTACGACCTTTGCCCAGCGTGGAAGATTTGAAACGGGAGTTACCACGAAGTATGGTATATCCATGTAAAACTCCTTGCTTGTCACGTTGCTCATGGACTTTGTAACCACGACTTTCAAGACCATGCTTATAACTGCTCCAGTCATAGCTCGACATTCTACGGAGAATGTCATAACATGCTTCGGTTATCTCCTTCTCGTGTGCCTCGTGAATATCCTCGGGCAACTCCCATCCACGTTCAACGTTGATGGTATGGGCAGCCTTGACTGCACTATCGCCAATAAAAGAGTCGTTCATCAAGTTCCCGTCAAGGTCAATGCGGTTGATGAGGATATGAAGATGAGGGATACCAGACTTCGCATCAAAGTGAAGACATGCGAAAATCTGTGCTCTGTCCAGATTGAACTTGCCTTTTCCTCGTTTCTTTCCCTCCTTGGCTTGGACTTGTTTCTTGAACTCATCAAGAAACCGAATCGCATAGTAGTACCAGTCTTTGAGTGCCCATCCCTTTGTTTCTTCAAGGGATGGGGAAACCTCCATCCGAAGAGTCGGCTTGGTGACGGGCTTGCGCCTGAATTTCGGTTCATACTTCTGGTGGATGGTTTCCATCGCTCCCCACATGGCGAGAGGAGTAAGCCCATCGCCAAGGTTGCGTGTCAGCACTATGTCCGCACGATTATGCTTGGTGGCATAGTTCGTCATGGCTGAGCCATGCGATATAGACCTTGCTTTAGCTATCATACCATTATCTTTTGAACATACTTTCTATTTCCACTAATCTTCGGATAAGGCTGTTTACACCCTCAATCCATTGGCGCATGAACTGCTCGTTACGGAAGTACTTCTTACGCTGTTCCTGAGTAGTGCCATGAAGAGCATTCTTAATCAGAATGAGTTCGCCTCGGGCAGCTTTCAGCGACATTAAAGCATCTGCCTCCTTGTCGCTCATCATCACCTTTGGCTCCCGTCCCAGAGAGGTGTCGTGGATATATTGGCTTTTCTTCAGCCCACAGGCAGAAGCCATCTCTATAATTCTCTGGTTCTCGTCGGGCATATAGCACACGGTGATACGTGGATTACGCCCGTTGGGTTCTATTATCTTGTTCATTTGTAGATGGGTTTTATCGTTAAGTTATAATTGGGATTGGTCAACCCGATGCGAGCCTGCGAGTATTGCAAGAGGTCAAAATAGTCTGGCAAGTAGCGAAGCGGATTGTCGGACATTGACACTTCTTGTTTAGAGAGTACGAAAATTCAGGCTACTTTAGGTGGCATTTCCTTTCCCTATCTTTATCTCAATTAGAATGGCTGATTGCTTCGATGCTGAGTCTCGACAACCAGCCATTCTTCATTAACATTTAGGGATTCACGACAACTCCTTTGATACTCTCGTAAGTGTTCTCATTCTCGTCCTTTTTAAGCGAGAATGCCTTGAGTGTAACCATAGGGAAATGAAGAGTGATCATGCTGTCGTAACGAGCGATAGCTTCAGAAATTTGCTTCTTAGTCATCATCTCAAAGCAAAGTTCATCAAGAGGGGTGTTGCAATTAGTCCCCTTATGCACCACATCATCAGTAGAGACGAAACTTGTGATGCATGGCTCGATAGCGAATTCATTCTCGGAGAGTGAATACTTTATCAATCCGTTCTGCTCCAGGTTGAACATGATGTTGAGCACATCCTCGGGAGCAACCTTCCAACGCTCTGCGAGTTCGTAAAGATGGAAGAAAGCTGTAGGCCCATACATGAGTTGGGGATCTGTATCGTCTTCATCCATAGAAAACGATGCTGTGAGATGGGACATGATGTCCATGAAGAACTTGGCGTTGATGCCGTTCATAAGGAAATTGAATTCCTTCTGTGACAATCTAAGTGTCACGGTCTTGATGTTTGAAATCATAATTTTACAAGATTTAAAAAGTTTGTGAATTAGTTAATTACTGCGGTATGTACCGTTCTTGAATACAATTTTCTCCACCATTTCGTTGAGACGGTCTGCGATGCGGTCATCGTAGTGTTCTCTAATTTGTTGTGGAGTGAGGTTAGTGGTGATGATGGTGAAAAGCTGCTCTTCGTAGCGTTTTGTCAACAGGTCAATGACAGGAGTATAGACATTGCCATAATCCATCACCTCAGAAGGCTCTGTGCCAAGATCATCGATGCCGAGCATATCCACACTGATGAGTTTGCGGTATGCCTCATAGTTGTTCTTGCACAAGTATGCAATGTATTTAGCATCCACTATCTGGATTCCGTATGTGCCATCGTTGAATGATTTTGGAATACGCAGATTGTTTAGTAGCTGTTGGAATGCTTTGAGCATGGTGCTCTTGCCATTACCGCAACCACCACATAGTAGCATACCGAACTTGGGGGATGACGAGGTAAGCCAATGAGCTATCTCATGAAGTTGATTCTCCATATCCTCGCTAGTACAGAAGCTACGGTGGCGATATTCCACCTCAGCCATCATTGCTGCTAACAGATAAGCATATGCCTCGTCTTCAGACATAGGCAACTTAAAACGAGCCTTCATAGGGCGACGCTGTAGTAGAGATTTCTTTAATGCCTCTACGTCGATTTTGACTGTCGTTTCCATTTCTTCTTTTGTTTGAAAAATTTAATGAGCTCTCTTTAATACTATTATCTTTCTCTTTATCTTTTAAAGGGGTAAAGGTTGCCGTCAATCCATCCGTCAACTCTACCGTCAAGTTATCCGTCCAAATTAGTAGTGAATATTTAGACGGCACATGACGTGATTTGCCTTCAGTAAAAGAGATAAGTCCACGCTTGGCAAGATTCTTACGAGCTGTGCATAGTGTCTGTTTGGACATGTGCAGCATCTCGCAGATCCGTACCGTTGAGCATGGCACTGGCATGTTCCACCGGTGTTGATTGCACTCGTTCACTATGAAAGCGTAGAGTGCAACCTCGCTGGTGGACATGTACTCCATAGCTGAAGCACGCCAGAACTGATTCATGTAATCAATGTACGTCATATTACATTCCTCGTCTCATAGAACTGTTTGCTACGTATGCACGCGCTTCATCGTAGATGTCATTGACAGACTTACGAGAGGTCTGCATTAACCAGTTGTCAATTTCCGATTTACGGAAAATGATACTCTTACCATTCTTATGATAAGGAATGGTGCGATTACTTGTCCAACCGTAAACTGTCTGTTCGGCAGGATGGTTAGGGAGGTAATTGCATAGGTCTTGCAGAGAGAACCAGGCATCAGCCTCTACATTGTTGTTTGACTGCAGAGCGTCGAACTTCTGTTCAAGCGTCTCCAACTTCTTGAGGATGGTAGCCACCATTTGTGGCATTGCATCGAATGAAAGAACACCATTATTCATTATAGAATTGTGTTAAAGTTGGCTGCAGCGATATGCTACAGTCACTCTCTTTGGTAAGAAAGCGACTGCAAAAGTATCGTTAAAAGCAATGGTGATTTCGGCATGATTCTGTCCACAATAAGTCCATCATTTTTATATCCGCCTAATTTGTGTAACTTGCTGATAGTCAGACATAATAAATCTGTCTCTTATACACATCTGACGCTGCCGACGACT
>ERZ1027032.289-NODE-289-length-19697-cov-9.856888_pt1 | contig 19697 bp, 13 predicted proteins | sample MGYA00519445_ERZ1027032 | MGnify/ENA primary metagenome ERZ1027032 (study PRJEB26926, sample SAMN06164888) | human gut metagenome | biome: ENVO:00009003; feature: ENVO:2100002; material: ENVO:00002003 | host: Homo sapiens | place: USA | collected 2012 ... | reverse complement strand
GACCGCAGACTTCGTCTGTTTCCATTGCCCCCTTGTCGCCTCCGCAGAGGCGAAATCCCCTGCAACAAGAAAATTCAGCTGCAAATAAGCATCCAGCAATGCCGCCCGCCCAAAGGCATTCAAGCATTGCCCTTATGCTTCTCCAAGAACACCATCAGCACCGCCACATCCGCGGGCGACACCCCCGGAATCCGGCTCGCTGCCGCAAGCGACCGCGGACGCTGCTTCATCAGCTTCTGCCGCGCTTCAATCCGAAGCCCGGTCACTTCCTCGTAGGGCAAATCCTCCGGCAGCAGCGTCTCTTCCATCTGCCGCGCGTGGCGAATCAGCGTCTCCTGTCGCTCCAAATAGCCCTCATACTTCACCGAGATTTCCGCCTGCTCCTGCGCGGGCTTGCCGAATTGCCTAATCTCCGGCGAAAGCTCCGCCAGCGCTGACAGCGTGATTTCCGGGCGCTTCAGCAGTTCCACCGCGCTTAGCCCGTTCTGCACTTCCGGCTGATGATGCTTCTCCAGCCAGTCGTTCAGCGCAATGCCGGGCGTGTACTTCGCCTTGCGGAGTTCGCCCAGCAGCTGCGCGGTTTCCGATGCCTTGCGTTCCGTGCGCTCCATGCGCTCCCGCGTCGCCAGACCCGCCTCGTAGGCGATGCGCGTCAGGCGCAAATCCGCATTGTCCTGCCGCAGGGATAAGCGGTGCTCGGCGCGGCTCGTCATCATGCGGTACGGCTCGTCCGTGCCTTTCGTCGTCAGGTCGTCGGTCAGCACGCCGATGTACGCCTGGTCGCGCGTGAGCACAATCGGCGGCTTGCCCTGCGCCGTCAAAGCGGCATTCATGCCCGCCAGCAAGCCCTGCGCAGCGGCTTCCTCGTACCCGGATGTGCCGTTGATCTGCCCCGCAAAAAACAGCCCCCGCACATCCAGACTTTCCAGCGTCGGGCGCAATTGCCGGCTGTCGATGCAGTCGTACTCAATCGCATACGCCAGCCGCGTCAGCTCACACCGCCGCAAACCCGGCACGGAGCGGTACATCTCCCACTGTACATCCTCCGGCAGCGATGTGGACATGCCCTGCACATACCATTCGCGGCTTTGCATTCCTTCCGGCTCCAAGAATACCTGATGGCGCTCCTTGTCGGCGAACTTGACGATTTTATCCTCAATCGACGGGCAGTAGCGCGGCCCGATGCCGTGGATTTTGCCGGAATACAGCGGCGCACGGTGGAGATTTCGGCGGATGATGTCGTGCGTTTCCGGTGTCGTCCATGTCAAATAGCATGCGTAGGTATTGTGCAGCGCGCGGTCAGTCATAAACGAGAACGGCGTCACTGGCTCGTCACCGGGCTGGGGCGTCATTTCGTCGAAATCAATCGTCCGCACGTCGATGCGCGCGGGCGTCCCCGTCTTGAACCGCCGGAGCGGAAAGCCGATGCGCGTCAGGCTGCCGCTGAGGTTCGGCGCGCTCATCAGCCCCTGCGGCCCGCCCGGCGTGATGCTCTCCCCGATGATAATCTGACTGCGGAGATACACGCCGCACGCGACAACCGCGACCTTGCAGGAGATATGCTGCCCCGTCGTTGTCGTCACGCCGGTGACATGCCCGTTCTCGACGTCAATCGCGGCGACTTCTCCCTGCCGGACGGTCAGGTTGTCCTGCGTCATCAGCGCGGTACGCATCCGGTTCTGGTACTGCTGCTTGTCCGCCTGTGCGCGCAGGGCGTGAACCGCCGGGCCTTTGGACATATTGAGCATTCGGCTTTGGAGAAACGTATCGTCGATGGCGCGCCCCATTTCGCCGCCCATTGCGTCCAGTTCACGCACAAGATGCCCCTTTGCGCTGCCGCCGATAACGGGATTGCACGCCATGAGGGCAATCCCGTCCATATTCAGCGTCAGCAGGAGGGTATCAAGCCCCATGCGCGCCCCTGCGAGGGCGGCTTCACAACCCGCGTGTCCGCCGCCGATGACTACCAGATCCTTCATCATACGCCTTCTGCTCCTCGGAAATAGGATTCCAGTATGATTATACCATAGGGAGGGGGAAAAGGAAAGAGGGAGAGGCGAAATTAGGGCGGGAGGAATGTGGATAACCGCGCAGAAGGAGCAATGAAAAAGCGAACAGCCTCATCGCGCCAGATAGGCGCAGCTTTCTATCCCCCATCTCAAGCAAAATCAAGCGAAATCAAATGAAATCAAGCCAATTCAAATGAAATCAAATTTTCTTGCCAATTGCGGCCATCCGTGCTATCATGCGCATATAGCGAACGCAAGTTCCTATATTTCGCGGCGTACCTGCCCGCGCCGCCGTACCCATCACACAAGGAGGAGCGAAATTGACTGACATTACCACTACTCTCACTTATACCGCTGACCTCACCCGCCCCCTGCGCCGCATGAACATCCCCGCGCTGTTCATCACCGATGCGCGCCGGGCGCACCGAATCACCGTCACGGTTCTCCGCGCGGGAAATCCCGTTGACCTTGGCGACACCGCCGTTTCCGGCACGGTCAAGCACCTGCGCACCGGCACAACCATCCCGCTTAGCGGCAGCGCGCAGGGCAGCATTGCGTCCGTCACCCTGCCGCCCGCCGCCTACGCCCAGCCCGGCGACATCGAAATCTATGTCACCCTGACCAGCGGCGACGTGCAGAACTGCATTTTCGCCGCAACGGGCTGCGTTTTTCCCTCTTCCACCGACCGCGTGGCGGATGTTCCCGGTTTTTACTCGCTTGCGGCGCTGCAGGAGCAGTTTTCGTCGCTGGATGCGCGCCTTCGTGCGCTGGAGGAAATCGGCATCCCCGTTACGACCGCTGACCAACTTGTATCCGCTGTTCCGCTCAATTCGTGGAAGTTCAACCTGATTTCTGCGACTGCGAACACGGCGTATTCCTCGACGACGGAAGCGGAAGCGTCCTATGACGACGTAAGCTGGCGGACGGTCAGCGTGCCGCACGACTGGTCGGTGGAGCTGGACTTCAATGCGTCCAGTCCGGCGACGTATGAGGGCGGTTATCTGGATGGCGGCGACGCGTGGTATCGCACGACCGTCTCGGTGGACAAGCAGCCCGGCAGACGGTATGTGCTGTGCTTTGACGGCGTGTACATGGAATCGACGGTGTACGTCAACGGGCAGCAGGTACACAAGAACTATTACGGCTACAACCCGTTCGCGGTGGATGCGACGGAACAGATGGCCAGCGGCGTGAACACGATTGCGGTTTTCGTGCGCAATGAACAGCCGTCGTCGCGCTGGTACTCCGGCAGCGGAATGATTCGCCCGGTGGAACTGGTGACGCTGCTGGATGACCAGATTCGCATGGAGAACATCCGCGTGACGACCCCGAAGCTGGACAGCGACCTGACCAACGGCGAAACGGTTATCACGTTTGACGCGGTGAACAAGACGGGTGCGGAAGCATCGGCGACGTTCACGGTGGATTTGTACGACCCGGACGGCGCAAAAGTCGGCACAGCGGATGCGTCGGCGGTGATTGCGGCAGGAGAAACGCAGAACGTCAGCGCGACGGTAGCGTACCGAAGCCCGAAGCTATGGCACATCAGCGACGCGCAGCAGCGGGATTTGATAGAAAACGGAAAAAGCGTGTCGGTATCGGGCAATCCGCTGACGTGCGAGAACGCGCTGGCGGGGAAACCGCTGGGGGCGCTGCATGTGTACGGCAAAAGCACGCAGGACGGCGTGCCGACCCCGACTGCACCCGTGCCGATTGTCAGCGCGGGTGACGGCGGAACGGTGGTGGTCACGGTGTCGGACGGCGCGAACAAGTCGCAGACGCTGACGCTGCAAACGCCGAATGGTCTTCCGGGCATCCCGGTTGCATCCAGCGGCAATTACACGGATGAAAGCGGGCAGCATTGGGTGTGCGACGAAGTGGATTTGACGCGCGGGGTGCGCGTGCAGCGCATCACCAAAATCAAGCTGACATCCTCGATGAAATGGACGAAGGCTGGAAACAATGTTGACCGCTATTTTTGCACGTTCGACGGCATCGATGCAGCAGGAACATTCTGCACGCATTTCAGTGCTGCCATCAACGGTGAAACCGTAGGCGGCATTGCTACCAGCAGCAATATCATCGGTTTCGCTTACGCGGAAAAGGGTACGACGACCGTTTCCGACTTCAAAGCATTCCTTGATGCGAACGATGTTTATGTTTGGGCGGCACTTGCCACGCCCGTCGAAACCGCTCTTTCATCCGCTGAACTCGCCGCGTACAAGGCGCTGACCACCTACGCACCGACGACCGTCATCAGCGCAAGCGGCGTGTCGGGGATGGCGGCAAGCTATCAGCAGAGCATTCTGCCCAGCAATGCGTCGGCTGCGCTTTTGACGGCTTCCCCGGCGAACCTCTACGAAGCCCAGATCAGCGCGAAGGTCGGCAATCGGATTCAGCGGTCAAAGCGCGTGACCTACGGCTACCGCAGCATCCGATTCGACAAGGACACGGGCTTCTATCTCAACGGCATCCACACGAAGCTCAAAGGCGTGTGCGTCCACCACGACGGCGGGTGCATCGGCGCGGCGGAGAACCGCAGCGCCATTGAACGGCAGGTGGACATCCTGACCAACATGGGCTGCAACGCGATTCGCCTGACGCACAACCCGTTCGGCGCGGAATACCTCGACGTATGCCAGCGCAAGGGCGTGCTGCTGGTGGAAGAGCTATTCGACTGCTGGACGAAGAGCAAGAAGCAGAAGGATTTCGGGCGGTATTTCACCGACCACTACGCCGAAGTCGTGACCAGCACGATTCACCGCGACTGGAATAATCCGGCGGTCATCATGTGGTCGCTGGGCAACGAAGTTCGCACGAATTTGACGCTCGGCGACTATTCATCCAGCGAGATTGTGAACGTCTGCACGACGGTGAACAGCGCCGTGAAAGCCCTCGACGCAACCCGCCCGACGACGATGGGCAACAACGCCCCCGGCGGCAATCTATCTGCGCTGATGGCTATCGTGGATGTCGTTGGCATCAACTACAACGGCAACAATCAGACCTACCAGACCGACCGCCCGATTTACGGCAGCGAAACGACCTCGGCGCTTTCCAGCCGCGGCGTATATGCGTTGGACAGCGAGAACATGGCGTATCCTTCCTACGACAACAAGGCGGTTTCGTGGGGCAACACGGCGGCAGAAACGGTGAACGCCTACTTAAGCAGCGCGCGTTCCTGCGGGCATTTCGTCTGGACGGGCTTTGACTACCTCGGCGAACCGACCGAATGGAACAAATACCCGGCGAAGAGCAGCTATTTCGGCATCGTGGACACCTGCGGATTCCCGAAGGACATTTACTTCATGTATCAGTCCATGTGGGACAGCCGCCCGATGATTCACATGCTGCCGCACTGGACGCACGAATCCGGCAATATCGACGTATGGCTGTACTCGAACTGTGCGTCTGTCGAGCTATTCTTGAACGGCGTGTCGCTGGGCAAGAAGGCGCTTTCGCAGCGCGGGACGAAGAATCAGTACACCTACACGGTGGCGTATGCGGCGGGAACGCTGGTTGCGAATGGTTACGACGCTTCCGGCAATCTGATTGCGCAGGACATTCAATACACGGCGGGAGCGCCCGCGAAGCTGGCGCTTTCCAGCGACAAGACAGCGGTCAGCACCGCGTCGGATGATTTGGTCTACATCACCTGCGATGTGCAGGACAAGAACGGCACGCTCTGTCCGAACGCTGACAACAGCGTGGTCTTTACGGTCGTGGGCGGAACGATTATCGCCACGGACAACGGTCACGGCGCGAATGTGGAAAAGCTCTCCGGCAGCACGCACGCCGCGTTCAGCGGGAAGTGCCTTTGCGTGGTGAAGCACGACGGGGCTTCCGGCACAATGAAGATTACGGCGACGGCGAACGGCTTGACGGCGGGGACAATCAGCGTGACGAAGGGCGAAACCACCATCGCGGCAACTGCTCCGGCAGCGTCTTTTGTGGACGCAACGAATCCGCCGATGCGGGACGTAAGCGAACCAGCAGAACCCGCGCCGACGATTTCCGCCATCAGCGCGGACAAAACGACGGCGGCGCTGAACGAGGAAATCACCTTCACCCTGACCGTCAAAAACACGACGAGCATCCGCGTGTACATTGACGGCAGCGTGAACCGCTACATCTACGACGTAACGGACGGGACGATGACCTACAAGCTGTCCTTCACGGACGCGGGCAGCGGCACGCGCACGGTTGCGTTTGAGCCTTGCAGGGGCGACGTGGTGGGCGCGAAAACGGCGGGGATGGTGATTACGCTGGCGAACAGCTGATGCTATTAAGGCAATACCGCACAAATGAGTTGGTGCGATGGCGAATGCATTTTTTGTCAGATGCGATTGCAGAAATCGAAGGTTTACTGGAGGTAAATCGAGATTTCTGCAAGAAGCAGATGGCAGAAAAGGCATCGCCAGCGCTGCCGACGAATTGTGCGGTAGTGCCTTAACCCAATCGAAAAGGGAGCAGCTCATGCGGGCTGCTCCCCCTTTTCTTTGATTTCGATTTCTGGTATAATGACTTACGCCAGATGCCGCGCAAGCACATTCTGCACCAGCGCGCCGTCTGCCTTGCCCTTCACGCGCGGCATGAGCGTCTTCATGATAAGCCCCTTCTGCTTCGCGGTCGGCGCATCCAGCCCCAGTTCCGCCAACACAGCGGTCACTTCCGCCTCCACCTCGTCCTCGGACATCATCTTCGGCGCGAACTCCTGATAAACCTTCATGCGCAGCGTGTTTTCCGCGATAATATCCTCACGGCCGTTCGCCTGCTCAATGGATTCCTGACACTGCTTGATTTCGCGCAGGACGACGGCGTTCTCTTCGTCCTCCGTGAGGTCGGCGCGCTTGTCAATCGCCTTGTTTTTCAGCGCGGACAGCAGCAGCGACAGCGCTTCCTTGCGCTCCTTGTCGTGATCCTTCATTGCCTGCATCATCGCGGCGCGTACGGTTTCGATTCGAGACATATTCCTCATCCTTTCCTGATGGATTTCAGGCATATTGTACACCCCTTTGACCTATTTGTCCAGCATATCAAGGAGGATTTTGCGATGCTTTCCAAGCGCGAAAAGCTGTTTGCCGCCGTTTCTGACCTGCACGGGCTGATTTGCCCTGTCTGCCGCCAGCTGCTTTCCCGGCAGGGCGACAATTTGATTTGCACGGGCGGCCACGCCATAAATGTGAATCGGCGCGGGTGCGTTAATCTGCTTTCGGCGCAGGCGGATACGTTCTATGACGCGGCGCTGTTTGCCGCCCGTGAGCGCGTGTTCGCGGCGGGGTGCTATCAGCCGGTCGCGGATGCCATCGACGCGCTGCTGCCGGATGCGCCGCAAAAGCTGCTTGACGCGGGCTGCGGCGAAGGCTGGTACCTGAACGCCCTGCTGACGCGCCGGACGAACAGCATCGGTGCGGGCATCGACATCAGTCGGGACGCGATTCTGCAAGCAACCAATCAGCCCTGCCAAGCCGTCTGGTGCGTGGGGGATTTGCGCCGCCTGCCTTTTGCGGACGGCACGTTTTCCGCCGTGCTGGATGTGCTGACCCCCGCGAATTATGACGAGTTTCGCCGCGTACTATCCCCGGACGGCGTGCTGCTGAAGGTCTATCCGGGGCAGGACTATTTGCGGGAGATTCGCGCGGCGCGGGGCATGTCCGCCTACGAGGAAGGGCAGGTGGATGCGTACCTGCGGGAGAAGGCGCAGCTGGTGAAGGCGGTGCGGGTGCATGAGACGCTGCCCGTTTCGCCGGAATTATGGGGTGATTTCGTGCGCATGACGCCGCTGAATCACGATTTGTCGGCAGCGGAGAAGGATGCGCTGGCGCAAAGGGCAGATGCGCATGTGACGGTGGATTTGCACGTTGCGCTGTGCAAATTCAGATAAAGAAACGGCAGCCTTCCCGCGATTTGGGGAGAGCTGCCGTTTTGATTATTTCCGCTTCCACGCAACGAGCGTCAGTTCAGGGCCAACATAAGTACCAATCAGGCACCCGATTTTGACGCAGCGGATGTCCTGAATGCCGAGATTCGCCGCTTCAATCTGCGACTTGATGAGCGCAACCGTCTCCGGGCAGTCCGCGCCGCCGATATAGACCGGAACCTCCGGATCGGGCGGACACTCCTTCAGCTGCTCGATGTACCACGCGCGCCCCTTCGCCATTCCGTGCACCATGCCCGCCTTGCTGACGATGCCGTCCTCAATTTTCAGCGTCGGCTTGATGCTCAGGCGGTTGCCCAGCTTGCCCACCAAAGGCGAAAGGCGTCCGCCCATGACGAGATATTTGAGGTCAGCCGCCATGCCGATGATTTTGTAGTGCGCCATCACGTCGCGCAGCTTCGCCAGCATGGTCTGCATGTCGCTGACACCCTCGCGGCGATAGCGCAGCGCCTGATCGACGAGCATGTACTCCGCACACGTCGCGTTGAGCGAATCCAGCACCGTCACGCGCGCCGGGTCGTGACACGCCTCCCGCGCAATGCACGCCGACTGGTAGCACCCGGACAGCTTCGACGAGCCGGTTATCACCAGCACTTCGTCCTCCGGATTCTCCAGCAGACGGTTGAAGCACTTGCGGTAATGTTCCACCGGCACCTGGCTGGTCTTGGGAAGCTCCTTGGCAACCCGCAGGCGCGCATAAAAATCATCCTGCGTCAGGGATACGCCGTCATCCCAATATTCCTCCATGCCGAAGCGAATCGGCAGCGGCATCACGATGAGATCAGCGGCCTTGGCTTCCTCCTGCGTAAAATCGGACATGGATTCGGTGACGATGCGAATCATGCTTTCCTCCCATAATGCGGCAAAACGCCGGGAATATCAACAAATACGAAGCATAGCATAAAACCTTGACTGTGTCAAGCATTCAGCAGAAAGATAAACGAGCGTTGAAAATTCATTCTCTCTCCGCGGCGCGCAAATGTAAAAACAGCGCCCTTTGCTTGCAATATCCGCCGAAAACGGGTATACTGATGGAGGAATCAACGAAGAGGAGGCGCAGTATGCAGCCGCGGCAAATGATTCAAAGGCTGATGAACAATATCAGCACCGTTATCGTGGGCAAGCAGGAAGTTATCGAATATGCGCTGATTGCGCTGTTGTGCCGGGGGCATGTGCTGATTGAGGACGTGCCGGGCGTGGGCAAGACGACGCTCGCCAGCGCCTTGGCGAAATCGCTGGACTGCACGTTCCGGCGCATTCAGTTTACCCCCGACCTGATGCCCTCCGACGTGACAGGCTACACGCTGGTCAACTTCAAGACCGGCGAAACGGAATACCGCGAAGGCTCGGTGATGAGTCAGGTGGTGCTGGCGGACGAAATCAACCGCACCAGCCCCAAAACGCAGTCCGCCCTGCTGGAAGTGATGGAAGAGCAGCAGGTGACGGTGGATGGCGTGACGCACCCCGTGCCGAAGCCCTTTATCGTGCTGGCGACGCAGAATCCGGGCGAATTTGTGGGCACATATCCCCTGCCGGAAGCACAGATGGATCGCTTTTTCCTGCGCCTGTCCATCGGCTACCCGACGATTGAGCAGGAGATGGACGTGCTGGAGCGCTATTCTGGCGTGGTGAAGCCGATGGCGACGCTTTCTCCCGTCTGCTCGGCGGCGGACGTTATCGCCATGCAGGAAATGGTCACGCAGATTTACTGCTCGCCGGAGGTTCGCTCGTATGTGGCGACCATCGCCGCCGCCACCCGTCAGGATGCCGCCTTGCAGCTGGGCGCATCCACCCGCGCCGCCATTTCCCTCATCCACGGGGCGCAGGCGTGCGCGCTGCTCGCCGGGCGCGACTACATCGTGCCGGAGGACGTGCAGCACATGGCGGTGCAAGTGCTTGCGCACCGCCTCGTGCTCAGCCCCGAAGCGCGCATGAAGGGCGTGACGCCGGAAAGTGTCGTCCGGCGCATCGTTCAGAATACGCCCGTGCCGGTGAAGCTGTGAGCGCCATGAAGCAGGCAGAGAACCGTTCGGCGCGGCAGGTGACGCTGCATTTGACGCTGCCCATTCTCGTCACGCTGACACTGCTGACAGCAGCGTTCTCCACCGGCAGTCCCGTTTTCCTGATGCCCGCGCTGCTGATTGCGCTGCTGTGCCTGAGCGGGATTTACGGCGTGTTCCGCGCATCCGCCACGCTGGAAGTGGCTTCCCATGCCTCCACCGAGCGGGTGCAGCGCGGCGAGGATGTGACGCTGAGCGTGCAGGTCAAGCGGCGCGGGTGGATTCCGCTTGCCCCGATGTGGCTGGAATTGTCCGGCGTCAACGGCGCGAACAGCACTGCCAGCGGTACGCAGATGATGCAGCTCCGTCCGGGGCGGTCACAGGCGCTGGAGCTTACCTTCCATGCCGCACACGTCGGCGCGATTCACCCCGGCGTGCAGAGCGTGATGCTGTCGGACTTCTTTGGCGTATGCACGATTCGCCAGAAGCCGAATATGGACGGCGGGGAACTGCTCGTGCTGCCGCAGCTGTTCGACATCGCGCCGCTCCGCCTGTCCTCCGGCGAAATGGGCACGGAAGCGATGGCGCGCGCCTCCGAGGACGTGACGAATCCCACCGATGTGCGCACCTATCAGCCCGGCGACCCGATGAAAAAAATCCACTGGAAGTTATCCGCCCGCAAGCAGGAGGCACTCGTCCGCCGCTTTGAAGACCCCGTTCAGCCGGACGCGCTCGTCCTGCTGGACTGCGCCGAACCGCCAAAGCAGGCCGATCCGGAGGAAGACGCCGACCTGCGCGACGCGCTGATTGAAACCGCCGCGTCGGTGATGGTACAGGCAGCGAAAGCCGAGCATCCGGCGCGCCTTCCGCTTCCCGGCGCGCACCCGGTGGAGCTGGACAAGGACATGGGGCTGAAAATGCTGCTGGAAAACCTTGCGTGCGCGGATTTCAGCAATCCGGAGCCTTTCGCGAAGGTGCTGCTGCTGGAAATGCGGCGGATGCGGAAGGTGGGGTGTACGGTGGTGATTACGGCGCGTTTGGATAGTCAGATGGTGGATGTGATGCTGTCGATGCGGAGGATGGGGCCGAATGTGCGGCTGTATCTGGTAACGCAAACGCCGGAGGACGCGCGGCTGATGCCGATGATTTTGAAGCTGCAGGAAGTTGGGGTAGAGGTGGGGTATGTGAAGCCCCTGCCGCTGTAAAGGCGAAAAAAGCCGCTTAACCCAAAGCGTAGGGAAAAGCACTCAAGCCGGGCGGCAAAAAAAGGGTCAAGGGGGAATCCCCCTTGCGGGGTCAAGGGGCGGAGCTCCCTTGTAGGGTTTGGGGCAACGCCCCAACTGTTCCACGGGCGACCAATTCAAAGGGAAAAGTCCACAAAGGCGCAGGCAGCGAAACGTCCCTGCCAGTAACTTTGCGCTCCCGCAGGAGCGCCCCCCAAGCTGCTCTTTCCAACATCTATGCTGTGTCGCGCCAGATGGGCGCGACCGGATTGCTTGCAAGCATAGCTGCTTTTGCCCGCAAGCAGGGGATTTCGCCTCTGCGGAGGCGACAAGGGGACAATGGAAACAGACGAAGTCTGCGGTCGCCCCCTTGCCCCCTTCGGGTCGCCACTAACGAAGTTGATTTTTTTCGAATCATCAATAAAAGTATTAACTTCCCGTTCATCAGGAGATTTTCGCCATGCAATACTGCGCCTTGGAAAAAGAGGGTTTTCTGGGGACATTCTACAAGCGCGAAACGCCGTCGGAGAAAGCCGTCATCCTCGTGGGAGGAAGCGGCGAAGGGCGCACCGTCAAGGTTTTGCAGCCTTGCGCGCGGAAAATCGGCATGACCGAGCTGTCCCTCGGCGCGGCGTATACGCTGCTGTGCGCGGATGGAAAATCACCCGAAGCAACGCAGCGTCTGCTGGCGAAAATGATGACGATGGAAGCAAAATACCCAAAGGACTCCAACCGTGCCTGTGCGGACAGTTGGACGAAGCTGGTTGATTTTTTCCAAACAAACATGGTGAGGAGGTGTCTGCTCTGCCAAAGGAATTGCGCAGCGCGGTTTCGCGCGGGATTCTGGCACTTTTGATGGCGTCGGGGCTCATCCTGACGCTTTTGTGCGTCACGGGCGAATCGTCGCTCTGGGCGCTTGCGCTGGGGACAAGCCTGCCGGTGATTGCGCTGCTGTCCATCCTGCGGACGCGCCCCGGCGGAAAAGTGCTCGCGGCGGGCATCACCGCAGCGGGCGTGATTGTATGGCTGATTGCAGGCGGCGCGGCGGACGCGGTTGAGGTCGTTCGGGCGCTGCTGCTGCATTTTTCGGGGCTGACGGCGGCGCTTCCGCTTGTCGCGCGACCTTTCGCGGCGATTCTCGGCGTAACTTGCGGTTTCATTGGCTATGGGCTGACCAGCCGCCGCGTGGGCGCATATCCGGCACTGGCGACGGTACTGCTGATGGCGCTGCTGCTCTGGCTGGGCAATCGCCCGGACGCGCTGTGGGGCTTGCTGCCCGCCATCATCCCGTGCGTTGCGCTGCTGATGGTGTCCGGGTACGACGAAATTTCCGTCACGCGCGTGCTGCCGCTGACGCTTGTTGTCGTTCTGCTGAGCTTCACAGGCGTTGCCATCGGCGGCATCACCGTTCAGCCAATGAAGGAAGCGGCGGATGCCCTGCGCCAGAAAATTTATGACTACCTTTTCTTCACCAGCGCGCGCGACGTGTTTTCCATTGCCTCGCAGGGGTACTATCCTCAAGGGCCGACGCAGCTTGGCGGCGCGGCGACCCCCAGCGAACGCCCCGTTCTTCGCGTGAGCGGCAGCGGGCGAATTTACCTGCGTGCCGTAACCAAAAGTTCATACACAGGCAGCATGTGGATTGACGAAACAGGCGGGCGGCGCTACCTGTGGAGCAGCCCGCGCTGGCAGAATCTGCGCTCCCAGACATTCGACCTGACGCTGCCGGACGAGACACTCGCGGCGAATCTGCCAACAAAAACCGTCACCGTCACCATGCTGTCGGACAGCGCAAGCAGCCTGTTTGTGCCGCAGCGCATCCGCGAATTGTCCGTGGGCAGCGGCATCGTGCCGTATTTCAACGCGGGCAGCGAGATTTTCGCGACGCGGAATTTAACCTCCGGCGACACATGGACAGCAACGTATGTTGATTTGACCGCCGGGCAGAGCGGCTTGGCGGAGCTGATTGATGCGGGCGCGCAGCTGACCGACGCCCAGTACGAGGCCATCCGCAAGCTGTACACCGGGCTGCCCGGTCACCTCGAACAGCGCCTGTTCGACTTCGCGCGCAATGCCGCTGGAAGCGCCGATTCACCCTACGAAATGGCGCGCAGCATCCAGTCGTATTTGCAGGCGTACTGCCGCTATTCGCTGGATATTCCCGAACAGGCGTCGAACCTTGATTTCGTATCGACTTTCCTGCTGATGACGCGCGAAGGCTACTGCACGCACTTCGCGTCCGCCATGACGGTGCTGTGCCGCATGGTCGGGCTGCCCGCGCGGTATGTGGAAGGCTTCGTGGCGGATGTAGACGCATCAGGGCAGACGGTCGTGACCGGCACGAGCGCCCACGCGTGGACGGAAATCTACTTTCGGGACGTGGGCTGGGTGACGTTCGACGCGACGCCGTGGACATCCACGCAGAATGCCTCGTCCGCGCCCAACCAGCCGGATGATCTGCCGACGCCATCGGTTTCGCCGTCTCCCTCGCCCTCCCCGTCGCCATCGCCAACACCCTCGCCTTCGCCGGAGATGGACGACTCATCGGCTTCACACGAACCGACCAGCACGCCATCCCCCGCACCGTCGCCCTCGCCGGAAGCGAATCTGCCGACGAATACCCCTGAACCCGCACCGGCGCCGCCGGACAATCCACCGCCGGACGTGCCGTGGCTGCTGCTGATTCTGCTTGCGCTGATGGCGGCGGCTGGCGGGCGCATTTGGTGGACATTGCCGACCACGCGCGACAAGCAGGCGAAGGATGAAAGCACACGCTGCATGGTGTGGATGCAGGCGACGCACGATGCCCTGCGGATGGCAGGCTTGCGGCGCGGACGCAGCGAAACACCGCAGCAGTTCTTCCAGCGCGCGGACGAAGCCGTTCACGCGCAGGGCACACTGGCCGTCGTCGGGGAAATTGAGACGCTGGCGTTCTATGCCCGCGCGGACTTGCTGCCCAGCGACGCGCAGGCGCTTCAGCAGGCGTATCAGACGCTCTGGCAGGGCATGAAGCCGCTCCGCAAAGTGCGGCTGACGCTCTACCGGGCAGTTGTGCCGATGAAAATGCGCAACTTTACACAAAGCTAATACCAAAAACAGGGCTGCCTCGAGCGTGAAGCAGTCCTGTTTGTATTTACCTGATAGTTACGAAATTGTCTGGTCGAAGAACACGTTTTCGTCGCCCGTCGTGGTGATTCTCATCTGCACATGGACACCGCGTTCCGTCTTTTCCACCGTTAGCGTGTCTTCCTCCACCATCTCCGGCTCGAAGATTTTCAGCGTCAGCCGACCGTCCTTCATCCCCCATGCCCCCAGCGCCGGCGTATCGGCTTTATCGCGCATGAAGAAGGGTTCGCAGTGCACAGCGCGGTGAATCGTGTGCCACCTGCCTCGCCCGGCGATGACAAGCAGCTGCCCCTGCGTATTCCGCATTGTCAGCATATCGCCATCCAGCGTCAGGCGCATCCAGACGTTCGGCGCATCCAAGTTCAGGTATTCCGGCGGAATCGGGCTGCCGTCGTCCTCCGGCAAATCGCGTTCGTAGCGCAGATTCGCCGTCTTTTGGCGCAGTTGCTCCGTAACCTCTGGTTCATCCGCCACAGCATCCGATTCGTACTTCATCAGCACTTCGTCGAAGTACGCATTCAGCACGCCGCCCATGTTCTGCGTGATGCAGTTCGTGACCAGAATGGTGTCCGTCGCCGGATGCACGACGCAGAACTGCCCGTACATGCCGTCCGCGCGGAACGCCCCGTGCCGGCACTGCCAAATCTGGTAGCCGTAGCCCTGCGCCCAGTCGCTGTTCGGGTCGTCGCCGTTGCCAATTTGCCGCCTCGTCGCCTCGCGGACGTACCACTCCGGCACAAGCTGCTGCCCGTTCCAGCGCCCGGATTGCATCAGCAGAATGCCGAGTTTAGCAATGTCCTCCGGGTGCAGGGAAAAGCCGAAGCCGCCCGTGCAGATGCCGTTCGGGTCGCGAATCCACCGCGTGCCGGTGATGCCCATTGGCGTAAGCAGTTTCTCGCGCAGGTGCTCTTCAAGGTCGATGCCGCGCTGTTTGAGAGCGGCAGACAGCATATACGTCGCGCCCGTATTGTAACGGAAAGTTTCACCGGGTGTATCCGCGAACGGTTCACGCAGGAACGCCGAAATCGCGTCATCCCACGCATTTTCCTGATGGAACGGCTCGCTTCCCTGCCCCGTTGACATCATCAGCAGATGCCGAATCGTGAGCATTTGCAGCTGCGGCGAATCGGGCGCGTTCTTCACCTGCTCCGGGAACAAATCGACAATGCGCTCATCCAGGCGGATTTTCCCCTCGCCCGCCGCGATGCCAATCGCCATGGCCGTGAACGTTTTGCTCAAAGAATAGACAGTGCGCAGCTGCTCCTGCGTGTAGGGCGGCCAATATGCTTTGTACAGTACCTGATTATGGCGCAGCAGCATCATGCTGACAACGCTGATGTTCTCTTTTTCCAGCCGCTCCAGCAGATTCAGGATGTTTTGACTGTGCAGCCCCATTTCTTCCGGGGTTGTCCGCATCAACTGATTCATGGTTTCCGCCTCCTTCAAATCGCGAAAGAACCCAAAATCGAGGGCAAGCGACATGTTTTTCTCCACGATTTCCGGCACGCGCAGCACCCCGAACCGCCACAGCAGCGGATACACATAGCTCACGCCGCGGATATCCCCCAGCGCCTTCGGGCGGTCGGCATACCCAACCTCACGTGCGCGCCGGAACGCCAGACAGACGCTGCTCCACGAGAGCGTCTTGCTCTTCTCGCGCCGGTCGATGAGCAGTTCGCGGTTCGGCTGCCCGTTCTGCCCGATTTTCAGGCAGTAGGTGAACGGCAGCCCCGTCGCGGTGCGAAACGGCATCCCCTGACACGCCACCACCGCGCGCCAGAGCGCCTCTTCCGCGTTCTCCGACGCCCCTTGCAGCGCCCGAATCGCTGCTTCGGCTTCGTTTGTCATGTGCATTTTCCTTTCGCTTCTTTTTCCCATCATAGCACATTTTCCCGTTCCGCGCAAGTTCCTTCTACTATATGCCGAAAATCAATGGGGAGAACAGCCAAAAAACAATACAGAAACAGCAAAAAGGGCTTGACAAGCGCGCAAATTGCGTGTATGATTGTCGCATAAACCGGTGACGGAGAAGAGTACCTGCTTCTCAGTCCGGCACAGGGAGTCGCTGATAGTGGGACGGCGGCGCGGACGGCAGCAGCGAATGGGCTCCGGAGGGTTTGCCCCAAGGTGGGGAGTTGGGAGAGCAAGGGCGCAGGGCGTAAGGGCGGATGCATGGAGACATGCGGATGCGATTGCTTTCCATCAGCCGCATCGTAGGGCAGAACGGGAATCTGCACCCGTTATCATGGCAGCGCATATCAAGTGTATGCGGATGAGTGCGCTTTTCGTACAGAAAAGCGAAGCTGAGTGGCACCGCGGGAATACCGCCTCAGTCGGAAACGACTGGGGCGTTTTTTGTTCCAATAAAAAACGATGACTTAGGAAAGGAAGGTACCCCATTATGATGAAGAAGCTGACTGCCCTGCTGACTGCCCTGTTCCTCCTGCTGAGCGCGACCGCCCTTGCGGACGAGGTGATTCACATCGGCATCATCCAGTTCGCCGAACACGGATCGCTCGACAACTGCCGCATCGGTTTCATCGAAGGTCTGGCCGAAGAAGGCTTCGTCGAAGGCGAAAACGTTGTGTTTGACGTTCAGAACGCGCAGGCGGATACCGCCATTTCTGCCCAGATTGCCGATGTGATGGCGGGCAAGTACGACATGATCTGCGCCATTGCGACCCCGGCGGCGATGGCTGCCTTCAACGCCGCGGAGGATGCGGGCATCCCGGTCATCTACACTGCCGTGTCCGACCCGGTCAGCGCCATGCTCGCCAGCGCCGACGGCAAGAACCCCGGCAACATCACCGGCACGAGCGACGCGCTGCCTGTGGAAGCCCAACTCAAGCTCATCCGCGCGTTGATGCCCGATGCAACGAAGATTGGCATCCTGCATACGACGAGCGAAACCAACAGCGACGCAACCCTCGCCCTTTACAAGGAACTTGCCCCGAACTACGGCTTTGAAATCATCGACAAGGGCATTTCCACCGGCGCTGACCTCCCGATGGCGCTTGACGCGCTGCTCCCGCAGGTGGACTGCACCACGAACTTGACCGACAACACCGTCGTCAGCTACCTTGCCGTTGTGCTGGAGAAGTCCGAAGAATATGGCAAGCCCGTGTTCGGCAGCGAAATCGAGCAGGTCATCAACGGCTGCGTTGCGTCCGAAGGTATCGAGTATACCGAACTTGGTCGTCAGACCGGCCGCATGGCAGCGCGCGTCCTGCGCGGCGAAAGCGCCGAGGATATCCCCTACGAGACCATCAGCAATTCCTACCTGTACGTCAACCCCGATGCGCTGGCGGCATACGGTCTGACCGTCCCCGCGGAACTGTCCGAACGCGCCATCGACGTGACGGCAAAGTAAACAAGCCATTTCCTCCTCTTTCCTTCCGGCTGCCTTCCCGCAGCCGGAAGGGTCTTGCATGTCCGGGCTTCCTTCCTATTATTATTATGCAACTTTTCCCCGCAAACATCCACACAACGAGGTGACTGATTATGACGCTGAACATGCTCATCGGCATTCTGGAGCAAGGGCTCATCTATGGCATTATGGCAATGGGGCTTCTCATCACCTACCGCATTCTGGATTTCCCCGACCTGACCGTCGATAGCTCCTTCCCGCTGGGCGCGGCGGTCTCCGCCACGCTGACCCTCCAAGGCGTTGCGCCGTGGCTGACGCTGCTCATCGGCTGCGCGGCGGGCGGCATCGCCGGGCTGATTACCGGGCTGATTCACGTCAAGTGCCGCGTCCGCGATTTGCTCAGCGGCATCATCACCATGACTGGGCTGTACTCCATCAACCTGCACATCGCCCAGAACAAGGCGAATCTCCCCCTCTTTGGCGGCGATACGCTCTTCCGCAACGCCTTCACGAAGTCGCTGCCCAAGGCGATTTCCCCCTACACCACGCTCATCATCATCCTCCTGATTGCGCTGATTGCGAAAATCCTCCTTGACCTCTTCCTGCGGACGAAGTGCGGCTACCTCCTGCGCGCAGCGGGCGACAACCCATCCGTCGTCACAACGCTCAGCCGCGAACAAGGCACGGTCAAAATCCTTGGTCTGATTATTGCGAATGCGCTGGTTGCGCTCGCGGGCGCGGTCATGTGCCAGCAGCAGCGTTTCTTCGACATTTCGATGGGCACAGGCACGATGGTCGCCGGGCTTGCGTCCATCATCATCGGCACAAACCTCTTCCGCCACGCCTCCTTCCTCCGCACCACCACCATGGTGCTGATTGGTTCGATTCTCTACAAGGCGTGCGTGTCGATTGCGATTTCGTTCGGTCTTGACGCGCAGGACATGAAGCTCATCACGGCAGTGCTGTTCCTCGCGATTCTTGTGCTGTCCAATACGCGGAAAAAGAAGGTGCGCATTCATGCTTGAAATGAAGAATATTACCAAAATTTATAACCCCGGCACGGTGCAGGAGACCTGCCTGTTCCGCGATTTCTCCCTCACGATTAACAAGGGCAGCTTTGTCAGCGTCGTCGGCAGCAATGGTTCGGGCAAAACGAGTATGCTCAACCTGCTCTGCGGGTCGATTCCGGTGGATGCGGGGCAAATCCTCATGGACGGGCAGGACATCACCCGCGTGAAAGAGTTCCGCCGCTACCGTCGGATGGGGCGTGTTTATCAGAATCCAGCAATGGGAACGTGCGGGACAATGACGATTCTACAAAACCTGTCAATGGCGGACAACAAAGGCAAACCATTCGGACTGACCCCCGGCACGAACCGCAAGAAGCTCGAAGCGTATCGAGCGATGCTGGCGCCGCTGGGTCTGGGCTTGGAGGATAAGATGGATGTGCCCGTCGGATCGCTTTCCGGCGGTCAGCGGCAGACGCTGGCACTGCTGATGGCGACAATGACGCCCATTGACTTCCTGATTCTGGACGAACATACGGCCGCGCTCGATCCCAAGACTGCGGAAATTGTGATGCAGCTGACGAACAAAGTGGTACAGGAGAAGCATCTGACGACGCTGATGGTGACGCACAACCTGCGCCATGCGGTGGAGTACGGCGATCGCCTGCTGATGATGCACCAAGGGCACGTCATCATGGACAAGGCGGGCGACGAGAAGCGCGCGCTGAAGGTGGACGATTTGCTGGACGTGTTTACTTCCATTAGTATCGAATGCGGCAATTAAACGGGGGCAATGCCCCTGTTTTTTTGCAGCTTTACGCGCCTTATTGTTATTTTGCAAATTCCGCGTGTCGCTCCGTCGTGCGCCCGCGTCTCCCTTCCCCCCGCAGCCATGTTGAGTCGCGGGGGATTTTCTCTTTTCCCCCCAACGACAAGAAAATACCCTTGACTCTCGCGAATCAAGGGCTAATAGGAATCCGGCAGCGACTTATCCTCCCGGGCCGTGTCCAGCCAAGTACTTTCAGCA
>ERZ1027032.286-NODE-286-length-19785-cov-8.885352_pt1 | contig 19785 bp, 18 predicted proteins | sample MGYA00519445_ERZ1027032 | MGnify/ENA primary metagenome ERZ1027032 (study PRJEB26926, sample SAMN06164888) | human gut metagenome | biome: ENVO:00009003; feature: ENVO:2100002; material: ENVO:00002003 | host: Homo sapiens | place: USA | collected 2012 ... | reverse complement strand
CCTATTAAGTCGTCGGCAGCGTCAGATGTGTATAAGAGACAGTTATTGTCTATAGCATAACTATTAAGAGCAAGCTGTCCCGACTTCGTTAGATATAAGCACATAATGTGTAATGGTTTTTCTTTTAGTTTTGGAAACTGTTCATATAACTTGTCTAAATATGAAATAATTGTATTTGCTGATCCAATATAGTCATCAACAAAAGTAACCATTTTAAACAAATCAAAATATCTCTCATAACAACGAATGTCATGCTTGCAGAATCCTTTTAAATCATTAATTTTCCAAAAATTCACAAAAAAATCATCTGAATTCGAGACCCTCGACTCCTCTTTTTGCATTTTAAATATAAAAGTACGGTTTTCCCAATCTTTATTGTCGTTATTAAATTTATAAAACACATATTTAATGCCATATTTGTATTCTGCCGCTCTAAAATATGAATACCTCTTCAAACATTCTAGTAGAAAATCCTTCTCCACCTCATCAAATTGTGATAACCATACATCAACTTGATGTTCAAAATCGGTTCCTTCTCTATCATCAAACCACTTCTTAATAAATTTATATTTACCCTTGTAAGGGTGTTTGTAAAATTTTTTATACATATTTTATATTTCCATAAGTGTGTTTTGTGTGGTGCCACCTTTTTACTCTCCAACACACGAAACTATCAATTCAATTACTTCTCACATCGTGCCTTATATTGAATTTTCATCAACATTAATGAATTTCTCAAAATTACTGTTATATAAACAACAACTCAAAATAGATTGCCCTTGTATTTAACTAATTTTTTTATTTGTTAAAAATTAATCTTCTTTTTCTGTTGCATCGACAACGTCGCCAATGTTGCATTCAAGCACTTTGCAAATGCTAAGAATAACATCTAAAGATACGTTTTCGTTCTTACTCATCTTTGCGAGCGTAGACGTAGACATACCGGTTTTCATACGTAAATCGGTTTTTGTCATACCTTTGTCAATCAGTAATTTCCATAATTTATTATAATTCGCCGCCATAAAAATACCTCTTGGTATAAATAATCGATTCTATTATACCATAATAGAATTAAAAAAGCAATAACAATGTTCGACTTTTCAAATAAAAGATTTGAATTTAAGCATAGAAAAAGTCGGTGGTTTCAGCCACCGACTTACTCATTTTATCACTATTCAAAATCAACTTCTTCAGATAAGAATATCTCGTTATTGAGAAATTCAATTATCGACATATCAAAACCTCTTGCCAACATATAAATCGTGCTAAGCGTTACAGTTTTATTTCGTCCATTCATAATACACGCCATACTTCCGTGTAAAATACCAGACTTTTGTTCTAATCTATATTGAGTCATTCCCTTTTCTTTTAATAATTGGTTAATTCTTTTAGCCGTTGCCTCACACACATTCATACGTCATTTCTCCTACGCAGTTATATCTACATATAAGTTTAGCAGTTTGCATTTCTAAATATATGTAGATAAACCTACGTAAACGCTTGCTTTTTTCGAAAAAACTTTGATATAATATGTAGGTAAATCTACCCAATGAGGCTTGACAATGATTATTACTTTTTGCGGACATTCTAATTTTTCTTTTAATAATGCCACTAAAGACGAATTAAAAAATTTTCTTATTGAGAAAATAAGAAAAAATCCCACCTGTAAGTTTTACTTGGGTGGGTATGGCGATTTTGACCGATTATGTTTAAGCGTTTTGAGAGAATTAAAAAAGGAATTTTCAAACATTGAGCTTTTATTTATCACTCCCTATCTTGATAAAAATTATAGTAAATTTGAATTTGCAAAAGATTATTACGATGCTATTATATTTCCACCAATCGAAAATGTCCCTCGCAAATTTGCTATACTAAAAAGAAACGAGTGGATGGTCAATTCCGCCGATTTAGTCATAGCTTACGTCACATATTCTTGGGGCGGAGCCGCAAAAACCTTGGCATATGCCAAGCGAAAAAACGTTCCTATATATAATCTTTCTTCTATATAATTTAAAAAGTTTCATCTCTTTTGCTTTTTATAAAAATGGGGCTAAGCGTTCATCTTACGCTTAACCCTATTAACTTTATTGTAAGGACTCTACACGGTTTTCTATTAATTTGACAAGCCTTTCTTTCATTGATTCGGATAAATAAGATTCATGTACCATAGTCACGAACGTTTCTTTTTCTTTGATAACCTTGGCAAGCAATTTTTCCGCAGTAACGCTTTCTATGCCGATTTCTTCTGCGAACGATAAAAAGTCTTTTCGCCTAATTTTGCGTTTCTTCTTGCACATGGTCAAGGCAAATTCTTCTTCGTCTTCGGGCATAATCGCATTGACGGGCAACAAATCGTAAGCCGCGGAAAGCACGTATTCGCTACTTCCCTCTGCCTTTTCTATCATTGAAAAGTTCTTCAAATGCATATCCGAATTGCCGATAACAAACGAGAATACTAACCGCAAATACAGTTCCGTTAAGTCGAATTTCGCCATGGACGAATACTTTTTAATAACTTTCGCGCAACGCTCGTAAGAACCTTTATACTTATCTTCCGTCAAACGCTCTTCAAGTTGACAAAAATCTTCCATCGCCAGCATTTGCATTTTGCCGTCCACCTGCGCCCTATCAATTCTCTTAGTGATATAGGCAAATTCGCCCTTACTATTCATCTTAATCAACGCAAACGGCACGGTTTTAATCCCCACCTGCTTTGCCATTTGCATAACCAAGTATTCGGCTTCGGGCAACGTTTCGTATTCTTCCGTTTGGGGTTTCAAAATATACCCCGTAGGATAGTTGACGAGCGTAAGTCTTGGCGACGCGCCCTCCGTTAAATGCAAGGACAATTTCTTTTGCACGCCGGGAACGGTAAATCCCTTGTTCGTGCTTTCTTCGGCAAGTCTTTTTAACGTTTCTTCCGATATATCGAGCAAGGGCAACTTACTACCGCCGAAAAACGCTTTCACGCATTTTTTGTGCCAACCGTTTTCCACTTCTTCTATGGACGTTTTGGGCGTAAATTCCCTGCCACAACATAAACATTTCATAGTTTTTCACTCCTTACGCTTACGTTTCCTACCGCGTCTTTGCAAGCAACCAAAAGCACACCGAACCTATCGCTCGGTGAAATTTTCCAATTATGCGTTACGATGTCAAGTAGCCAACCCTCGGGAATTAGCCCGTCAAAGAACGGAAACAACGTTTTCGCTCGATATTTATTTGCCGTAAGCGGTAACGTCAAACTGACGGCAGTTGCGTTTTCGCTTTGCAAATACTCTTCGTCGTAGGCAAAAGAATACCCGTAGTCCGTTTCCGCCAACACGCCTGCAAAGACGTTCCGCACGTAAATATAGGCAGTTCTGTACGTATCACTCATCACTATTCAATCTCCCTACCGATACTTGCGCGCCGAACACCGCCAACGCTTGATTGACCTTATCAAGGCGCAACGTTTTCTTGCCTTGTTCAAGTTCTCGAACAAAGCGAAGCCCTAAGCCTGCTCGCATAGCAAACTCTTCTTGGGTTAATCCCAACGCTTTTCTGTTTTGTTTTATAAACTCACTTATAACTTTCATAGCACCGCCACAAAACTTTATAATATTTGATACTACTATTTTATACCCTTTCGGGGCTTTTGTCAAGCGTTTTGCGCTAATTATACCCAATAGGGTTTATTTTTATGAGATTTTACCATAGATACACCCGTTAGGGTATAAATTAAAAAAATTAAAGGCATACGTACAAGCCGTATGCCTTAATTTTTATGCCATAATTCGAACCATTAGGTCTTGCCATTGATTCTCTCGAAGCAACGTGTGCCTCGTCTTTCTAAACTCTTTTGCCGTCTTATAACCGATAATAAAGGTCTTTATTTCCCTATAATCTCTATCCTCGTCCCCCTCTTGCCTTGGAAACAAATTAAGATACCACGTGAAATCCAGCGTTGTGTTCGGCACGATTTTCTTGACGATTGCTTCCACCAAATTCGACTGCTTTATCGGCGTTGAAAAGTCTAATTTTTCCATTATCATATCTTTGAAATCTGCCTTGTCGATAAGCGGATTCGCCATTTTATCTTCTTCTAAAAGAAGTGTTTTCGCCTCTTCCACTTCCTTTTCCGCCATAAGCATTTCGCCGTTGATTTTGTTTTTCATCGAAGAAAATTCCTGTTTCGTAATTTCCCCACTCACGCGCATTTCCGTCAAATTTTCTATCTTCATTTGAATTTTCCTAAGTTTTGCTTCCGCATCCCTAAGCCGTCTCAAATCTTTCATATCTCGCGTATAACACTCTTCAAACTTTTGATACGCCTTGTCTACCAACTCGTTATTATGCAAATTCAACTCGTCAAGTATTTTTTGAAACATCAAATCGAGTTTCCAATCGGCAATCGCGCCCATATCGCAGTATTTTTCAGCGTCAAGCCCAACTTCGATTCTCACTTTCTTGCTACCGTTATTCAACACGTTATAACATTTATAACCGTACGTTAAGCCGTGTTTCGTTGGATGCCAAACGTCCTTTCGCATATGATATCCGCAACGGCAACGCAAGCGCTTTGCCCAAATATCTTCCGACGTTCTCAGTCCCGACTTTTCAAATTTACCCTCTTGCGTTTTTCTAAGCCTTATCTTGCTCTCTCGAATCTCCTTGCACTTATCCCACACTTCTTCGGGAATAATCGGCGTAAAGTTCCCTTTTACGTAAAGATAGGTATCTTCGTCGCGGTTGATTACCGTCTTTTGCTCCAAATGGTTGTTCTTATACGACTTGTAATAGCCTTGGTATCCCTTATACGTCGCGTTATGCAAAATTCGGCAAACCTTCGTCGCTTCCCAGCGCACCTGCCCCGACGAATCTTTTCTTTTTAAGCGAATAAGTTCGTTGACGATTCTATTAAATCCCAAACCTTTTAGATACAAATCGTAGATAATTCGCACCGTTTCCGCTTGTTCTTCGTTGATTACGTACGTACCACCCACTCTATCATAGCCGAGAATATTCCCGTTGCCGTACAACACGCCGTTATCCCTACTAATCTTTTGCCCTGCGCGAACGCGCTCGGACGTCTTTCGGCTCTCTTCCTGCGCAAGCGTTGCCATAATCGTCAAACGGAGTTCCCCGTCGTTATCCATCGTCCAAATGTTATCTTCCACAAAATAGACTTCGATACCCATTTCTTTGAGTTGTCTTGTAATGACGAGCGTATCTACCGTATTTCTTGCAAAACGGCACACTTCACGCGTTACGATTAAATCAAATTTGTGATGCTTGGCATCTTCCAACATTTCCATAAACGCGGGGCGTTTTTTGGCTTGCGTGCCCGTAATGCCCCTGTCTATGTACTGCTTTAATACCGTCCAGTTTGGATGATACCTCGCTTGGTCCTCGTACCACTGCATTTGGTTTTCAAGCGCCGAAAGTTGCGCTTCGTGTTCCGTCGAAACTCGACCGTAAAAGACTACGCTTCGTTGTCTATTCCTATCATACCTTGAAACGTTGGTCGGCATCACCACCCTGTTTTCCGATAAATCGGATAATCTCACCTTACTCATACTGTCACATCCTTTTGTTTATACTTTTTTTCAATATATTTTCTTTTTTCTTTCAACACGTTTTCATACGTTGGTTTGTTGATTTTTCCCGATTTGTACAGACTTTCAAGCAGCAAGAAAGCCACGTACTCCTCATCCATTATTTCGTTTGCTTGTTTTTGTTCCTTTTTCACTCCTATAATTATTTATTTTTGCTACGGGGTACAATGTTCTCTCCCCCTTATAGATACAATATTCTCTTTCCATAAATAGCATTTAATCCTCCACTTTTTATTTCCGCTATAATCATGCTACTTTTGTCCATTTCACAAAATATTACGGATTGATTTTTTTTGTATCACTTCTCATAGTTTTCCCCTCTATTTGTTCAATAGCGTACTCGCGTTCCCTGAGTTTGAGCGATTGTTCTAATTTTTTTACTTGCGGACTATTTTTGCGACGTAATCGCACCGATAATAAGCCCTATCACGTTCATGATAACGTTTCCTACTATCAATACGCCCGCAAGTAAAACTCTGCCTGCTACTTCCAACCATTTTAAAATTTTCATAATCTTAGCCCCTTATACGTAAACAATTTCGTTTAATATCTCTTCCTCAATTACCTGTTTCATCGCGTTGATTCTCTTCACGTCCTCCAAGTAATTCCCTGTACGACAATACTTCTCGCTTTTAGAAAGCTTGTCCCACAAAACGTCGTAGAGCTCGTCCGCGGCTTTATCTACACCGTGCAGATATTCAGGCAAATTCCCTGCCAAGCTCAACAATTTACCGAAATTATGCTCTTCGATATACCGTTTTGCAAGCGTTCCGTACTTGCCGTACACGTGCTTTTTCTCTTTTACGTTAGCATTATAAATTTTGATTTCTTCCACAGTCAAACCCTCTCCGCGGTTTGCTTTTTCTAACACTTCACTAACTTTCATCACTGCACCTCCGTTTTTATACCGTTCGTATATATACGATACATTGTAGATACATTATACTCATTTGTTTTTTCTAAGTCAAGCTAAAATTATTTGTTTTTTGAAAAAAAGTATTTAATTTTTAAGACGTTTTCGGTGGTTTAAAGTGCCAACATAATTAAAAGCACCGTTTGCGCGACGGCAAGCACGGGCGAAAGCCAAAACATAAACTTTCTAAAACCGCTTTCATAACGGATTTCTTTTTTTGCTTTTTCGATTTCGTTCTTCGCTTTATTAACCTCGTTTATCATCTTACCGGCACTTTCGTTTACAGCGATTACGGCGTTATCCGCCATTTTATTGATGCTTTGCTTCATCACCCTTACCGCTTCGTCAGTCGCCTTTGCCGTAGCTGTACTTACTTGGCGCTCGATGTCCGTTACCGTTTCCGATATCTTCCCCAGCGTTTGGTTGAGGCTCTTCGACAACTGGTTGTTGCTCTCTTTCACTTCTTTCGAGAGCAGCCAAACGTCTGCTTTCAGCTCGTTCACGAGCTTTTTGTTGCTCCATTCTAAGTTCTTCACTTGCTGCGTCTGTTCCGCGATTCGCACATTTTGCGTCAAAATCAAGTCGTTGCATTGCTCTCTCGATGTCGCCAATGCTTGCAAAAACATTGCCTCGCGCGCTTCTGCTGTTAATCTTTTTGCTTCTTCTTGTAAATCCAATATCGCTGGATTTCTTGAAATATCCACCGGTTGGTCCTCGATTATGGGCTGAGGATATTCGCCCGTTATTTTGTTCATCAATTTTCCTTAAAATCTCCTTTTTTGAATAATTTGTTCCGAGTTTTTCCCCTCGGATAGGTTTTTGTTTTTCGGGATGTAGGTAAGAAAAATCCTTACCATCTCTCGTGATTTTTACGCCGTAACACTTTTCAAGGTATTCCTTGAACTTATCCAGCGTTCTTGTGTTTTTCGTTGCTTCCGCAATTACTTCTCTAAGTTCTTCTTTCCAACTAATACCGCCTTTGAGCATTATCTTTTTCTCGACTGCCGTTCTGCTGTTTTTACCACGCTTTCTAAAATCCGTTTCGCTAAACCCGTACTTCTTGCCAAGCCTATTCGCCTCGTCTTTCATATTCACGTAATCTTGCTTACTGAATTGTAGTTTCTTCCCCGTTATTGGGTCTACTGCATTTATAATGATATGGCTATGTACCGTTTGCGTGTCCGTATGCGTGGCAATCACGCACTCGTAGTTTTGAAATAATTTTGCCGTTAGTTCTTTCGCGTAGGCATGTGCCTTTTCAGGCGAAACGTTATCTTTGCGCGCGCACGATAATTTACAATGATAATATTTCCTTTCGTCAAACTTATCCCCTTTACCAAACCGACTTGCCGTTTCTTCAAACTGCTTGGCGTAGTCCTCGTCGTCAAAAAGATTTCTAACTGACACTATCTTTGCTTTCTTTGGATCGGTGATGTACGTGATACCGTTTTTCGGTTTTGCCTTGCTTGCGCTACATTTGAATAATGGCATTACCCGCCTCCGATTGCAATAGATATTTTTGCGTATAACTTCTTTAATTCGGCAATACAATTTCGTATTTCTTCTTCCGCAACCAAGCCATTGTAGATACCTCTAACCGCTTGGTTTAGGTTGTTCCCCTGACGTTTGAGTTCTGCTAAAATCTCCGTGCCGTTTTCCATCACGATAATTGGTTTTTCAGTGATAGCACGAATTACGAATGCCGTCATGGTAAGTCCACTCTTTGCTATTGCGTTATCTATTAAATTTTTCTCTTGCTCGCTTGCCCTAAAATTGTAGGCAAATTGTCTTGTTCTGTTTCCTATAATCTTCCCTCCTTTTTTATTTTTTGTTTTAGAACCCATAAATCCAAGTTTTCACCCAATACAAAAACGGAGATTCTCTGAACCTCCGTTTTTTATTTTTCTATTAAAATCACTCGCATATTTCAGCAAAAATTTTGCTTATATCAGAAAATGCTTGTAGTGCGTCATCAAATTTTTGTTGCTCATCAGTATAAAGCAAATCTTTGTGCAACGTTTCATAACGCAAACGAATCTGTGGTGTCAAGTACTGTTTCCAAGAATCAAAATCATACGCCTCATTTGGATTGTACTTCTTCGTAATTCCTCTCTTTTCGAGATAATAACTATCGGTTTCTTTCGTTATCCGTATCAATCTCTTGAGTTCGGTTTTATCACGCAAGAAATCCTGTATCTCTGGTAATGTAAAAAGTCTTGTCACGTCGTAAATATGACGAACTTTTTTATCCAAACTTTCGCAGATTGCGTGGCGTTTTACAGACATTATTTTATCGATAAAAGTACGCTCAATATGAAGAACGTTTAACGTAACCGAAGCAAGCTCAAACTTTTGAATATCGTCTTCTGCTCCCTGCTCCTCCAAGAATTCATGAATATATGATTTAAAAGTTTTCTTAGAATATGGATCTGGACGAACACTACTTCCAATTTCCAGTTTGATTTTATTATCCTCGTTTGCAAACCAAACGTACATACTCTTACTTCTATTTGAGCGCTCCGCCGTTATCTTATCACTTTGTGCGCCCGTAGTCATAATTGCTTCAATTTGCTTGATACTTTTATCACAAGCCTTGTCCGATAATTCCATTCCTAAGAACGTTAAGTCTATATCCTCGGAAAATCTTTCTATCGAACCGGGATAGCATTTACTAAGCGACGTTCCTCCTTTGAACACGCATTTATCCGCATACTCGCTATTTTCAAGATTCTTCAATAATAAGACTATATAATAATCACGTTCAACAGCCGACTCAGGAATATGCAATTTGCTCGCAACAATCGATATTAAATCCTTAAATTCATATTGATACTCGTGCAGTTTCATATAACTCCTCCATCTTTGGGTATTTATATTCCGAAAGGTTTGATAAATACATATTTAAGTTATTTTCTTTACCATAGAAATTCAAAATTTCTTGTAAGAAAGCAATTGTTGATTTTTTATAGCTGATTGTTGAAATAACTTTTCTAAATGTCTCTTCATTGTATTCATCTGCTAGTTCTTTGGTAAATGCTATAAAAGCAGAGTAATTCATGTCTTGTATAGTGTAATAATTTTGCAACACCTCTAAAGCATGAATCATATTCTCAATACTTTTAGAATAATCAATTTGCACTTGATGCACCGTTATATTTCGAATCGTTTTAGTAAAACTTTCCAGCGCAGAGGACATAACTTCAATAGATTTTGCTATTTGCGTCGTTAAGTTTAAAGAATTGTAAAGTGCATATCCAACAACTGTGCCCGTTCCGTTCTTTGTAAACGCCGAAACGATTTCCTTTTCGGACGGTGGAACAATTCCATACTTGCTAACTTTAGGCAAGTGATAAGTTCCTTTTGCGATTTTTACAAGTTCGCCGGACTTACACATTCTTTCTAACGTCTTATAAAATGCCGCTTCACTGATTTGATTGACAAGTTCTTTTCGATATAGTTTGCTCGCATGTATCAATTCATTTTCCTTATAGTTTAACAATGCAGTTTTTATAACAGCACTACTTTTCATGTTTAAGCCCTCCTTTTAATATTATTTTTCACCATTATTATATGCTCTTATTCATAATTTGTCAAGTATTTTTCAGTTTTACTTGACATTTTATTTTGAAAAAGCACTTATTATTTACACAAAATTGAGTTGCTATACCTTAACAATTTCGGGGTATTAGGGGTTGTCCCCTAACGAGGCGATTTGAAAAATCGGTATTTGGCAAGACAAATACGTTCCTCGCTATAACGTCAAAGTCAATTCCCTTTCCCCCATATTAAGTTGTCTTTTAGACGTAGAAAAAGCCCGACAGTTTATCACTGTCGAGCTTTCATTTCCATGCTTTTGAAAAACGGGTTCTATTACGCCGATTACTCGTTTTGAAAGTTTTGGCAAGCCGTTTCCTTTCTATGAAAGGAAAAACTCTACTTTTTAATTTGTAGTCCAAAGACGCGCTCTTTCACTTTTTAAATCTTTTTTGCAAATTTCTTCCCGTATGCCTCATACACGCCGTTGTCATTTTCCTCTACGTACCAATCATTTCCCGCGTCACTATTAATAAAGTCTCTAAACTGCGGAGCATTAACTATCGGCGCATAAATTCGCCAATCGGAAGGGCTGTTCTTTTCGTAATGTCGTACCACAAAAATAAGTATATTTTCGCTCGTTAGCCACTTTGAAACTTGTCTGTCTCTCTCGGCTTTTTCTTCTGCAATTCTATCGTAAATAACTTCCCTTTCTTGGTCGTCCGCCGTGCGAAGTTCCATATACAAGCGGTCAATTCTCGTTTTATACTCTTCGCAAATCTCAATGATTTTGTCTCTATGCCGATAATCAGTAGCATTATCCGAAGTTGTTTTACCACCAATCACCCACGAGATAGGCATATAATCTTTTGTTTTTCGCTTCCCTTTTTGGAAGTTAAACTTTTTCACCGCTTGATAGATATAATCCATCGCCGTATCATAAAAGGCGTACTCGTTTTCCTTTCCCTTTTCGTCTATCTCCTTAAAGAAAATCGGCGCAGGGCGGTTATACTTTTTACGCAATGCGGAAAGTTCTTTGCCAACGTTTACGTTGTCGTAAGCGCGCTTTGCTTTGTCTATTTCTAATCCCGACAAAACGGCGAGTTTGCAAACGTCGTTATAAATATCCAAGATTTTCTCGTTCGGCGCGCCGCCGTGCATTTCGTTCCATATAATACTGTTTAACTTTTGCGAAAGATTGACGATTTCCCCTATCTTGTTTTCGCTTGTATCATGGTCGAGTTCGGAAAGCGTTTGTCCGCTTTTGCTCATAGACGAAATACCGCAAACGGGCACTTTGAACTGCTCTTTATATCTCTCGGCGCTTTCCACCAACAATTTATCGTCGGTGATGAGCATAGAATCCGAATCGTAATCACAACCATTTAGGCGCTGTTGAATATTCTCCCCGATTGCGTTTACGCAAACGATATTTTTATCCAAATCAAAATAGTTCCAAATATCGCCGTCAAGGTTATTTTCCACTGCGTAAAGATTGCCCATCGTAATATGCGGCGAGCGCGCGCAAAGAAGTTTTGCCCCGTTTTCAAACCGCGCACAGCGGATTTGCCCTTTCTTTAATTCGCTTGCCACCTTTTCCCCTGCTATGTATTTCAAGAGTTCCGGACCATTGCCGAAAAGCGTTGCGTTCGTACCATTCAAAAGAATATGTCCACGGCGTAAATTGGTTTTGAGACCGCTTACAACGTCGTCTCTAAAATTCGCATACAACGCCGTACAATCGAAAAACGAGCAACTGAAAAGCAAACGGAAAATAACTTCGGCGCGCTCGGCAAGCCCGTCGGGAACTTTCTTTTCCTTTTCTTCTTTCTCCCTTACGTACGCATCGGTAAAATGATAGCGCATAAATTCCACGTCGTTTCGAACAAGCGCTATATAATCAAAACTCGGCTGTAATAATTTTTCCGCTTGCGCTTTGTCAAGCCCCAACGTGTTGAGAAGTTGATAACTGCTCTGCACCATATCGCCGTGAAAAAATCTCGTGCCTTTATCCCATTTTACCACACCGAACGTGTCGTTTACGCTCTCCGTCCACTTTCTTATATTCTTTTCATTAAGAGCACCTGCGAATTTAAGATATTTCAAACTGTTGGGCGTCGTTACCATTACGATTTGGCTTACGTCGGTTGCAAGCGTAAAGCCCCTTGTTTTCAAATCGGCAATCGTAATGTGCTTGTCTTTTATCCATTTTTGGAGTTTGGTTCTAAACACGCAAGACTTAAAAAACTTGTTTCGAAGAAGTAGCATATGCTTGTCCGCGTAGCCGTTTTCAAACATGCTCTCGTCTAAAAGACTTTCGCCGTCCCAAATATCGTTGGTGATTTCCGTTTGCTTTTGCTCGGCAACAAGCTTTCCGTCCTTTAATTCCACCGAAACGACTTCTTCCGTAAATATGCTTTTATAATCGGGCACAAATAAAATCCCGTCAAGCGGAATATTTATCGTTCCTTTGATACTACTTAATGATAATGCTTTATACGATTCCCACGAAGCAAGGTCGGTTTGCTCTTTCAATCCGCAACCGCTCCACTTATCCATTGCCTTATATAAACGCTCGTCAATAAAAAGGCACTTGCCCTCGCGCGAACTGCCTGCACTGCGCTTGTATCTGACGTAGTGAACGCCGTCCAAATAAAAACCGTTTTGATAAAAATGCGCGCGCAAGTCCTTGATTTTTACAGGCTTGCCGTTTTCGGGCTTGTACGTGTAATTGAACTTCAAGTTGATTACGGCAAGGGTGTACTCGTTTTCCTTTTTGTCTTGGAAAGAAAACTTCTTACGGCAAATGCGTGCATACGCCTTTTCAAGTTCTACCAAATCAAGCGAGTTATCCAAATAAATTTTGAACAACTTAAAATATGCGTCGCTTTTGCTTTTGGGCATTTTATACCCAACACTACCGCCGTTTTCTTGCTCCTGCCGATAAATATCCGCCGCTTCAATGGAAATAATTCTGTAAGCTTTTCTCATAATTACCTAGTCCTTCTATTATCCGTCCTTATTATATCATAATAAATATGACAGTTTACGTCATATATTATATAAAATTTCAAAGAAAATAGCAAAGGTCAAACGTCCACGTTTTGGGACATCTGACCTCTTTTGTAAAAATATTTTTGCACTTTTTAATTCTTATCTATTTATAATTCTCTTTCAACAAGCACTCACTATCAACTGTCATAAAATCCAATACGACGACGCGGTTCTTCTATCGTTTGCTGAGTATGTTTACAACGCGGATAGTTATGACAACCGAAGAATGTTCCGTATTTCCCTTTTCTCACCACCAAAAAATCTCCACAATCAGGACAACGATTATTGAAATACACCGATTTCATATCATCATTCGTGTACGAACAATAAGGGAAATTCGAACAGCCATAGAATGATTTTTTATTGACTTCCGATTCTCGAACAACCAAATGTCCTGACTTACACCAAGGACAAAGATATTCTTTTTCTTCTTTTTGTGCAGTTTCGTCGTGCATTACAAAACACTTGTTCTTAATTTCTTGAATAAATTGAGAAGATTTTTCTTTGTCAGAAAGCAAATAAACTATCGACTTCGTTCTCGTTAATGCGACATAGAACAACCGACGCTCTTCCGCGTATTCATAAGAATTTTTCTTCCCTAACAGTAAATCCAAAACCGCATCATCTTCCGTCTTATTGGGGAAGCCATTATCTGCATCTTCACCACTAATTAATATAACGAAATCACTTTCCAAGCCTTTCGAGCCATGCACCGTGCTATACTTTAATTGCATTTTGGGAAAGTCTTTATGTAATATTCGTTTATAATCCACCACCTGTATTTCTCGGCAAATAAACGAATCAATATCTCGTCTGTTTCTGCCCAAAATCAACACCTCTGCGGTAGCGTTCAATTTTTCAATATCGGCAAGTGCCTTTGTTAAAGCCATTGCTTTATTGCCTTTATGATATATAATTCGCACAGGCTTCTCTTGGTGCTTTGCTGAACGAATATGCTTTTTGTATTGATTTGGATTCGCCGTAATAAACGGTTCTACAATCGCTTGCAGTTCAGAAGAGTTTCTATGCGTAGAAGTAATGTAATTCAATTTTGCATTTGGAAAAATCTTTTCAAACTCTAAAAACACATTGATATCACACCCTGCAAAACGATAGATTGCTTGCCAGTCATCACCTACTGCAAATAACTTTGCATTTCCATGTTCTATCAATTTTTGCAAGAAACGAGTTCTGCTTTGCGAAATATCTTGAAATTCGTCTACAATAATGTATTTATATTTAAAGTTAGGCGTTTTATCCAACAAATCAATCGCCTGCAAAATCATATCATCAAAGTCGATTTTATCCGCAGCACGAAGATTTTCCATGTAGTAATTATAAATGTTTTGGCAAATATTTAAAAACAAGCGCGTACGACTTGAACTATACTGCGAGTCGTTTAACTGCTCTTTGAATTTGTCGAATCCGCTATCGTCCTTGATTTGCGCTTTATACAAAGATATAAATGTCATAATCAGGTTGAATAAAGAACTAAAATCTCTCCCTGAATACGCATTATGCAAAGCGTCGACCACTTCTTTTTGTGGCAACGGCTTTAATTCCACGCCGTTTTCCTGCAACCGCGTTTTTAAATTGTCAAATATCGTACCCTCCGAAAACTCGTAGGAATAGGTTTCAATACAGACAGTTTGATTTGCTTGATGCGTTGTGCGTTTCCATTCCATTGATTGAACGTAGGCATCACTCGCTTCCTTTTCATACTGAGGCGCTTTCCCCGACCTATCTATTCCGTAATGTTCCAAGTAAATTCCGTATTCAGGCAAGTAGAAATCAGGTGTATATTGACGCTTTTCAGGCGTACTCGTTTCCACTTCATACGGTTTTTCGTATTCATACTCAACGCCGTTAGTAAACAAGAAGTTAGCGATTACTAGTTCTTCATTACTCTTTACGTATTCGTTTTTCAGAGTTTCATGATGATACTTATCTGCTGAAAGTTTCCCCAAACGGTCTTTTAACGTTCTAAAATCCGACGTCTTTAAATCCTGGAATAATTCCCCGTCATTTTTATATTTCTTTGATTTTTTGGTTTCAGGAGCATAAAAGTACAACGAAATAAACTGAAATATCTCATTGGCAATTTTAGGATTGGAAGCAAGCTCCTCGTCAAAAAATTGCGCTATGTAAGATTTTAACTGTTCTTCTATCGCTTTTTTCTTACCACTTGCTTCGGTTAAAATATTTAAACCTAAAGCATGGAAGGTCTCTACTCTTAAACCTTTTGCTACACCATTTACTTTTTTCGCCAAATCATCAGCAGCAGCCCTTGAATAAGAAAGCAATAAAATATCATCTCTTGATGCAAGCCCTTTTTCTAATAAGTATTTTACCTTTCCACAAATAGTCAAAGTTTTGCCTGAACCCGCACCTGCTATGGTCAAATTTGATTTTGCATTGCAAAGAACAGCTCTTCTTTGCTCTTCATCCAAGCTTCTTCCGTTTACATCATCAAAGATTTCATCTTTTATATGGTGTGCAATAAATTGCTCATTATGTTTTTCAATTACCTGTTGATTGATAATAGGCGCAAAATAATACGTTTTGGAATAGGAAGTATATTTTCTTAATAGAGCCTTTGCGCTTGCGAGTGCCGTCTCTACGGTTTCATCATCAATATAACAATCTGGCAAGTTTGCAATCTCTTCATTGATAGCTTTGAGTAAGTCTTTCTGCTCTTTGATAAGTGCATAATTATCAACTATGTCTTGTAATCGAGTTTTATATTCATCGTACTGTTTCTTTTTTTCAAAGCGATTAGGAATTACATATTCATACACTTGGTTGACTGTTGACATTAAATCAAGCAACTTATCTTCTGAACACGATTCAATATTCTCCAAAATATCAGAAATCGGATATTGCTTCAATAAAGAGTTGTATGCAAAAATCAACGACTTTATTGCGTCGTTGTGTTGTTCAATTTTTTGCGCACATACTCTATAACGAGAAACTAAGTCTGCATAATTCTCATCCTTGGACAAGCGTTGTACTAACTTCTCTGTTTTTACATCTTCCGCTTCAATAATTTGAAATAGCGTGAACGCTGTTTCTAACTTATTGATATGTGCATTTAATTTTTGTGCTCGTCTTTTATTAAAGAACTTCTTTAAAAACTCAAACATGCTTTTCCTAATTTTCAAATAAAGAATTTTAATGCTTTTTCACTTTTTAGCAACCAAATAAAGGTTGCCAAGCAATTCTTAGTCTATATTTTCTGCGGGTCTAGGCGCATTTTTTTGCACCATAAATGGAATTTCTCTTTCGCGGCACGCTTAACGCCCTCGCCAAGTCTCGAGGGAATACAAACGTAATCGGAAATTAACGCGCTCGCTTTTTTCATCGTTTCCGTATATTGAAATTCAAATCGAAAAGAACCCGTGTCATACCGCTTAAACAACTTGAAAAATTGCGATTTTCCATAAGGTTTTTTGCCTGCGGCTAACGTTCTTTTATAATATCTACGCCACATTACGAAAACCGTAAGCCCTCTCTTCTTTTTATCCTTTTCAAGCGCAATAAAATCGGGCTCTTCGTAACCGCTTCTACGCACGCGCTTGGGATAAAGTCTTTCAAGCAATTGAATATCCGACAGCAATTCAAAGGCAGGCTCGTCAATACCGCATTCTTTCGCTCTTTTAATCGTTTTCAAAACGGTTGTACGCGAACATTCGCAAAGCTTAGCGATTTGCGTCGTCGTGTTTCCCCTATAATGATACTGTAAAATAGCTCTGTAATTGGTCATTTTGCCTTTTTCTACCCTTTTTTGCTTGAAATGTTTTATATGTATATTATACCATAGAAAAAATTAAAAGTAAAGTGTTCAACTTAAGTGGAATAAAACTTTTTTTGACTATTTTTCGGCTTATTTTTTGCCTAAAAAACGTAAAAATTGAGCCTGCATCTTTTCGATACAGGCTCATAAACACAATATATGGTGTTTTTACTAAATTTTAATCCAAGATTTAGGACCTAGGATTGCGGATGTTCGCTTGAGCCGCTGCAAGGCGTGCGATAGGTACGCGGAAGGGGCTGCAAGATACGTAGTTCAAGCCGATCTTGTGGCAGAACTCGATGGAAGAAGGATCGCCGCCGTGTTCGCCGCAGATACCGCAATGAATGTTGCTGCGGGTAGCGTGTCCCATTTTGACAGCCATATCCATAAGTTTGCCTACGCCGGTGGTGTCAAGACGTGCGAACGGATCGGACTCGAAAATCTTGTTCTTGTAGTACGAAGGCAAGAATTTGCTTGCGTCGTCGCGGCTGAAACCGAAGGTCATTTGCGTAAGGTCGTTGGTACCGAAGCAGAAGAATTCGGCTTCTTTTGCGATTTCGTCAGCGGTAAGTGCTGCGCGCGGGATTTCGATCATGGTACCGACTTCGTATTTAAGGTTGCTGCCTGCTGCTTTGATGAGAGCGTCGGCGGTTTCGACGACGGTCTTCTTGCAGAAAGCAAGTTCCTTAATTTCGCAAACCAACGGAATCATGATTTCGGGAACGACGTTCCAATCGGGATGACGGTTTTGTACCGCGATTGCAGCCTTGATGATTGCTTTCGTCTGCATTTCGGCGATTTCGGGATACGTTACCGCAAGACGGCATCCGCGATGTCCCATCATCGGGTTGAATTCGTGCAGAGAATTGCAGATAATTTTAATTTCTTCAACGGACTTGCCCTGCGCTTTTGCAAGTTCTTCGATGTCCCTTTCTTCGGTGGGAACGAACTCGTGAAGCGGCGGATCGAGGAAACGAATGGTAACGGGATGTCCTTCAAGGGCTTCCATAAGACCTTCAAAGTCAGCCTGCTGCATAGGTTCAATCTTATCAAGGGCTTTTCTGCGTTCTTCGACGGTTTCGGAGCAAATCATTTCACGGAACTTGTCGATACGGCCGGGGCCGAAGAACATATGTTCGGTACGGCAAAGACCGATGCCCTGTGCGCCGAGTTCGGCAGCGCGTTTTGCGTCGGCGGGGGTATCTGCGTTGGTGCGGACGTCCATTGCCTTATATTTGTCGGCAAGGTGCATAATTCTTCCGAAGTAACCGCTGTTGGGATCTGCGGGGACGGTCTTGATTGCGATGTCGTAAATGTTACCGGTGCTTCCGTCAAGGGAGAGATCGTCGCCTTCGTGGAAGACTTTTCCGCCGAGTTCGAAGAATTTGTCGGCTTCGTGCATTTTGATGTCGCCGCAACCGGAAACACAGCAGGTGCCCATTCCGCGGGCGACAACCGCCGCGTGGGAGGTCTGACCGCCGCGAACGGTAAGGATACCTTGCGCGTATTTCATACCTTCGATGTCTTCGGGAGAGGTTTCAAGACGTACGAGGACGACTTTCTTGCCCGCCTGACCGAGTCTGACGGCTTCTTCGGAGGTGAAAACGATTGTGCCTGCCGCTGCGCCGGGAGACGCCGCGATACCTTTGCCGACGACGTTGTTTTTGTCTGCCGCTTTAAGGGCTGCCGCGTCGAACTGAGGATGCAGAAGCATATCGAGAGTTTTTGCGTCGATTTGGAGGAGCGCTTCCTTTTCGTTGATCATACCTTCGTCGATAAGATCGCAAGCGATACGGATAGCGGCGGCAGCGGTACGCTTGCCGTTTCTGGTTTGAAGCATGAAGAGTTTGCCGCGTTCGATGGTGAATTCCATATCCTGCATATCGCGGTAGTGGCTTTCAAGAGTCTTGCAGACGTCAAGGAACTGTTTGTAAACGTCGGGAAGGACTTCCGCCATCTGGCTGATGGGCATCGGGGTACGAACGCCTGCGACGACGTCTTCGCCCTGAGCGTTCATAAGGAACTCGCCCATAAGACCTTTTTCGCCGGTTGCGGGGTTACGAGTGAACGCAACGCCGGTGCCGCAATCGTCGCCCATGTTACCGAAAGCCATCATTTGTACGTTGACCGCAGTGCCCCAGCTGTAAGGAATGTCGTGGTCCATACGATAGATGTTTGCACGGGGGTTGTCCCAGCTTCTGAAAACAGCCTTGATTGCGCCGAAAAGTTGTTCTTTCGGGTCGGAGGGGAAATCGCTGCCGATTTTTGCCTTGTATTCCGCCTTGAACTGATTTGCAAGTTCTTTAAGGTCGTTTGCGTCGAGGTCGATATCCTGTTGTACGCCCTTCTTCGCTTTCATTTTGTCGATGAGTTCTTCAAAGTACTTTTTGCCGACTTCCATAACGACGTCGGAGTACATCTGAATGAAACGACGATAGCAGTCCCATGCCCAACGGGGGTTGCCCGATTTTGCGGAAAGGACTTCAACGACTTCTTCGTTAAGACCAAGGTTAAGAATGGTATCCATCATACCGGGCATCGATGCGCGAGCGCCCGAACGAACGGATACGAGAAGGGGATTTTCTTTATCGCCGAATTTTTTGCCGGTGATGTTTTCGAGTTTTTCGATGTAGTCCATGATTTCGGCCTGGATATCGTCATTGATTCTCTTGCCGTCTTCGTAGTACTGCGTGCAAGCTTCGGTCGTAATGGTGAAACCCTGGGGAACGGGAAGACCGATGTTGGTCATTTCCGCGAGGTTTGCGCCCTTGCCGCCGAGAAGTTCACGCATGTTGGCGTTACCTTCGGTGAAAAGATAAACGTACTTTTTCATAAAATAAAAACCTCCAAACGATTTTAATTACAATTTAATGCTATAAAATCTGTCTCTTATA